>Ga0194138_10000750_pt1 | contig 15282 bp, 13 predicted proteins | sample TARM_MetaG_T2_14_FD_134022 | JGI IMG/M metagenome (GOLD analysis project Ga0194138, IMG submission 134022) | Freshwater microbial communities from Pennsylvania, USA, analyzing microbe dynamics in response to fracking - TARM_MetaG_T2_14 (version 2) | ecosystem: Environmental > Aquatic >...
CAGCCTAGGCGAAGGAACAGAAATGGTAATGCCCGGAGACAACATCACCATGGAAATTGAGCTAATCAGCCCAATTGCAATGGAAGAAGGACTACGATTTGCGATTCGAGAAGGTGGACGTACGGTAGGCGCCGGAGTAGTAGCTCAAATCCTGGAGTAGATGGAAAAAAATAGGATTGAGTATAAAATCCTATAAAAAAAGTTTAATAGAAAGATAAAAAAAAGCATGAAGAGACAATTAAAGAAACAGCTATGTGGGGACTAGGAAAACCTAGTCCCCATAGTTTACGAAAACATTTTTTTGTTGACAGCGAAATTAAAATGTGGTAGATTTTATTAGGTGAGCTTTAATGAGATTGGTTTGCCCATTAGATATACATTAAACCATTGCTTACGGCAAAGTTTTTAGCTAGGAGGTGTAGAAGGTGCGAGTAAATGTTACCTTAGCGTGTGAAGAGTGCAAAAGAAGAAATTATATTACGTCAAAAAACAAGAAAAACAACCCTGATCGAATAGAGTTGAAAAAATACTGTAAATTCGACAAGCATCATACTGTTCACAAAGAAACAAAATAACGGATGATTAGAATTTGTTTAAAAAGGATGTGACAAGTCATGAGTGCTCAACAAGCAAATACCACCACAAAAAGAGCAAGTCTTGGGAAGTTTTTAAAAAGTGCTAGAGCGGAACTGAAAAAGGTAAACTGGCCCAGTAAGCAAGAGCTAAAAACTCATACAACGGTAGTGATTATTGTTTGTGCATTAGCTGCCGCTGCTATATGGATTTTGGATTCAGTATTCGGTTTAGGATTAAGCCTAATTATTTAAGCCAGACTATAATAAAGGAGGCGAGAGAGGACTGTTGTGAAAGATAGCTCCTCCATATATATGTCCCAAGAAGAAGCAAGATGGTATGTGGTCCATACGTTTTCCGGGCACGAGAAAAAAGTGCAGGCTAATATTGAAAAATTAGTGGAAAATAGAGGTATGGAAGATGTAATTCTGGAAGTAAAGGTTCCGATGGAAGAAAAAGTGGAAATCAAAAACGGCAAGAAAAAGATCAAGGAATCCAAGCTTTATCCCGGTTATGTTATTGTGAAGATGATTGTAACCGATGAATCCTGGTACCTGGTTCGAAACACCCGTGGAGTTACGGGGTTTGTAGGACCGAGCTCAAAGCCGATTCCGCTCACGGATCATGAAGTGAGATCCATGGGAATTGAACATGTGAGAATAGAGGCTCCCTTTAAAAAAGGAGATTCTGTTAAAGTTACGTCTGGACCTTTTCAAGACTTTATCGGATCTATTGAAGAGATTAACATAGAAAAGGGTACGTTTAAGGTGCTGATTTCTATGTTTGGAAGAGAAACTCCGGTAGAACTAAGTTTTGATCAAGTAACAGATCTATAAGTACAAATATTTAAAGGAGGTGTAATCATGGCAAAAAAAGTAATTGGTCAAATCAAATTACAGATAGAAGCAGCTAAGGCGACTCCGGCACCACCGGTAGGACCTGCCCTTGGACAACATGGTATTAACATTATGGGATTCTGTAAGGAATTTAACGCAAAGACAGCGGATCAAGCTGGACTTGTAATCCCTGTAATTATAACCGTATACCAAGATCGATCTTTCTCTTTTATCACAAAGACTCCACCGGCTGCGGTTCTAATCAAGAAAGCGATCGGACTGAAATCCGGTTCAGGAGAGCCCAACAAAACTAAAGTTGGTAAAATCACAAAGGCACAAATTAAAGAAATCGCAGAATTAAAGCAACCGGATCTAAATGCTGCAACCGTAGAAACCGCAATGAGTATGGTGGAAGGTACAGCAAGAAGTATGGGTGTTGAAGTAGAAGGTTAGAAGTTCGAAAAGGAAATGTTCTTACAAAGTGTAAGAATATTGTAGAATGAGTGGGAGGCATAAGCCGACAAACCACAAGGAGGGTAATAAAAATGGCTAAAAGAGGTAAAAAATATCAAGATTCTATTAAACTCGTAGATCGAGAAAAGCATTACAGCCCCAAAAAAGCGGTGGCGCTGGTGAAAGAAACAGCAAAAGCAAAATTCGATGAAACCGTGGAAGCTCATATTAAACTGGGTGTAGATTCACGACATGCGGACCAACAGGTACGAGGAGCAATTGTACTTCCTCACGGTACCGGTAAAGAAGTAAAGGTTTTGGTTTTCGCAAAGGGTGATAAAGCGGAAGAAGCTAAAAATGCTGGAGCGGACTTTGTCGGCGAAGCGGATTTAGCGGACAAGATTCAAAAGGAAAACTGGTTTGACTTTGATGTGGTTGTGGCAACCCCGGATATGATGGGTGTTGTTGGTAAGCTTGGTCGGGTACTTGGACCAAAGGGATTAATGCCAAATCCGAAGTCGGGAACCGTAACCTTTGATCTTGGAAACGCGGTTAAAGAAATCAAAGCCGGTAAGGTTGAATATCGTTTGGACAAAAGCAATATTATTCATGTGCCAATCGGGAAGGTTTCTTTCGGCGAACAGGAAATCTATGAGAACTATAAAGCGCTTATGGATGCTATCGTTAAAGCAAGACCTGCTGCGGCTAAGGGACAATACCTTAGAAACGTAACGGTTACCAGCACTATGGGACCGGGAATCAAGGTCAGCACAGCAAAGCTGGAAGCTGAAGAATAAAAACCTTGACAGCATAAAGGTTTGTTGATAGACTAATCTATAATAAATGTGAATATTTTGCCGGAGACAGTAGGTGCGAGAGCTTAATTTCCTACTTAGGCTTTGAATATAAGAAACTCAAAGACCTTTTTATGTCCTCCGGACTTGAAAAGGTCTTTTTCAATTTCAAGGCAAAATAGGAGCTTTAGATTGACTTTAAATAAGGAGGTGGCCTTCTGTGTCAAAAGCTATTGAAAAGAAGAAAGTCATAGTAGAAGAAATCAAAGACAAATTTAATCGTTCTACATCAATGTTGATTGTTGATTATAGAGGATTAGACGTTGCGGAAGCAACAGAGCTTAGAAAACAGTTTCGAGATGCGGGCGTAGACTATAATGTTTATCGAAATACATTAATTCGACGTGCAGCAAAAGAAACCGGAAATGAAGGATTGATTGAAGAGCTGAACGGACCCAATGCCATTGCATTCGGTTATGACGATCCCATCGCTCCAGCAAAAATTGCAAAGAGCTTTGCGAAGACTCATGAAAAGCTTGAACTAAAAGTAGGTGTGCTCGAAGGTGAAATGTATAAAGGTGAACAACTGAACAAAGTTGCATCCATTCCATCAAGAGAAGAGCTTATTGCAAAACTTCTTGGAAGCTTTAAAGCTCCAATTTCAAACTTTGCATACATGCTTAAAGCGATTGCAGATAAGAAGCAGGAAGAAGAAGCATAAATTAAAAAAAATAATCGGAGGTGCTTGATAAATGACACATCAAGAAATTTTAGAAGCAATTGAAAACATGAAGGTATTAGAATTAAATGAATTAGTAGAAGCTGCAGAAGAGAAGTTTGGCGTATCTGCTGCTGCACCTGTAGCTGTAGCCGGTGCTGCCGGAGAAGCTGCTGAAGAAAAGACTGACTTTGACGTAGTTCTTGAAAGCGCAGGATCTGGAAAAATTAAAGTAATCAAAGTAGTAAGAGAAATTACCGGACTTGGTCTTAAGGAAGCAAAAGCTTTAGTAGACGAAGCTCCAAAAGCCATTAAAGAAGGCGTGGAAAAAGACGCTGCTGAAGAAATGAAAACTAAATTAGAAGAAGTTGGAGCTACTGTAGAACTTAAGTAATAATAGAGTTTACCGTAGAAACAGATTATTAATTACAAAACTAATCGGGCAAGAGACGCATAATAATGACTCTTGCCCGATTTTTTATTTCTAAAATAATTATTGACACTCTTGATAGCACTATGATAAAATTATATATTGCATTGAAGTGTGCGTGAAAAAGTTTTTTTTACAAGAAATTGTAATATATATTTAAGCAAGGAGTGATCTAATGCCACGTCCTATCCAACTTGGAAGAAGTACAAGAATGACCTATTCGCAGATTAATGAGGTGTTTGACGTACCCAATTTAATCGACCTGCAAAAGTCTTCCTATGAATGGTTTTTGAAAGAAGGCCTAGAGGAAGTCTTTAACGACATTTCCCCTATCGAAGATTATACGGGAAATCTTATTTTGGAATTTATCGGTTATTCCCTGAACGAAGATCCTAAGTATGATGTTGCAGAATCCAAAGAACGAGATGTGAACTATGCATGTCCTCTTAAGGTAAAGGTGCGACTGATTAACAAAGAAACCGGAGAAGTAAAGGAACAGGAAGTCTTTATGGGGGATTTTCCTCTGATGACGGAAACGGGAACTTTTGTAATTAACGGAGCTGAAAGAGTTATTGTAACCCAGCTTGTTCGATCTCCCGGAGTGTACTACAACATGGAACGGGATACTACGGGTCGTGAGTTGTTTTCCTCTACGGTTATACCGAATCGAGGGGCATGGCTTGAGTACGAGACCGACTCCAACGGAGTGATCAGTGTCCGAATCGACCGAAATCGAAAGCAGCCGGTAACCGTTTTACTAAGAGCGTTAGGTTATGGCAGTGACAGTCAGATAAAGGATTTAATCGGGGAAGATGAAAACCTGTTAAATACTTTAGATAAAGATAATACCACCAACGAAGAAGAGGCACTGTTGGAAATCTATAAGAAATTACGACCGGGAGAGCCTCCCAACCTAGATAGTGCCCGAACCCTTTTAAACTCTTTGTTTTATGATCCCAAAAGATATGATTTAGCAAAGGTCGGTAGATATAAGTTTAATAAAAAGCTTTCCGTGGCCAGAAGAATTGCCAATCAAGTAGCAGCGGCGGATATTGTTGATGAATCCACGGGAGAAATCATCGTGGAGGAAGGCACTAAAATATCCAAAGCCAAAGCCTATGAGGTTGAAAACCTGGGCATTCGAGAAGCGAAGGTTTATGGTCGGGAAGACCGGATTGTAAAGGTTTTAGGAAATGGCTTTGTAGATCCGAAAAAATATCTGGATTTTGATTTATCGGAATATAAGCTTCGAGAAAAAGTATTTTATCCGGTATTAAAAGAAATTCTGGACAATAGCACAACAGAAGATGAAATCAAAGGAGCTTTGAAAGATCGGAGAAGGGAATTAGTGCCCAAGAATATTATTCATTCCGATATTATAGCTTCTATTAATTATGTTTTTAATTTGATTCACGGAATCGGCAATATTGATGATATCGACCATTTAGGAAATCGAAGACTGCGTTCCGTAGGGGAATTGATGCAAAATCAGTTCCGTATCGGCCTGTCTCGAATGGAACGGGTAGTCAAGGAACGAATGACCATCCAGGATGTGGAAACCGTAACACCCCAAGCATTAATCAACATTCGACCGGTTGCGGCATCCATTAAGGAATTTTTCGGAAGCTCCCAGCTATCACAGTTTATGGATCAAACTAATCCCTTAGCGGAGCTGACTCATAAAAGAAGACTATCAGCCCTGGGACCGGGCGGTCTCTCCAGAGAGCGGGCAGGATTTGCTGTTCGTGACGTTCACCATTCCCACTACGGAAGAATGTGTCCGATTGAGACCCCTGAAGGACCGAATATCGGTCTGATCAACTCCTTAAGTTCCTATGCGAGAATTAACGAGTATGGGTTTACGGAATCTCCTTACCGAATTGTGGATAAGGAAACCAATATTGTTTTGGAAAAAACCCAGTATTTAACGGCGGATGATGAAGATGTAGCCATCATCGCACAAGCCAACGAGCCCTTGGATGAAGAAGGACGATTTGTAAACAGTAAAGTAACTTGTCGAACCTATGACGGTGCCATTGATATCGTTCCGAGAGATGAAGTAGACTATATGGACGTATCTCCCAAGCAAGTGGTATCCGTAGCAACCGCGATGATTCCTTTCCTGGAAAATGATGATGCCAACCGTGCATTGATGGGATCCAACATGCAGCGTCAATCTGTACCGTTACTGAAAACTGACGCACCGATTATCGGAACGGGAATGGAGTACCGGGCTGCCAAGGATTCAGGAGTTGTAATCGTTGCAGAAAACGATGGCGTTGTGGAAAAATCCAGCGCGACGGAAATTGTGATCAAGCGGGAAGACGGCAACAAGGATCGATTTAAGTTATTAAAATTTAAAAGATCCAATCAGGGAACCTGCTTTAATCAAAAACCTTTGGTGAACAAAGGTGAAATCGTCAAAAAAGGCGACATTCTTGCGGACGGCCCCTCTACGGACAATGGAGAGCTTGCCCTGGGCAGAAACTGCCTGGTAGCTTTCATGCCTTGGGAAGGGTACAACTTTGAGGATGCCATACTGATTAACGAACGTTTAGTAAGAGAAGACTCCTTAACTTCTCTTCATATAGAAGAATATGAATCCGATGCAAGAGATACCAAACTCGGACCGGAAGAGATCACCCGGGATATTCCCAACGTTTCCGAGGATGCACTGAAAAACCTGGATGAACGGGGAATAATTCGGATCGGAGCGGAAGTGGATTCCGGAGATATCTTAGTGGGTAAGGTCACTCCGAAAGGAGAGACGGAACTTACTGCTGAAGAACGACTTCTAAGAGCGATTTTTGGAGAAAAAGCCCGAGAAGTTCGGGATACTTCCCTAAAAGTGCCCCATGGTGAAAGCGGTATCATCATCGATATCAAAGTATTCACCCGGGAAAACGGCGACGAATTGTCACCGGGAGTAAACGAACTGGTAAGAGTGTATATTGCGAAGAAAAAGAAAATCAATGTAGGAGATAAAATGGCGGGACGACACGGAAACAAAGGGGTAATCTCCCGAATTCTTCCGGAAGAGGATATGCCCTTCCTGCCTGATGGAACACCGGTAGAAATTGTGTTAAACCCGCTGGGTGTACCATCCAGAATGAATATCGGTCAGGTGTTGGAAATTCATTTAGGACTGGCCGCAAAGGCCCTTAACTGGAAAGTAGCAACCCCGGTATTTGACGGTGCCAACGAGTATGACATTATGGAAGCCCTCAAGGAAGCCGGATTCAGTGAAACCGGTAAAGTGCCGCTGATCGATGGACGAACCGGTGAAAAGTTTGATAATGATGTAACCACTGGCTATATGTACATGTTGAAATTACACCATTTAGTAGATAACAAAATCCATGCAAGAAGTACAGGTCCTTACTCATTAGTTACCCAGCAGCCACTGGGTGGTAAAGCGCAGTTTGGTGGACAACGGTTCGGAGAGATGGAAGTTTGGGCCTTGGAAGCCTACGGATCTGCCCATACCCTGCAGGAAATTCTAACGGTAAAGTCCGATGATGTGGTTGGCCGTGTGAAAACCTACGAGAGTATCGTTAAAGGTGAAAACGTGCCGGAACCGGGCATACCGGAATCCTTTAAAGTGTTAATTAAAGAGCTGCAGAGTTTGGCACTGGACGTGAAAGTTTTACGGGACAGCAATACGGAAATCGAGATTCGGGAAAGCCTGGACAGCGAAGGTTCGGACCTTGGTCTGGAAGAACCCCCGGTTTCGTTGAAACCCCAGAAGGAAAAAGATGCCTTAGGGAAAGATGCAGTAATCGAAGACATCAGTAAAGAAGATAAATAGTTAATCTCATAGACAGATAATAAAATCCTGAAAAATGAAAGGAGCGATACTCCTTGTGTGAATTAAATAATTTTGAATCGATAAAAATTGGTTTAGCATCCGCGGAGAAGATTAGACAGTGGTCAAGGGGAGAAGTAAAAAAGCCGGAAACAATTAATTACCGAACATTAAAGCCTGAAAAGAAGGGGCTCTTTTGCGAGGAAATTTTCGGTCCCACAAAGGACTGGGAATGTCATTGTGGAAAGTATAAAAGAGTTCGCCATAAAGGGGTTGTATGTGACCGTTGTGGTGTTGAAGTTACGAAAGCAAAGGTACGAAGAGAGAGAATGGGGCATATAGAACTAGCCGCCCCGGTTTCTCATATCTGGTATTTCAAAGGAATCCCCAGCAGAATGGGTCTCATTTTGGATATGTCACCAAGATCTTTAGAGAAGGTACTGTATTTTGCAGCCTATCTTGTTACGGATCCGGGAGAGACGGGACTTACAGAAAAACAGGTTATAACAGAAAAAGAATACAACGATGCACTGGAAAAATACGGGAACACCTTCAAAGCAGCAATGGGAGCAGAAGCTGTAAAAGAAGTCCTGAAAAATATCGATTTAGAGAGCCTGAACCTAGAACTTAGACAAAACTTGAAAGAAAGCACCGGCCAAAAAAGGGTACGGACCATCCGAAGACTTGAAGTGGTGGAAGCTTTTAGAAAGTCGGGAAACAAACCGGAATGGATGATTTTGGAAGCGGTACCGGTGATTCCACCGGATCTTCGCCCCATGGTTCAATTGGATGGAGGAAGATTTGCCACTTCCGATTTAAATGATTTATACCGACGGGTAATTAACCGGGACAATCGACTGAAACGATTGTTGGATCTCGGCGCCCCGGATATCATCGTTCGAAATGAAAAAAGAATGCTTCAGGAAGCGGTTGATGCACTGATTGATAACGGAAGAAGAGGAAAGCCTGTTACAGGCCCCGGTAATCGACCGTTAAAATCCCTTTCCGATATGCTAAAAGGAAAGCAGGGTCGATTCCGACAGAACTTACTGGGTAAACGGGTGGACTATTCCGGACGATCGGTTATTGTTGTGGGACCGGACCTGAAATTCTATCAATGCGGACTGCCGAAGAAAATGGCTCTTGAGCTGTTTAAACCCTTTGTCATGAAGCGGCTGGTATCGGGAGATCATGCCCATAATATTAAAAGCGCTAAAAAAATGGTGGAAAAGGTAAAGCCTGAAGTTTGGGATGTACTGGAGGATGTTATTAAAGAACATCCGGTGCTTCTAAACCGTGCACCAACCCTGCACAGATTGGGTATTCAAGCCTTCGAACCGGTACTGGTGGAAGGTAAGGCAATTAAGCTGCATCCACTGGTTTGTACGGCTTACAATGCAGACTTTGACGGAGACCAGATGGCAGTCCATGTACCATTATCCATGGAAGCTCAAGCGGAATGCCGATTCTTAATGCTCTCTCCGAACAACATTTTAGCACCGAAGGATGGAGAACCCATTACAACACCAACCCAGGATATGGTTTTGGGAATCTATTATTTATCCATCGATCAGGACGGAGCCAAAGGGGAAGGCATGATCTTTAAAGATCAGGAAGAAATGATTATGGCCTATGCCAACGGGTATGTAAGTCTTCATGCGAAGGTGAAAGTACGAAGAAAATTAGATAAAAACGATACAGGAAAAATAGTACAAAGCACAGTGGGTCGATTCATTCTTAACGAAGAAATCCCGCAAAACCTTGGGTTTGTAGATCGGGAGAAAGATCCCTATGCTTTGGAAGTAGACTTTTTATGTGATAAGAAAACACTGGGAACGGTTATCGGAAAATGCTTTAGGAAGTTCGGGAATAATGAAACCGTAAAACTTTTAGATTATATCAAAGGAATGGGTTTCAAATATTCCACAAAGGGCGCCATTACCATCGGGGTTTCCGACATCGATGTTCCAGAAGCAAAGGCAGGATTACTGCTGGAAGCGGAAGAAAAAGTAGAGAAATTCGAAAAAGCTTATCGAAGAGGATTGATTTCCGATGATGAGCGATATGATAAGGTAATTGAAACCTGGTCTGAAACTACGGACCTGATCACCGATAGGCTGATGGAAGGCCTTGACCGTATGAACAACCTGTTCATCATGGCCCATTCCGGTGCGAGGGGTAGTAAAAACCAGATTCGACAACTTGGTGGAATGCGTGGTCTGATGGCGAATGCCAGTGGTCATACAGTGGAAATGCCCATCACCGCAAACTTCCGTGAGGGACTAACGGTACTGGAATACTTTATTTCCACCCACGGTGCCCGTAAAGGTCTTGCGGATACAGCGCTTCGAACAGCGGACTCCGGTTACCTGACACGACGACTGGTGGATGTATCCCAGGATGTTATCGTCCGGGAACTGGATTGCGGAACCGAAGATTCTACAAAGGTCCAAGCCTATAAAGACGGGAATGAAGTAATTGAGCCCCTATATGATCGACTGGTGGGTCGATATGCTTCGGAGGATTTACTCAATCCTGAAACCGGTGAGGTAATCGTAAAACGAAATGAACTGATTGAGGAAGAACAGGCCCAATCCATTGTTGCAACCGGCGTGGAAGAGTTGAATATCAGAACCACGTTAAACTGCAAGACAAAGCATGGGGTTTGTGCAACCTGCTATGGTAGGAACCTGGCCACGGGTAAACCGGTTGAGGTAGGAGAAGCCGTAGGAATTATCGCAGCCCAGTCTATTGGAGAACCGGGAACACAGCTTACCATGAGAACCTTCCATACCGGTGGAGTTGCCGGTGCGGATATTACCCAGGGTCTTCCACGAATTGAGGAGCTTTTTGAAGCGAGAAAGCCGAAAGGACTTGCGATTATTTCAGAAATTGAAGGGGAGATTATCCTCAAAGAAAGCTCTAAGAAACGGGAAGTCATTGTTAAAAACGGGGAAGAGGAAAAGAAATACGATATTCCTTACAGCGCCCGGATCAAGGTAGACAATGGTCAGATTATTGAAAAGGGAGATGAGATTACGGAAGGTTCCGTAAATCCTCATGATATCCTTAGCATAAAAGGAAAAATCGGAGTACAAAACTATATCATTAAAGAAGTGCAAAAAGTGTATCGCCTCCAAGGGGTGGATATTGATGATAAGCACGTGGAAGTCATTGTAAGACAAATGCTTAGTCGAGTGAAGGTGGAAGATATGGGAGATACGGATCTTTTACCGGGAACCTTGGAAAATGTATTTGAGCTTAGCAAGGTAAATGATGAAGCGGAAAAAGCAGGTTTAGAGCCCGCAACTTACTCCGAAACACTGTTGGGAATTACCAAGGCTTCTCTTGCAACGGATTCATTCTTATCCGCAGCCTCCTTCCAGGAGACCACAAGAGTCCTTACGGATGCGGCGATTAAGGGGAAAGAAGACCACTTAATCGGTCTGAAGGAAAACGTTATTATCGGTAAGCTCATTCCTGCAGGTACGGGGATGAAAAGATACAAAAATATCGCCGTAAAAAACTTAGCACAGCCGGAAGCAGAGGCGGAAACTACGGAAATCAACACACAAGAGGTTTCCCTCAGCCAGGAAAGCGCAAGTCCGGTAGTTGACACGGAATAGGACAAATGGTAGAATATTTAAGTGCGTAAAAAGCGCACCCTTGTGAAGCCTGAGAGATCTTAGGATCTCTCAGGTGAAATCGAAGGAGGAAGCCAAGCAATGGATGATCTGAAGAATCAAAAAAAAGTCGTGGGTTTTAAAGAATCTACGCGGGCTATGAAAAATAAAGAGGTTCGAAAGCTGATCGTTGCCAATGATGCGCAGTCCCATATTGTAGAACCGCTTTTACGTCAGGCTGAGGAAGAATCCATTGAAGTTGACCGTGTGGAGACCATGAAACAATTAGGTCGAAAATGCGGGATCGGTCTTAATGCTGCGGTGGTAGCATTAATCAAAGATGCAGTTAATGAAAATTAACCTATAAAAGATCTAAACCTTGGAAGGAGGTGCAAGGAATGCCTACTATTAATCAATTAGTAAAGAAAGGTAGAAAAAAGATCACTAAGAAATCAGGAGCTCCCGCTCTTCAAAAAGGATTTGATTCTAAACGAAGAGTAGCGACTGATCAAAGTGCTCCACAAAAACGAGGTGTTTGTACAGCTGTTAAAACCATTACCCCGAAAAAGCCTAACTCTGCATTAAGAAAAGTAGCAAGAGTTCGACTGACTAACGGAATTGAAGTTACAGCATACATCCCCGGAATTGGTCACAACCTGCAAGAACACAGTGTTGTACTAATTAGAGGTGGAAAAATCAAAGATTTACCGGGAGTTCGATATCATGTAGTTCGAGGAACACTGGATACTGCAGGAGTTGAAAATCGAGTTCAGGGAAGATCAAAGTATGGTACCAAAAGACCAAAATAATAAGTCATGAAGTCGGAATGATTTTATATATATTGCATATATAGAGCACGACGGCCACTACTTAAGTGTCGAGTACCGATGACCCAATTTTTATATTTGAGGAGGGAAGACAAGTGCCAAGAAAAGGAAATGTACCCAAAAGAGAAGTGTTACCGGATCCTATTTATGGAAGCAAAGTGGTTAGCAAGCTGATCAACAACGTTATGCTGGATGGGAAAAAAGGTAAAGCACAAAACACGGTTTACAAAGCTTTCGAAATTATTCAAGAGAAAACCGGTGAAAACCCTGAAGAGGTTTTCGAAAAAGCGATGGAAAACATCATGCCCGTATTAGAAGTAAAAGCTCGTAGAGTGGGTGGTTCTAACTACCAAGTACCAATCGAAGTTCGACCGGAGAGAAGACAAACTCTAGGACTAAGATGGTTGGTTCGTTATACCAGAGCTCGAGGAGAAAAAGGTATGATTGAAAGACTATCAAAAGAAATCATGGACGCAGCCAATAACACGGGAGCATCCGTTAAGAAAAGAGAAGAAACACACAAAATGGCAGAGGCAAACAAAGCATTTGCACATTATAGATGGTAAAACTAAACATAGTTTGCCTTTAAGTATGTGAGAGGAGGATTACAGTGTCACGAAAATTCCCATTAGAGCGAACCAGAAATATTGGAATTATGGCTCACATCGATGCCGGTAAGACAACAACAACAGAACGAATTCTGTTTTACGCAGGTAGAATCCGGAAGTTAGGCGAAACCCATGCGGGAGCCTCTCAGATGGACTGGATGGAGCAAGAAAAAGAACGGGGAATTACCATTACTTCCGCTGCAACAACTTGTCAGTGGAACGACCATAGAATCAACATCATTGATACACCAGGACACGTTGACTTTACCGTAGAGGTGGAAAGATCCCTTAGAGTATTGGACGGATCCGTAGCGGTATTTTGCGCTAAAGGTGGCGTAGAGCCTCAGTCTGAAACCGTTTGGAGACAAGCAGATAAGTACAAAGTACCAAGAATGGCCTTTGTTAACAAGATGGACATTTTAGGTGCAGACTATTTTAATGTAATTTCCATGATGAGAGACCGGCTGGGTGCAAATGCTGTACCGATTCATATCCCCATCGGTAAAGAAGATGACTTTACCGGAATTATTGACCTGATTAAAATGAATGCAACAATCTTTAAGGATGATTCAGGTCAAGATATGGAAATAACAGAAATTCCTGAAGACATGAAGGAATTGGCAGAAGAATACCGAGAAAAATTGGTTGAATCGGTTTCTGAAAACGACGAAGAACTGATGATGAAGTATCTTGAAGGAGAAGAAGTAACTGAAGAGGAAATCATCAATGCCCTTCGACAGGGAACCCTGGACAACAAGATGGTACCGGTCCTTTGCGGATCCGCCTATAAGAATAAAGGGGTACAACGTCTGTTGGATTATATCGTGCTATTAATGCCGTCTCCACTGGACGTACCACCGATTACCGGTATTTTAAAGGATTCCGAAGAGGAAGTTTCAAGAAAGGCTTCCGATGAAGAACCTTTTGCAGCCTTAGCATTTAAAATTATGGCCGACCCTTACGTTGGTAAACTTGCTTTCTTTAGAGTATATTCGGGAACCTTGGAAGCCGGATCTTACGTATATAACTCTACAAAGGGCAAGAAAGAACGAATCGGTCGTATTCTACAAATGCATGCGAACACCCGGGAGGAACTTACCAAAGTTTACGCCGGTGATATCGCCGCGGCTGTAGGTCTTAAGGACACCGCAACAGGAGATACCCTAAGCGCGGAAAACTCTCAGGTTATTCTTGAATCCATGGTTTTCCCGGAGCCGGTTATCGCCGTAGCCATTGAGCCTAAGACCAAAGCAGGACAGGAAAAAATGAGTGTTGCGCTACAAAAGCTATCGGAGGAAGATCCGACCTTTAGAGCCCACACTGATGAAGAAACCGGTCAAACGATTATTTCCGGAATGGGTGAGCTTCACCTGGACATTATCGTAGATCGAATGCTTCGAGAGTTTAAAGTGGAAGCTTCCGTAGGTAAACCTCAGGTTGCCTACAAAGAAACCATTTCCAAAGAAGTGGATATCGAGAAGAAATATGCTCGACAATCCGGTGGTAGAGGACAATACGGACACGTTAAACTTCGAATTTATCCTCAAGAACCGGGAGCCGGATATGAGTTCCAAAACAAGGTTGTGGGTGGAAATATTCCTAAAGAATACATCCCGGCTGTTGATGCAGGTATTCAAGAGGCAATGGAAAATGGAGAAATTGCAGGATTTGAAGTTGTAGACGTTCGGGTAGAACTCTATGACGGTTCATACCATGATGTGGACTCCTCGGAAATGGCCTTTAAGGTTGCGGGATCCATGGCATTCAAAGAAGGACTTCGAAAAGGAACTCCCGTACTGTTAGAACCTTACATGAAAGTGGAGGTAGTAACACCGGAAGATTACCTTGGAGATTGTATCGGTGACTTGAACTCCCGACGAGCCAAGGTTGAAGGTATGGAGCCTCGTGTTGGTGGAGTACAAGCGATCAAAGCCTTTGTTCCACTAGGAGAAATGTTCGGATATTCTACGGATCTTCGATCAAATACCCAGGGACGAGCCAACTACACCATGCATTTTGACCACTACGAACAGGTGCCACGAAGCATTGCTGAAGAAATTAAAGAAGGTAAAAAATAATAAACTGATTTAATAGAGGAGGAAGAATAATGGGAAAAGCTAAATTTGAAAGAAATAAGCCACACGTAAACATTGGTACGATCGGTCACGTAGACCACGGAAAGACTACTTTAACCGCAGCCATTACGATTACCATGCACAAGCGATTTGGAACCGGAGCTGCTGTAGACTTTGACAAGATTGACAAAGCACCGGAAGAGAAAGAAAGAGGTATTACTATCTCCACAGCTCATGTTGAGTATGAAACTGATAACCGACACTACGCACACGTAGATTGCCCGGGACACGCGGATTATGTAAAGAACATGATCACAGGAGCCGCCCAAATGGACGGAGCTATCCTGGTAGTATCTGCAGCGGACGGTCCAATGCCTCAAACCCGAGAGCACATTCTACTAACCCGAGAGGTAGGAGTACCGTATATCGTAGTATGCATGAACAAGTGTGACATGGTATACGATGAAGAATTATGAGAATTAGTAGAAATGGAAATTCGAGACCTGTTAAGTGAATATGAGTTCCCGGGTGACGATATTC
>Ga0194138_10000752_pt1 | contig 15272 bp, 24 predicted proteins | sample TARM_MetaG_T2_14_FD_134022 | JGI IMG/M metagenome (GOLD analysis project Ga0194138, IMG submission 134022) | Freshwater microbial communities from Pennsylvania, USA, analyzing microbe dynamics in response to fracking - TARM_MetaG_T2_14 (version 2) | ecosystem: Environmental > Aquatic >...
CGTTAGGTTACCTATTGAATCAGAACCAAGCGATGAATACTGGTGGTACGAAACAGCTTGGGGTTTTGATGAAGTTGAATTAATGCAATTTACAGGACTTAAAGATAAGAACGGTGTTGAGATTTATGAGGGGGATATATTAATAAATAGACACGAGGAAGATACCGGTGAAGTTGTTTTTGAAGATGGGTCGTTTTTTTGGGAGACTGAAACATTCACTCAATTGTTGGGTGAGATAAATGATGAAATCGAAGTCATTGGTAACGTCCATGAGTAAGAAAACTGATAAGGAGATGACTAAATGGAATTTATAGAGTTAAACGTTTATGATCCGTACAACGCAATGCAGATTAGTTGGATGCCTGATTACGAAAAAGTTTATATCAGACCTGATTTGATAGAATCTATTAAATCATGTAAGACTCACTCATCTATATTAACAATAAACGAAGATAATGGTAAGGTGTATTTAGTAAAAGAATCACCGGAAGAAATAATCAAATTGATCAAGACTGAATCAGAACCTAAAGATTATGAAATGGAGTGAAATAAATGAAGTCATTAGCATTAACATACAGACCACAATCATTTGATGATTTAGTAGGCCAAGATAATATAAAGAAAATATTATCAAAGCAGTTGGAACAAAATAAATTTAAACAGTCTTACCTTTTTACAGGAAGCGCAGGGACTGGAAAGACTACATCAGCTAGAATTTTCGCAAAAGAGATTGACGGTGAAATTATTGAGATTGATGGTGCTAGTAACAATGGTGTAAATGACGTAAGAGAGTTAAAAGAAAAGGCTAGTTTTAAACCGATTCATAAAAAGTATAAGATTATTATCATTGATGAAGTTCACTCACTTTCTATCGGAGCTTTCAACGCATTACTTAAAATACTAGAAGAGCCACCTGCTCACGTTATATTTGTATTTGCAACAACAGATCCTCAAAAGATACCAGCTACGATTTTAAGTCGTGTTCAGAGATTTGATTTTAAACGCATGAGCGTACAACAGCTGAAGAGTAGACTTATGTATATCATTGAACAAGAAAACACGAGAGACGGAAGAGAAATTAACGTCTCGAGCGATGCTCTTGAATATATAAGTAAGCTCGCGAACGGTGGAATGAGAGATGCTATTTCAGTACTTGATACATGCTTAGGATATCAAGATAATTTAGAACTATCAGACATATTCAATATATTAGGAACGTCGAATTATGAAGACGTTTTTAACATTATGAAGTTCATTGTAAAAGACGATTATGCAAACATTTTAGACCTTATAGAAGAACTTCATTTGCAAGGAAAGAACTTGAAGCAGTTTGTTAGAAACCTACTTGATGTAAATGTAGACCTAATGAAAATTCTTCTTGTAAAGAACTGGGATTATGTATCTATTCCATCGACTTACAAAGAAGAGGCGGAAGAGTTATTTGATTTACTAGCTGAAAATGAAAAGAGCTTACGACAGATATTCCAAAAATTATCCGATCTGCATCAATCTATTAAGTACGAGTCAAACGAGAAAACAATGATACAAGGTGCTTTGGTTACATTGTAAAGGAGGGTGAACATTGATAGGACAAGATAGAATAAAAAGCTTATTACTTGATTACATTACAAATGAAACACTTCCTAGATTTATGATGTTTGTAGGAGGAAAAGGTTACGGTAAAAAAGAACTTACACGCTGGTTAGCAGATAAAATGGGTTCGTCAATTTATCAACCTGAAAGCCTTAAAGTAAATGAAATTAGAAAGATGGTAGATGATTCGCATGCGTTATCGACAAATAAGTTATACTTACTAGCTGACGCCGAAGAAATGACTGTACAAGCTCAAAACGCATTGCTGAAGTTTATAGAAGAACCTCCAAGAGGTGCTTATATTGTAATAACATTAAAACAACCAGAAGAAGTTCTTGAAACAATTAAATCAAGAGCTTCTCAATTGAGGTTACAGCCTTATACTTTAGATGAACTTAGACAAGTAACAGATAATGAATCTATTTTAAAACTAAGTAATAGCATAGGAGATATAAAATATCTTGAACAGCTAGAAGACCCTGAAAAATATCACAACTTAGCAAATAAATTGGTATCAAGTCTTTCTATGGTAAGTACTGCAAACTTATTTAAAGTATTAGATTACTTAGACGATAATACTTATTCTATATTTGTAAATGCTATCATTTCTAACTTATCTACAAGGCTAAGAGAGTCGATAGGCTACCAAGACCGTGACGAGACAAAGTATATAGCTACTCTTATAAACATTGTTTACGAGTACAAGAAGTACTTATCTTACAAGTCTCTCAATACGAGAAACCTACTTGAAACAATGTTAGTAGATTTGAAGAAGGTGGTAAAATGACTCAATTCAGTGGGCTTAAAAAACAACTTGATAAAGGTAAACTATCTAACCTTTATATATTTACAGGAGAAGAGAGAGAAGTACTTTTAAAGTATATAAAAAGGATAGATGAAAAAGCAATTACATGCGCAAACATTCAAGAAGCTATTCCAAAAATGACAACTAAAAATCTTTTTAGTAAATCAAAAAGAACGTTTGTAGTAAAGAACGATAAAGAGTTATTAAAGTATGATTTAGACAAACTTAAAAAGTTAACTAAAAATGATAGACTCATCATCGTATTTGATAAAGCTGACGGACGTTCAAAACTATTTAAGTCATGCAAGGACTACCATACTGAGTTTAAAAAGTTTGAACCTAATCAGCTTGTATCTTTTGTACAAAGTAAACTAGAAGTAGATGATAGATTAGCATTTATTATTGCTCATTATTGCAACTATGAGATCTCAAGAGTAGAAAATGAGGTTGATAAACTTAATCTATTAGAAGAAGAAATTACGTTAGATATTGTAAATGACCTAATAACACCACCACCTGAGGATAAGATATTTGAGTTTGTTGAAAAAGTAGTTACTAACTCTACTAAAGAAGCTATCGACTTATATGAAGATCTTTTAAAGTTAGGCGAAAGTCCGATAAAACTCATATCACTTCTATATACTAAATTTAAGCAGGTGTTCGTTGTACAGACTTATTTTAAATTAGACAATGCAATGGTAAGTGGTAAGACAGGTTTAACATTCGCTCAAGTTAAATATACGAGGCCTCTATGTAACAGAATAGACCTTACAAGCCTAACTGAGATATTAGCAAAGATTCAAAAAACTGAATTAAAAATCAAGACTGGTCAACTAGATATAAACTTAGCGATGGATACTCTTTTACTAGATATTCTCAACAAATACTATATCTAGTAAAAATGTATAAAACCACTCAGAAATCTAGTGTTATGCGTGATGAGGTGGTATAATAAAATAAGGAGGAGTTAACATGTTAAAAATAGATACAGATCTTTATAACCTTACAAACGAAGAAGAATTTTTTGTAGACTTCCTTGGTTTTTATCGAGGAAAAGAAAATGCAGTACCAGCTCGACGCATTTTCGGTTTCGGACCAAGTCGTAATATAAGACGTATTGTAAACGATCTAAGATCAAAAGGCTTCCCTGTAGCTTCATGTAGCCGAGGATATTACCTACCCAAGAACGAACAAGAGATTGAAGAGATTATTTCATTCTTAAAGAGTTATGTAACAGCCATTCAAAAAGCGATAAGCGGTATCGAATTAAGCAAAGACTTATTTGAAGATGAGTAAAAGAAAGGAGGATTATTAAATGGGTGCAGTTACTATAAACCATTATAATTACCAGCTGATGTCAATGTCAGATTATACGTCTGTAAAATCACTTAAAAAATTATATAGAAGTTATTATAATTTTTATGACTTAGCTGAATTAGGAGATGGTGTAGCTGCATCTATTTTCTTAGACTTAAAGATATCTATCAATGAGTCAGGATTAACAGATCTTCAAAGAAAGTGTATATGCTTACATTTGATAAATCATTATACACTTAACGAAACCGCTATTGAAGTCAAAAAGTCAGAAAGTACAGTATCTCAAGCAGTGGTAGGCGGGTTGAAAAGAATCATTAGATTCTTAGGTGAGGTGACAGTTATTGAAAAGAGTGAAAAAAGGGATTGACCATAAATTAGAAAATGAAGCGGAAGATTTTTTACGCAAAGAAGATGATACTTATTACAAGCATGATAAGAAAAAAAGGGTGTTATATTCTTACTTATCTCACAGGCAGTTAAAAACATGTGAGTCAAAAGAGATTCCTACCACAAGCTTATCAACAAAGCAAAAGATGGCAAACCCTAAGCTTTCAGATTGTTACGAGTATGAAGGAGGATTATAATGTCAAAGAGTTGGAGAGATTATGATACCACGTTTTATGATTTTCAACAGATAGTAACAAAAGAGCAAGAAGATTATCTAGATAGTATGGAAAAGAACCTACTGACAATATGTAATTCAGTTTCAGGTTCAGGTAAGACTACATTAGCAGTAGCATTTGCACATTACCACAGCATGAATCTTCTGTACTTATTCTCTCCAGTAGAGGAAAATACTTTAGGATACAGACCAGGAGGAACTCAAGCAAAGGAAAGTTCTTACTATGGTCCACTTAAAGACGCTTTATTAGACATAGGTGAAGATCCATCTAGATGTATAAAAATATGTGACGATGAAGATTTATCTGCTGGTTGGGATTCAATGAAAAAAGCAAAGAATGGAACAGCGTGGATTGAAGCTAAATCTCACGTTTTCTTGCGAGGTACAAACATTGGTAAACTAACAGACTTTACAGATAAGAAAAAGACGTGCGTTATTATTGACGAGGCTCAAAACTGGACAGGTCTTCAACTCAAAAAAGCATTAACAAGGATACACGATGATGCAACTGTTATCCTCATAGGGCATACAGGTCAGATTGATTTGCCTAATAAAAATGCAAGTGGTTTTGAAAGAGTTATAGAAGTATTTAAAAACAAAGAATATGCACATGTGTGCAACCTTACTAAGAACTTCAGAGGAAAGCTATCCATGGATGCAGAACAAATTTAAAGGAGCGGAATTATTTTGTCAAAAACTCAATTACTAACTAAAAACTTTCTTAAGAAATTTCCTGATTTTCCTAAAGACATGAATGCTTTAGGAAAGTTCGTTTATCTACGAACATATTCTAGATATCTAGAAAAAGAAAAACGTCGTGAGACATACAAAGAAACAGTAGCAAGGTCAGTAGAGTATAACTTTAGCTTGTTTCAAAAGCATGTAGATAAATATAATATTCCTTATGATATTAAACAGCTACGAAAAGAAGCAGAAGAGAGATTTGAAGCTGAATTTAATTTAAAAGAATCTCTATCAGGACGTACAAAATGGGTAGGCGGTGCAGATACAGGAGTAGCTGAAAAATACCCGCTTGCTAATTTTAACTGCGCATATATTGCTATTACAAAATGGGAAGACTTAACAGACTTATTTTATCTATTATTAGTAGGTACAGGAGTAGGTTTTAAATCGACACTTGAAATGGCTGCAAATATGCCTAAGATACGAACTAATGTAGAGATTGATCATATTCCATACGCATATGCCGGAAGAATCAATCATCTAGAGAATTCAAAGATTATCATAGACTTAGATGCACAAGAGAGCGAAACGGCCTTTATCTATGTAGGTGATTCAAAAGAAGGATGGGTAGAATCGTTACGTCTATACCTTGAAGTACTAACAAAACCTGAATATGAGCATGTTTCTAAAATTACATTTAGTTATAACCATGTTAGACCCAATGGAGATAGACTGAAAACATTTGGAGGAACCGCTTCAGGTCCTGAACCGCTCAAAGAAATGTTCACTGGTTTTGATAACGTATTAAAAAATAAAATTGACCCGACATTACAACCAATTGAAACAGATGAAAAAGGATATGGCCATGTAAGACCAATTCATGTGCTAGATATGGGTAACTTAGTAGGTAATAATGTCGTTGTTGGAGGCGTACGGAGGACAGCTGAAATCTTTCTATTTGACCCTGAAGACTTTGAAAGTTTATGGGCTAAGTACGGTGTAAATGGATTTTGGAAAGAAGAAGATTTCACTAAACATGAGCAGCTTAAAAAATATTGTGAAGATAACGAAATTGAAACTCCTAAATGGTTCGACAAGCTAAGTGAAAAGCACTACGATGAAAATGTGAATGTAGACTTCGTAACAAAAGAACCAAAAAGAGAGGCTGATGGAAGTTTAAGCCCGTTTAACTTTGGTACAGGATTTTATCATCGTGCTATGTCTAATAACTCAATTGGTTTCATTGAAAAACCATCTCGAAAATTCTTACAGTTTGTATTCAAGCTTATGCAATCAGAAGCTGAACCTGGATTTATTAACTTATATGAAGCAGCTCGTCGACGTTTAGCTGAAATGGGTGTAAGTAACCCTGATATTATTAAAGAGTACGCTAAAGTTATCGGATTAAATCCATGCGCAGAAATTCTTTTATGGTCGTACGGTGTCTGTAACTTAACAACCGTAAATGCAAAAGCATTTGTAGAAGAACATGCAGGTGATCATACTTTTAATGTAGTAGAGTTCTTAGAAGCTCAAAAACGTTCAGCAAGAGCCGGACTTAGAATGACATTAGTAGACTTAGAACTACCGCATTGGGATGAAGTTCAGAAGCGTGACCGTTTAATCGGAACATCTATTACAGGATGGAAAGATGCAGTTGATCTATGTAACTTAACTCCTGAAGAAGAAAAAGAGATTTTAAGGCTCGCTAAAGAAGCAGTATCAAAAGAGGCTACAAGATACAGTAAACAATTACGAGTAGCTACTCCTTTATTAGATACAACTGTTAAACCAGAAGGCTCAATCTCTCAAGTATTCGGAGGAGTATCAAGTGGTTTACACTGGTCGTTCTCAGAATACTTTATCAGACGTATTAGAATTAATGCAAAGGATCCACTTGCGAAGGCTGTATTAGATCACGGTGGATGGAATGTAAATCCTGAAAATGGAGCAGAAGGTGCGAACTACCAAGAAAAGATGGAAAACGCTCGTACCTATGTTATCGATTTCCCTGTCTTCAGTGGTACAAAACACCCTGAGCATTCAGTTCCTGTTAAGCATCAATTTGATAACTATTTTAATTTCCAAAAAAATTATGTAGCTCACAATGCCTCAAATACAATTAAAGTGAGACCTCATGAATGGGCAGAAGCGTCTGAAATTGTATTTGATAATTGGAATGATTTTGTAGGAGTATCTTTCTTAGCGCAAGACGGAGGAACATACAGATTACCTCCATATGAATCTATTGATAAAGAACAATATGAAGGCCTTATGAAAGTCATGGAAGACTTTAAAATGGACAAACTACAAGAATACGAAACAGCAGGAGACGATGATAGTTCATTAGAAGGAATGGACGGATGTGAAAACGGAATCTGTCCAATACGTTAAACAATAAAAGGAGTAGCCTAAAAGCTACTCCTTATTTATTTTAATAAGTACTTAAAGATAGAGTTAAATTTATTATATAATAAGTAAAGGAGGAGAATTAAATGGACCAAGTTAGTTTTGAATACAAATTAGAAAAAATGCACGAAATTTTATCATCATTAGGAATTGAAGAAGAATTTGAACAGTTGCTAGATGATTATAAGGTGATGAAACAGTTTTACATATCTTTCTATTCTAATAATAAAGAAGTAACATTAGAAGAGATGGAAATAAATTGTGGAAAGGGTGTGAACCATTGAACACTAGCAAGCGTGAGAATTTAATTAACCATTTAAACAGTCCATTCTATAGGGAATGTGACGATTACAGAGAAGTACAACGTTTAGGGCAAATTAAAAAAGGGGCAGATAAATATCCTGAACCTTTTAATCCTAACAGCTGGTCAGGTGAGGAATTATTAGCACATGCAATGCAAGAAAATGTAGACCAAGCTCATTATATTTACGGTACGTATAAAAAACTAAGTGATGCAAAACTAATGATTAGCGATGTTCTAAATAACATTGAATCATTAACAACAGAAGAGTTAGTTAAAAAGTTAGAAAAAATTCAAAATAATTTATAATACACTTAAAAAATAAGAACATTTTATTATATATTAAGTGTAAGTAAATAAAACAAAAAACCAGGAGGAGAACAATTATGAACATGTTAAGTTTAATTTTAGTACAAGGATTAGAAAACGGTGCAATTAAAGAGGTGACTTACGGTGAAGTAAGTAATAAAACTCTAGAAAAACTTTACTCAGTACAAGATCGTGAAGATCCTGAAGCATTTAAAAAAGTATGGGATGAAATCAAATACGAGCTAAACATTCCATTTGATGAAGGTATGCTACTGACAGTAAATAAAGAAACAAAAGAAGTAAAAGAGCGAGTGGTAGTAGATGAAGAATACTTTGACGTATTACCTGATAGCTTTAAATCAGAGATTAGATTCGAAAAAGTTGAAGACGAGTTCATTACAGACATCACTCAAGAAGATGTAGACGGTTTTAAAGAAGTGGAAGCGTTAGTATACTCTGAAGCTGTGTTAAAAGTCAAACCTGCATTTGATGAATACTGGAAAGGCATTTACACTAAGTACGGAATTACAGACCCTGAAGAAGATTACTACTTGGACCCTAATGATTTAAAAATGTACAAAAAAGTTGAACCAACTCGATTACAATATAAAGCATAATAGTACAAAAGGCAGATAAAATAAATCGGCCTTTTTTTCATTCTTTTTTATGAAAAGGGTAGACAACTATATAATATTAATGTATAATATAATTATAGTAAGAGTTAAGAAAAAACAAAAAACAAAGGAGACGATCACTATGAACAAAGAAATGATTACTTACAAAGAGGAATTAGAAAGTGACTTAGATTTTTACAAGAGCCAATTGAACAAAGATTTAGACCGAGAAAAAGAAATTAAAGTGTTAAACCAAATTAAAGAAATTAAAGAAGAATTAAAAGACTTTTAATAAAAACAAAAAAAACAAAAAGGAGACGATTAACATGACAGAAACAAAAGCTAGAGATTACATTCAAAGTAAATTACAATGGGCATATGAGGTAGGTATTTGCCACGACATTATAAACACGTTTAGCAAGAGAACATGGAACAGACTAATTGAAAATGCAAATGACTGGGATCACACTGATGTACCAGTTACTTGCAAAGGCGAAAAGTACATTGTAGAAATCATGACAGTCGATGATGAAAAAGACTTCATGGTAAAAACATTAAGTGAGTATAACGCCATTTATAAATAATGGCGTTTTTTTTTATTTTTATTTCACGAGAGTGTTGACAAGTACATAATATTAATATATAATATAAGTATAGTAAAGATAAACGATAACAAAACAAAAAACGAAAAGGATGATTAAAATGACAAACTTAACAAACATGACAGAAGAGCAATTAGACCAAGCATACGAGGCAGCAGTGAACCACAAGAACCAAATCAAAACAGAAATCAGACATCTTGAGAACCAATTAGTATTTGATAAAAACAACCAAGCAGTTATTAACTTACTAGCTGAGAAAGAAGAAATGAAAGCTGAAGTACAAGCTGAAATAAGAGCGTTACTAAGAGCATAAAACAAAAAACAAAAAGGAGTGCATTAAAATGAGAAAACGTGAAATTATAGAAGCAATGGGGTATAACTTAAAACTAGATACGAAAGACATCGTAGAAAAACTTGAAGCTAAAGGAACCAAAGCAGCGGCCAAAGTTGCTGAAAAAATAAAAGAGAGTCCAAAGTATGACATATACGCATCACCTGAAATGGTATTTGCAATAGACACTGAATACAGACGTACAGCGCAAGAGTTCATACAGTTAGGTAACGTACTTAAAGGTGAGGTAAGATGTGCAGGTAATGAAGCGGAAGCCAATGACATGTGGATTGACTGGATAGAAGCAACAGAATAAAAAAGGGCAGCCAAGTGCTGCCTTACATATCAAAAAAGATTGAAAAAAAAAATAAATTAATTTCATTGAGAGTATGGACAACTATATAATATTAATGTATAATATAATTATAGTTAAGATAACAAATAAAACAAAAAACAAACGAGGAGGCGTAAATATGACGTTCTTAGAAGTATATACATTATTGCTGGTGGTAATAACTGCCATCAGCATTCCACAAATGTTAAAAGAGTATGATAGAATTAAGGAGGAGGAAGCAAAATGAATTACCAAGTAATTTTACAGCGCAGATTTAAAGACAGTATGGGCCATCAAGGCCGATTAAACAACTTAAAGAGAGATGTAAAAGAGCTTAAGAAAGACAATCCAACCAAGTTTCACGACTACTTATTAGAAGCAATAGAAAAGGAGATGAAGTAATGAAAGCAAGAATGGTAATGACAATGACAATAGGTGACATCACATTTGAACAAGAGTTAAAAAAGAATGTAATCAAGGTATTCAAAGATAACAAAATAGTTGACCAGTATATGAAGTCAGCACGTGACTTAGAAGAGTTTGAACTAGCATGCCAAGACATTTATGACTATATGACAATGTAAAAACAAAGTCCTGCAAACGCAGGGCTTTTTTATTATATAAAAATATTTGTATATTACATACACGAAAACACCTAAGAAAACTGTCTATATAGTGAAGGGTATTTTATACCTTGAAAAGGGATACAGTATGCAAGATCCATGTTCTCCTCCAAAGCAATATGTGAAACGGTTTAATTAACATTAGACCTTATTGCATATTGTATTCCTTTTGAAGATGTAAAATATAAAATTTTGGGGGAGGAGCGGTAGCATGGTAAAAGTAGTAACACCAGATGGTTATATAGTAGAAGCAGAGACTTCAAAAGAAGTAAAAGAAGTATTAGAAGTAATATTATCTTACCAAATGATGTACAACAGACTAGAACTAAATGTAACCGCAATAGAAGGAATAGAAGATGATGATTATATAGAATGCCAAAATTGCGGGTTCAATGATCAATTAGACTTAGTACGCGGTACAATAGTAAAATGCAACCATTGTAATTACGAATGGGATATGAGCAAGGAGTAAGAAAGGAGGAGAATAAAAAAATGTCAAAAGCGGGGCGAAAGTCTAAACTAACGAAAACATTAATAAATAATGCTACTTCATTAGTAAAGAAAGGATACTATAATAAAACAGTATGCGATTTCTTAAAAATAGATGAACGAAGCTGGTACTTATGGTATAATAAAGGACAAGAGTTAAGTGAGTTAGATGAAGATGAATTACAAGATTTAACAGAACACGAATTAAATCAACTACTATTCTTCCAGTCTCTGAAAAGCGCACATGCTGAAGCTGAAATGGTAGCAGTAGATAAGATACAAAAAGCAAGTATGAAAACATGGCAAGCAGCTGCATGGTACTTAGAAAGAAAATACAGAGAACGCTGGGGTAGAGTAAACAAAGATGATGAAGATCATTCACAAGGTAAAAACCAATTAGAAGAATTCCTCAAAGGAATGGAAAGCATAGTAAATGATGGTGATGAATAATGCCATTACAATTATCAGACAAACAAAAACACTTCTACAAAGAAGCAACCGCGAAGTATAATGTAAGCCATGGAGCGGTACGAAGTGGTAAAACATTTATAACAAATCTTAAATGGCTAGAATACGTTAAAAAAGGACCACCAGGAAAACTACTAATGTCAGGACGTACATTAAGCACTTTAAAAGAAAACGTTTTAGATGATATATTTGAATTAGTAGGACCTAAAAACTATACATGGAAAGCCAATGGTGAATTAACACTATTTGGGCGTAAAATAAAATGCGTAGGAGCAGATAAAGTAGATGCTGAAAAGCGTATTCGTGGACAAACGTATGCAGGATGGTATGGTGATGAAATAACAATTCAGCACCCTACATTCATAAAGCAAGCTATTACAAGATGTTCCGTAACAAATGCACGTATATTTTGGACAACAAACCCCGATCATCCTAAGCATTACATTAAGGTAAACTTCTTAGATAATAAAGAAATGCTAAAAACGGGTACATTAAAATCATGGCATTTTACATTAGACGATAACCATACACTTAGTGAGGAATACAAGAATACGTTAAAGATGTCATTTGGCGGTGTATTCTATGACCGTAACATTAAAGGGTTATGGGTAATTGCAGATGGATTAGTATATGGTAATGAATTTAAAAAAGACGTTCATATATTACCAAAACAGCAAGTACAAACCATGTTAGAAAATAATGAGTTCCATGACTTCGTAGCCGGCACTGACTTTGGATATACGCATCCAATGACCGGCCTATTATACGGGTTAAAAGGGGATCCATTACATCCTGAGTATTATTTAATTGATGAGTTTTATAAGGTACAAAGTAAAACAGAACAATTAAGGGATTGGTATTTAGCATGGGAGAAAAATCTTAACAAAAAGATTAAAGTTATATTCTGCGATAGTGCTGAACCAGACCGTATATTAGTTTTACAAGAAGCAGGGCTTAAAGCAACCACTTCAGATAAACAAATAAATGCGGGTATAAATACAGTACAAACGTTAATGAAAAATAATAAGGTATTTATATCTAACTCCTGTACAAATACAATACATGAATTAGAGAGTTACAGATACCCGAGTGATGAAGATAGTGAAGCATTACAGAAATCAGATACTCCAATAGATGATGATAACCACGCATTAGATGCTAAACGTTATGTAATGCACAACTATGAAAAGTATTTAATTGGACAACGTAAGAAAGCAGAACGTAAAAAGCGTAAGCGTAGATTAAGAGTATAATAAGGGAGGAGGACTATAATGGGAAAAGATAAGGTAAATGTAAAGTTCGTTAAATCTCGTCAGGACTTAGGAAATGCATTAGTAAATAAAGCATTAACATCAAACAGTCTTGAAGATGATAAAGATGGCCGGTTAGCAAATACACAAGGTGTCATTCCCGTCCCGTACGATATAAAACAATTAAAAAAGATAGTAGAAGAAAGTAGTATTCTATTACAATGCATTGAAGCATATAAGAGAAATATCGTAGGTTTTGGAGCAGTACCAGAATACACAGATGATACAACTATTGATGGTGAATCTCCTGAATTAATGAGCGAGTGGGATAAGGTAAATAACTTTATCAAATACTTCAACTTTGATACAAGCTTTGAAGATGTATTAGGAGATGTCATTGAAGATAGAGAGATTACAGGTAATGGTTACTTAGAAATAATCAGAAATGGTGAAGGATTACCGGTTGAAGGTGTCAGATTAGACCCGGAACATATACAGCTGACAAAACTAAGTGAGTATATTGATGTTACACAACCATTTGGTAATACAACCATTACACGTAAAAGACGATTCAGAAAGTTCATGCAAAGCGTAGGTACTAAAAAGGTATATTATAAAGAGTACGGAGATCCTAGAACATTAGATGTATTCACAGGTGAGTATAAAGACGATTTACCTGTTGAACAGCAGGCTAATGAAATACTTCATTTTAAATTAGGTTCAGATGCTTATGGTATTCCACGATGGATAGGGCAACTTATTCATATGGTAGGAGCAAGAATGGCGGAGGAATTAAACTACCGTTATTTCACACAAGGTCGACATACACCAATGGCTATATTACTACACAATGCTGAATTATCAGATGAGTCTATTGCTCAATTAGAAGATTATGCAGCAAGCGTTGAAGGCGTTGATAACTCACACAAATTCCTCGTAATTGAAGCGGAAGGACTTGATAGCGGAGTCATTGGAGAGAACAAAGAGAATGCACGAGTCGAGCTTAAATCTGTCACTGACATGTTACAAGATGATGCACTGTTCTTAGATTATGATGATAGCTCACGTAAAAAAGTACAAAGTGCATTTAGATTACCTGATATCTATGTAGGACGATCAACTGACTTTAATAGAGCTACAGCAGACACTGCCCGTTATATTACAGAAGAACAGGTATTTGAACCTGAGCGAAACTCACTTGAATGGGTATTAAACAATAAACTATTAGCTGAGTATGGTATACAGCATACTAAATTAATATTCAAGAAACCTGAGATTTCAAATGCTGAAGAGATTACTAAAGTATTAGACTCAGCTCAAAACATCGGAGCACTTGCACCAAATGATGCACGTCCAATCATTGGTAAATTATTAGGAGTAGAATTAGAATCCTTTGATGATCCTGCTTATGATTTACCACAGGGTCAAACACAGCCTATTGAAAATAGTGATCCTGATAATGTACAAGACGAAGTTATTGAAAAGGCGTATAATCAAGATGACCTTATTCTGTTATTAAAGGATATGAGAGATGTACTCAATGATTTAAGTGGTGATGACTAATGGAAAAAGTTACTGCATTAATAAAAAACATCGACGAGTTTCTTAAGACGGCAAAGACATCAGATGATTTAAGGAAGTTGTTAAAAGACTTTCCTGAACGAGAAGCTCTTGTAAAGGCTATTGATAATCAAGAAGCGGTAATTGCAAAATTATTGCGCAATCAAAAGCAACGATTTATAAAAGGACTTAAAAACGCCTCAAGTAATACAGTAGGTAATCCAGTTGCACGAGCAGTAACAGAATTATTCTTATCTGAGATACTAGATAACGATAACTTCGATACTGAAATGAGAGATGCATCCGTTAAGTTTTTATCTAGTACAGTACCTGAGTTAGCAGATTCTATCATGCAGTTGATTGATAAAGATATAGCCTTTGATCAATTATCACAAAGAAATCTCACATGGATAGAAGAATGGGGAGATGAGTTAGGTAAGTTAATGAAAACATCTACTCATGATAAAGTAACTAAAGTATTATATGATGGACTAGCAGAAGGTAAATCTATTCAAGATATGGAATTACAATTAGCAGAGCTTCCTGATTTTGATAGAACAAGGGCAAGACGTACAGCTATTACTGAAGTATTAACAGCATCATCAGTTGCACAAGACGAAGCGTATTTACAAAGTCCAGCAGTTACAGGTAAAACATGGCTACACTCAGGACCAAGAGGAATTAATCCACGAGATGCTCATGTAGCACTTAATGGTACAACGATAGACGTTAACGAAAAGTTTAATGTTAATGGACACGATGCCAGCTATCCTCGTGATACTAATTTACCAGCTAGCGAGAGAGTTAATTGTCATTGTACTATGAGTCCGAGCGTTGATGAGAGTATATTAGGACTAAGTAAAGAAGAAAAAGAGAGACTGCGTAGAGAAACAACGAGAGGCCTATAAGGAGGTGATGTTCATTGACTAAGTATGAACAATTTATTCGAGAGAGTAATAAA
>Ga0194138_10000754_pt1 | contig 15238 bp, 13 predicted proteins | sample TARM_MetaG_T2_14_FD_134022 | JGI IMG/M metagenome (GOLD analysis project Ga0194138, IMG submission 134022) | Freshwater microbial communities from Pennsylvania, USA, analyzing microbe dynamics in response to fracking - TARM_MetaG_T2_14 (version 2) | ecosystem: Environmental > Aquatic >...
GAGTTTGAAGTGTTTGAGCATTTTGTATTTGCCCGCTTCGCGTTCGACCCGCCGGGCGATGCGGTCTTTGCCCCGGTAAGGATTACGCGCACGCGCGCACGCATCCGAGATTTTCCGTAGTTTACCCTCGGTGACCTCCAGCAGTTCCGTGCGTTTGCGGGCCCGCTCTTCACGCAAGGCCGGGTTCATGCACACGACCAGACGCTCGCCGGGGAAATCCTCCCCGCAGCGTATCTCGACCAGATCCCGCTTGTCGAAGAGTTCCATTTGCACCGCCCCACTGCGGGCGAGTTGCCGGACGCCCGCGTTTTGCAGGGCGCTGATCCAGGCGATGCCTTCGCATTCTTTCAAAGCTTCGATGCGCGCGCCGGTCAGCATGCCGCGGTCGCCGACCAAAAGAATCCGTTCCATTCCGAAGCGATCCCGGAGCTTGTCCACCTGTGCCTGCACGGTGGCCGGATCGCCGGTGTTGCCGGGGAAGACCTCCACGGCGACCGGACAGCCTTCGGACGAGCAGAGCAGCCCGAAGTTGATCTGGCGGGTTCCTTTCCTGCCGTCCCGGCTGTGGCCGCGCCGGGCCAAAACGCAGGTGGAGCCTTCGTAGTAGGTCGAACTCAAATCGTAGAGAATCGGATCCGAATCGTTCAGATGTTTTTTCGCCAAACGCCGCTCGATTTTATCCTGCCGGTCCAAGAGCCATGCCATGGCCCGGTATAAATCCTTCTCGCCGACCTTTTCCTCCAGACCCAGCTCCTCGCCCAAGGTGCTGGTCGCGGTCTCGCGGCTGAGCTGCCGCGACAGCGCCAGCTTCGACCCCGGATCGAGCAAACGCGAGACGATCAACGCCGCCGCCAGCGAGCGTTCCCCGCTGCGCTTGCGCTCCAGCAAGGGGAACATCCCCAGCTTGCCGAACAGGCCCAGAGCCGCCGCAACGTGCCCGTGCGGCAGCGTCCGCTCCACCTTGAACTGCTCTTCCAGCGACTTGTCGGCGGCGCTGCCGCCCTTGAGCAGAACGCGCAGCCCTTCGATCACCTCGGGCTTCAAGCGGCTCAAGTTCGCCACCGTGCGTTTCTTCACTTTCCCGTCCCCGCCCCGGTAGGATTCACGCAGGAGGATCGCAGGGGGAGAGTTGCGGTTCGGGACGGATTCGATATACATGGGCTTCAAATAGACCATCGGATCAAACAATGTAAAGTATAAAATTACATTTACATGGCTACAAACGGCCCGTAAAAAGTGCTAATTGTGTTGCAAGTTGTTAAAATAGAGCCACTTACGCTTTTCAAGCCCTTCTAACTTCCGGCTAAGCCTCGACCTCCCGAGGCGGCGCTTTCCGGAGCGCGGCCTCGCGCACGCTGCGGTGGAGCGCGATGTCCGGTATGTCGATGAAGACCTGCACCAGCAGGCGCGCCAGGACGATGCCGATCACTTGCACGGCGGCGCCGAGCAGGGAGACGATGGACGCCGGCACGGAGGTGTAGTAAAAGAGCGTGACCACGGCGGCGAGCACGACGATCCCGATGGCGATCCACGCTAGGATATCGACGATCAACCGCAGATCCGAATAAGCGGACTGGTCACGCACGATGCGGCGGAGCTGCCCGAGTTCTGAAACGCTGGTCGGGCTGTGAGAACCTCGTGAAGAGGGGGAAGTCTTCGTGCGGCGGTGCTTTTTCTTGGCACCGTCCGAACCACTTCCGCTGACACGCTCGCGCGCGGATCGGTAGGCGGCGTAGGCTTGCTCCCATTGGCGGTCGCTCATTTTACGCGAGGTGGGATCCATCTTTTCGCGCGAGGCTTTGAATGTTTCGAAATCGTCCATAATTTATCCCACCCTATTCCACGTTGAGATCGAAGCGCCCGAAGACCGCTTCGCCATCGACTTGGATTTGAGCGAAGAGACGATACCAGCCGGGGTTGGGCACGTTGAAAAGGAAGGCGAGACCGGCGCCTTTGTCGCTCCCGCCGAGTCCGGCGGTGCGCGCCGAAACCACGCTGTCAACCGGGTGCATGTGGGCGAAACCGCGCCGGGCATCGTCGAAGGCCACCATATGCCCCTTGGCGCCCATCACCGTTTCCAGCTCGACCGGCGAGCCGTCGGCACCGGTGATCTCCAGTTCAAAGCGGTAATCGCGTCCGGTTTTCAAAACATCGGGTGCGCCCACCAGCTGAAAACGGACGCCGTCGACCACGCTCTCGGTGGAGCGGACGAACTGAGCCGCTTGCGCTTCGCCGGCCACTTCGAGTGCCGAAAGCGCGATGGCTTGGCGGCGGCTGCGCTGCGGGACGATCTCGGTGAAGACACGGTAGCTGCCGCTCCGTCTGGGCGTGAAGGCAAAGGTGTAAATGCCATCCAAGCCTTCGGCCTCGGGGTGGACGTGATGGTAATCTTCCAAGGACGGATCGATGACCATGACGTGCATCCTTTCCGTGTGAGTGACCGCCAATTCGTGCGGGGCGATGGACATGCCCCCGTCGGTTTCCAGATAGAGCTCGACCTGCGCCTCCCGCCCGGCGCGCGGAGGCACGGACGTTGCCAGCTCGGCGACGACGGGATACACCAGTTTGCTCAGGTCAATGAAACCGGCGTGGTTGGTCGCACAGAGCTCGATTTCGCCCTCGGCATTGACGATCTCCTCGTAGTGGAGGAAGCCGCACTCCGCGTCCGGCAAGGCGCGGAGGACGAAAAACGCAGCGACAAACACGCAAGAAAGCATGGCGACGGAGAGCCAACTGGACTTTGGCAGTGCTTTTCTGGAGGACGAATCTGACATAAGGGTTTCTTCGAATGTGCGGAAGGCGCAGAGTTCCGCAAGTCGGAATCTGGGGTGGGTGGTGGCGCCCCTACAACTTCTCAGCGGCTTCAAGGAACTCCTCGGTGCTCCAGGTGGAGCCTTCCTTTCGGTAGGCGACTCGTCCGTTGGCATCGACGAGCAGCGTCGCCATCGTATGGTTGATCGTGCCGTCCTCCTCCATCGTAAGGATGCCGAACTGCCGGAGTAGATCATCGACGGTTTCCTGTGTGCCGGTCAAGAGGTGGAAGTTTTCAGGCTCCATGCCGTAGCCTTCCGCGTATTGCCGGAGGATGCCGGGCGAGTCGAAGGCGGGGTCGAAAGTGATGGTGACAAACTGCAAATCATCCATTCCAGCCTCGCGGGCGGCGTCCTGCATCGCGCTCATGCGGTTGCTCGACGCCGGGCACATGGTCGGCACAGTGCAACGGGTGAAGATGAAGTTCAGCACGAAGGGCCTGCCCTTCAGCTGGCGGATCTGGAGGAACTCGCCATGCTGGTCGATCATGGCGAAGTTGGGGATGTATTCGCCCTGTTTCACATATTTCCGGCGGCTCATCGTGGCAGTGGCCTGATGCAGACGGCGGTTGACGTCGCCGGCGGCTTTTGCCCCGAGGCCGTCCAGAGGGAATACCTGCTCCAAGTGCCAGCGCTTGCCGTAATAGTTGGCGTTGGCCTGGATCGTCCGCCCCTCGTAGCCGATGGCCAAATCACCCGCGCCGACACGGAAGGTCCGCGTGCTGCCGACGGCCAACTCGGGCTCCCCGGACTGCGTCAGCTCGATCTCAAGAGAACGGGCATCGGGCAATACCGAAAGCACGCGGCCTTCGATCGCCGCCGCCTGCCCCGAGAGTAGCGATCCCAAGTAAAAGATGGCGCAGTAGACTAGTATTCGCATAGCGATAAGGAAACATATTCGCATGGGGATGCAAGCCAACGCCGTTGCATACTGAGCTGCACGCATCCAATATTATCCACCTCTCCATCTGGAACCGAATCTGCTGGCGTGCGAAGAGAAATGCATCGTAGGGAATTCATAAAAGACAGCCTCACAGGCGGCTCATTGCTTATCTCGGGTGCTTGGCTCTCAGGCTGTGCCTCCATTCAAAGCACTGGTCGTCGCCCAACAATCCCCGGCGGCTTTGCGAGTGGCGATGTCGAAGCTTCCAGTGCAGTGCTGTGGAGCCGTGCCTCAGAGCCTGCGCGCCTATGGGTCGAACTCTCCACACGTCCCGACCGCGCGATTGCCGAAACATTCAAAGGAGGCATCGCCAGCCCCGCCAATGGACTCAACGCCCACGCCTATTTACAACATCTGCTCCCGGGCACACAATATTACTACAGCCTACGCCTTCAATCCCTTGAGAATCCGGCAGTTTACGGTGCTTCAGTTCACGGCAGTTTTAAAACCGCCGCCAACACGGCTGAAACGATCCGCTTCTGCTGGTCGGGGGATACTGCCGGACAAGGCTATGGAATCGATCCCGCACGAGGCGGGATGCTCACCTATGCCGCCATGTTGCAGAGAAAACCGGATTTCTTTGTGCACTGCGGTGATCTGATCTACGCGGACAACCCAATGTCTGCTGAGGTTGAACTCGATGACGGCTCCGTCTGGCGCAACGATCTCGTCGAAGCGAAAACCAAGGTTGCGGAGACGATTGAGGAATTTCGGGAAAATTTCTACTACAACTACCGTGATGAACATGTGCGCGCCTTCCATGCCGAAGTGCCCGTAATCCAGCAGTGGGATGACCACGAGGTCGTCAATAATTGGTATCCTGGCGAGCAACTAATCGATGACGACCGCTACACACTCAAAGACGTGGATACGCTCGCCAGCCACGCCAAGACCGCATTTTTCAACTGCAACCCGATGCGCCCGCACGATACCGATCCGCGCAGGATCTACCGCAAGATCGAGCGTGGCCCCTTGCTGGATCTCTTTGTGATCGACCTGCGCAGCTACCGCGGACCTAACACTTACAACCATCAGTCCGAAACGGGGAAAGACACCGCATTTTTCGGAAGCGATCAACTCGCCTGGCTGAAACGCTCGCTCAGGGAATCGACAGCCACCTGGAAGATCATTTGCAGCGATATGCCCATCGGGGTCGTTATTGCAGAATGGGGCAAAGAGATCTATGAGGCCGCAGCCAATGGCGAAAACGGCCTTCCGTTGGGGCGCGAACTGGAACTGGCTGAATTATTCCGCTACATCGCGCGCGAAGAGATCACAAACACCCACTTCATCACCGCCGATGTGCATTACTGCGCTTCGCATTATTACAATCCGGCCAAGGCCTCGTTCAAAGATTTCAAACCCTTTTGGGAATTCGTCAGCGGCCCATTGCATGCGGGTAGCTTCGGCCCCAATCCGCTCGACGGCACCTTCGGGCCGGAACTTAAATTTTGCGGTATACCTGCAGACATGGAGCCCTTCCGCCCGCCATCGGAAGGCTACCAGTTCTTCGGAGAGATGGAAATCGACGGCGCAACCCAGGCACTCACCGTCCGCCACTTTAATCGCGCGGGCGAAGAGCTCTGGAAGCACGAAATCCAAGCCGAACGCGCACTAGAAAGTAGCGGCTGACCTAATCGAGCAATCGGAGCAATGCGCGGTAATTGAGTAAGGTCTTCGGAATGATTGAGCCAGGAAAGATACACTCTGGCCGCTTTCGCTGAGGCCGATCCGTCCATTCGGACGCATGCGCGCTCAAGCCGATCAATCCGAGCCCGTCGATCGAAGGGAGATGCCCTCCAATGAAGTTGATATCACCCACACCACCACGCGATTGGGCCAGCACTTCACAGCCAATCTCCTTACCGGCGGCAACGTATTCGGCAACGAGCGCATCGGTCGCTTCGTTTTTTTCGAAAACAGGAACCTGATTAATTTGATCGAGCGTCGCTTTCGTTTCCACGCCCCCTTTGAAACTAACCACCGGACGGCTTCGATTCACAATCTCTTTTAAGTCGCTGGCCGCTTTATCCAAGAGATAACTGTTCGGGGCCCGCATCTCCAGTTCCACGACCGCTTCGTGTGGCACCCGATTCATGCTCACGCCTCCGCGTATCATTCCCACATTGACCGTCAAACCGCTTTCGTGGTGAGTCAAAGCTTCGATCGGTTCCACCATCCGCGCAAGATGACGAATCGCGTTGGCCCCGGCCCCGTGATCGGCCCCCGCATGCGCCCCTAGCCCGGAAACGGTGACTTGAAAACACGCACGACCGTTGCGTTGCCGAATAAGCCTAAAGGCGCCATCCTCTTCAACCGATCCATCCCCTTCAAAAATTAAAACTGCTCGCGTCGTTTTGGGTAATCGCTCGAGGCAGCAACGCCCAAAACTCGGATTGAGTATTTCTTCCGAAGAGTTGAAACCCAATTCCCAATGAACACGCCCAAACAGCTCCGGATTAAAACGGGCCACCACCTCAAGAAGAAGGAGGATCATAAGGCTACCGCCCTTGATATCCCAAGTCCCCGGACCATAAATACGGTCCCCTTTCCGCTTCCATTTGAACCGATTGGCCACCTCTTCAGCTTCAGGAAAAACAGTATCCAAATGAGACACCAGCGCGATTGTAGGCGCTCGATCAGATTCACTTCCCGCTCGCCGACTCATAAACAGATGGGGCGCACAATTCGAATGCTCGGCATCCGCTCTCGTTGGCAAAAAACCAAGCGGACTCAGGGCTTTGACTACCTGCTTGGCATGCCGCTCCACGCCCTTCGGGTAAAAACTGTAGCTGTTCGTATTGACCCAAGTCTCCAGCAGATCCAGTGCACTCGGTAGTCGATGTTCCAGGTAGGATTCGGGATCGTTCATTGTCCTAAAACGGGCGCATTACTAGCCTATTTCGAAGATAGAGATAAAACCATCAATCCTCTTCGATACGAAAAATTGATCAGCGCGAGGCCTCTGCTGTCGCCGCAACCAGATCCCGTTTGATACGTGCAACTCTTGTGGCCACCTCTTCTTTAACCGCAGCCATGTCATGCAGCAAAAGCTCACCGCCTTCGGCCTGCTGAACACCGCGCACCCAAACACTCTCGATATCAGGCGCACTGCTCGCCATCACTAAAGTCGCATAGGGGTCAAAGATCGGAGATTCCGGCTGAACGATCAGGAAATCAGCCAGCTTTCCGGCCTCCAAGCTGCCAACCTGATCATCGACCTCCAGGACCTGAGCGGTCTTAATGGTATGAAGCCGGAGAACCTCCTGGCATGACATGACCTCTGCGCTGGAGTCTCGCATGCGCAATGCATACATCCCCATACGCATATTTTGAAAGGGGTCACAGACATCGGCACTCGCCGTTCCATCCACGCCCATACCGACAGCGAGTCCGGCTTTTAGATATTTAGGAATGTCGGCCAAGCCGGAAGCGAGCCGACCGTTGGACAGTGGGTTCCAAATCATCTTCGCACCCGCCTCGACGGAAGTGGTCAGGATATCGTCATTCGTATGGATGAAGTGAGCGTAAACCAACCCTTCCCACACGCCGCCATCCTCTCGAATGGTCTCAAACATCGCCTGCCCTTTTTCCAGTGACTGCTCGGCCTCCTCTAAGTAATGAATCTGCATATCCAAACCCAATTCTTTGGCCACGGCCACTTCTTCTTGATGGCGCTCGCCTCCCCGATAGATGCCGACTCCGTGCAAACCAAAACCCAGGCAGGCATGGGGTCCTTCAAGGGCCTCGGTCGACTCAATGAGTTCCACCAGTTTGGCGCGTCTAGCCTCTGGTGTAGCCGCTTCCCGGTCCAAAACGTAGGAATAAATGAAATGCTGACCGGCATCCATACCCGCAGAAAATTGCTCCATATAATTAGCGTAGGTCGGTGCAACATTTTGCGTATGATTGAGTGTCGTCGTGATACCATGACGCAATTGATCAAGGGCACCATAGAGGGTGAAGACATACATGTCGCCGTCCTTGAAATAATCGCCGTAGGTCCAGTGGAGCCCTTCCAGCCAACCATAAAGTGTCTCGTCAGAAGCAATCCCTCTAAAGGCGCTTTGCCACAAATGGTTGTGACCGGAGACGAATCCCGGTATAACGATTTGACCGCGCGCATCGATCAATGTCGACGAGGCATCCACCACGGGTTCGCCGGACTCAACGCGAACGATCCGCCCGTCAACACCAATGTGCAAATACCCGTCAACGACGGGCTGATTGTCCGCCATCGTTAAAATATAATCGGAGCGCACAAAAACGTCCTGCCCCGAAAGAAAGGAGGCACCTGCGCAAAAGAAGAGAATACAAATAAAACGCTGCATAGAAAAAACTTAGTTGTTATTTATTCGGATTCACCAACGAACTCATTGAGTCGTCGAACCAAGGAATTAGCTGCCCGTTCGGCCCATAAACGGCCTTTCTCAGCAGTGCCAATTGTTGCGTCACCAACCGTCCCCGAACGGGAAATGTCCAAGGTTTTCCACGCGTAGGTAGCCGGAGCAAACTCCGACTGAAGAATCTTCGGATCGTCCAGAGATCCGATCCAGCAGCAAGTCGCCGCCGAAGGATCCACCAGATCGGGTGTGAGCGCATACATCAGCGATGACTCGACATCATTTGCATGAATACCAAAAGCCCGCTCGCGATCAGTGATCTCGGTCTCGTAGGGAAACGACAACACCTCAACCTTGAGTTCATATTTCAAGTGCAGCTCACGCAGCGCACTTTTTATCACTGAAATATTGCCACCGTGCGTATTAAGGATGGCGACTCGCTGAAAGCCCCATTCCTTAATTTGCCGACCGGCCGAGAGAATCATCCGCCTTAAAGATTCCCGATGCAAGATTACGGTGCCGGGGAACCCGTCGTGCTCGTTACTTTTAGCCGCTTGGATCGGTGGCGCCACATAGACAGGTGCCTCATCAGCCAACTTGGGGAGCGCCAGATCCAAATAGACCTGGGAGAGCAAAGCGTCCACGCCGACCGGCAACTGCGGGCCATGTTGCTCCACGGCTCCCGTCGGCAGAATAACGAGCGCGTCTTCTCTATCAGAGATCGCCTGTATTCCCGCCAATGTCATCGACGGCAGATAGCGTTTACGGTAAGATGGCCAACTCATTCGGTTGCCTCCTTGTTCGGGGCTGCATTCGTTAGAGGCGGATGTGTGTCAATTTCGCGCAAGAGCCGGGCCAGGCTGGAAGCTACATCCCCGAGTAATACGTCGGCTCCCGAGGGATGACGATCCAGTGGTGGATTCGTCTTCACGACGGAACAAGGTATCGCGTCCAACGCTTTGATCGTCGATGGATTCATATCCTCCGCCGCAGCCCCGAGCAACTCTGTCAACACAGAGTCCAGACCAGCGCGGCTACCTCCCCGCAGGGGGTGAAAGTCCAAGCCGACACCTGATAGATTCATGCAAAACATTTGTAGATCATATTCCACACGCATATCGCGGGCGGCGACGTCGATCCACTCTTCAAGGAACGGGCTCGTGTTGAATAAAACAAACCGCCTAAACCCCGGCAGTGCTGCCGAACGTATCGTCTCCACGAGAGCCCGATGCGCAACTTCGATATCGAGATAGAAGGCGGTGCCGACTGACTGTTGAGGCGTGTAGCGAAATGGAGGCAAGACCAGTGCCGTGAGATCGTCGCGTGTTCGATCAAGTGACTGATCGAGCAAGGCAGCGCCCACCACCTCCTCGGAATCGAGTGGTCGCCCCATACCCCAATCGGAGATCGAGTAGATCGGTTGGATGACCAGCGTTTTTTCCGGAGATTCATATTCGTCGAACTGCGGCCAGCGACGAGCGTGCCAGGCGAATTCGTCGCTTCCTTGATAGAGATAATGTCGCATTTTAGTTGGCTGCATAAAGTGTCTGCCCGTTTAAAACGGTTTGGATAATATCGGCCGGCGTCACACGCGTCAGAACCGATGCGGTGAGGTGCGCACTTCGCCGTAGATGAGCTTGATGAAAATCGATCACGGCGAAGGTCGCTGCCCCGTTCAAGGTCAGCGTTCCCGGAAGTTCGTCCCCCCAGCGAGTCGTCGCGACGTTGGAGGTGGCCATCTTCAGTATCGCGGCAGGGTCCGGCCGGAGCGAATCACCGTATTGGCTCTTGGCCAACTTGTAGGTAAAATCAAGTTCCGCGAGCATGCTCGGGCTATTCAGTAGCCCATTGTCCGTGCCCAGCAAAAGGTTGACACCCGCGTCCAGTAATTTGGCCACCGGCGGCAAGGGCAGACCAAGATTCGCATTCGCCCGCGGATTCAAAACGGCAGTGATCCCGGACTGGGCCAATAACTGGATCTCCTCGTCATCGGCGACGGTCAAATGCACAATAATATCCGGCTCATACAGCTCGATCGCTTGGATCAGATCGCCCCGGCCCGTGCGCTCGAGGGAGAGATTACGGTAGCCCTCGTTCTCAAGGCAATGAATCGCCCGTGCCTTCCCCCTTGCTTTCGTGAGCTCACAGATCTCCCGCCAAGCTGGATCCGTCAGGTCGTTCATCGTGCTCTCAGAAAAACCATCCGCAATCGTCAGCATCGCTTCAAGCTCCGCGCGTGAATCATCGGACAGTCCCAATCGATTGGTCAACAGCGCCTCCCCGTCAAACGGCACATGATCAAACTGTCCGAGTATGACCGAGCGCACCCCGATTTTCTGCGAGGCTTCTTTCAGCCGCGCTGAGCCCTCAGGCCCTTGTTCCCGAAAATCAAAATGGGCCACCGTGCCACTTTGAGCCATGTAGCTCAGCGCATCGCCGATGAACTCTATATGGGACGCTCGATCAAGCTTGGCGATTTCCCGGTATTTGAAACCATTCGGTCGGAAAAAGCCCTCCTCCAAGGTCAATCCGGTTGCTCCGTCGGGCAAAAAGCTGTCACCCATATGCGTGTGCGCATTGACCAAGCCTGGAATGATGACTGTAGCGCCGTTCTCGATTCGCTGCACCTCATCCAAAAGATCCATCTCAACGATATATCCATCCTCGACTCGAAAGGACGCGCAACGCGTCGGCGTCAGCTCGGCTCCATGCAGAACAATGCAGTCTTTAAAGTGCATGAAAGTGAGCCTCGTAGAGCTAATCTAGACGGATTCTTCTTCCCCGTATTCCGGCAAATAAAGAAATATGAGTACAATCCCAATACAGGCAAACATCCGAAAGGCCGCGTCCTGCCCGTTCCAAATGTCCGATTGCCACATTGTGAACCATTCGCCACCCACTGTAATAAAGGCAACAAACCACTGCAGCATACTCAAGACGAGGCCGAGGATCGCGATATCCTTGGCGGCGGCAAACTCGCGTGGGCTCGCCTTAAGAGCTTTAAGAAGCTTATAGCCACCGAATGCACACAGAGCCATCGCGGCTGCCTCCCAGAGAATAATCGAAATGTAGAAAATCGTATGAATAACGGGACTCTCGATTGCACGCCACATGAGTTGATTGCCCTCAAAAACAGTCGTCATCCCCAAAACATTCTCCACGAACATGTAGTTCGAGTTATAATCCGTCAGATTATTGAGAACGATAAGGAAGAGAATAAAAGCGATCGAAAGGACGAGCACGATTTTAGAAAGTCGGACTAAAAGCATGCGTCACAATTAGCAAATTCAGCGCCAAAACCAGACAAACGCCGACAAACTTCGACAATCTAAAAACTTTACCGAAAAAGCTAAGAAGCGCTTCCCTACGAAGCAGGCTTCACCGAGACGATATCGCCCAACTCACTGTAGGCGGGGACGGAGCGAGCTTCTTCGGAGTAGCCAAGCAGGGTTTTCTTTTGGCTCGGGCGGGAAAGTAGCTCGTTGAAGCTTGTCGCCTCAAACTGCACCATTCGGGCATCGGCTCCGGCCTCTATCATACCGAAATTCGGCAGACCCATAATCGCTGCCGCACCCGCAGTGACCATGCGGCAGGCATCCCCGGGCTTTGTATCAAGATGCGCAATTCGCAGACTCTGGACAAATACTTCAAACACATCAAAATCGCCCCACGCGTAGAAGGCATCGCGCACATTATCGCTGGCGCAAGCCGCCGGAATGCCCTCCGCGATTATCTCGTGCAGGAGCGTCACACCCCGCCAGCGAGGGGTGCCCCTTTGCCCGGTCTCCGCAGGCCTGCCCTGCAGGTAGAGATTACACATCGGTAGCGAGATGATCTGAATGCCCGCTTCCTTGACCAGTTGAAGCGTCGACATCGCTCGCGCCGGATCCTGAACGGCCAAACTACACACGTGGCCACAGGTCACAGGGTGCGGGAACTGCTTTCGTAGAACGGCCTGAGCCACTCGGCGCAAACATTCGGCCTCCGGGTTGCCGTTTTCATCGACGTGCAGATCGACTCCAGCCCCCAAATCCGCAGCCAGATCGAAGAAAGCGTCCAACTGCCTATCCAAATCCGCATTCATTTGAGGCATCCCGCCAAGCAACGAATCCGGATACTGCAGGGTGACCTCGGCCATCTTGCGCCCCGCCGACTCCCCGTATTGCTCGAGCGAATTGAGACTTACAGTTTGTAAATGAATGCGCCCGGCCCACTCCTCGCGCAATTGCTGCATCGCGGCATGGCTGACAGCCCCAAAGTCTTCGCCACCGTCGATATGCGTGCGCAAAGCGACTGTGCCGTGAGCCTCCGCGCAGCGTAGCGCGAAAGTGCCGCGCTGGTATAGATCCTCGGCAGTCCAGTTGACCTTGTCCTTCGCGAGTAGCTCAATCGCATCCCAAAATTCCCCGCGCACGTTGGGCGCACGCTCCCAAGTGAAGGCTTTATCCAGGTGAGTGTGTGAATCGAGAAATCCTGGAAAGACAACACGCCCGCCAAGATCACGAACGGGCACATCCCCTGTCGTTGCTTGGGCGCCAGCAAGACTCACTGAAACAATCTTTCCAGCAGCCACCGTGATATCACAATCCACCAGTACCGAGTCTGAGTCAGTTAAAGCAGTCAAAGCGCGAGGCACCCGCGCGTTGGTGTAGGTGAGCGTATTCATAAAAAGTGTGACTGCTGCAGATTTTCAATGGCCCCTGTCCAGCTGCTTCCCGCCCCGTGCTTCCTGCCCCGTGCTTCCCGTTTACGGAAGGAACCTTTGATCCAGCAGTGTGGCAATGTCAACTGACGCCTCCAAGAGGCCGGAATCCAATAGCTTTGAGTGCCCCGCCTCCCATACGGCAGGATCCATCGGGCGAAACAGAGCACCGGGCTCCGGCACCATGAGCTCCTCGATTTTAGCGAGGGATCCGATTTGGTAGTCGCGATCAATCTCAGGATTATACTTCGAAATAATTAGATCAACCGTCTCCTCTGGATGGTCGAACGCATACTGCCAGCCTTTCTTAGTCGCCGCTAAAAATTTTCGGACAACCTCGGGATGCGCTTCAATGGTATCCACGTGGGTGAACATTACTTGCGAATACGCTTTGTAACCATGATCGCGGGCGAGGAAGACCTTGGCACGATCACCAACCATTTGTTCGAAAAGCACGAACTCATCGATGTAATAGCACTGCAAGGCGTCTGCCTCTCCATCGAGAATTTGCTGCGGATCGTAAGATGCTTTAAACGTCTCCAACTCGCTGGTATCCACTCCGGCCTCTTCCAGAAGCAGCGCAATCACCCGGACCCCATCCGCATGGATACCCACCCGTTCGGTCGCCAGATCCGCGAAGGATTGAACCGGACCATCGGCCAGATACATCCAGCCCATCGGGCTGTCTTGAAACATCGTTCCGATCGCCCGGACAGGCGCACCCGCAGCCGCATCACCCAGCAACACATTGCTCTCAGTTGAGCCAAAACTAATCTTCGGCTCATTGATCGTCACCGGCACTGTCTTCTCTGTGGTCACGCCGCCGCGCAACTCAACCTCAAGCCCGGCCTCGGCATAATACCCCTGCTCAATAGCTTGATAAAAACCAGCGAACTGAGCGTTGAAGATCCAGTCGAATTGCATGACGACGGGTATCGGTTCGTCCGGCGCCTGCGTCTCTGCGGGGGCGCTACACGCAGCCTGCGGAAGCCAGGTGGCCGCTAACAACAGTAAGGCGAAACCGCGCACCGGCGATCGGGCGCCCAGCTCAGTTCGGGATTTTTCTGAGGAAACTTCGAATACTTTCAATCTGCGCATCTGTGTAGTGTGGGTGTTTGGGCATTTTCGTGTCGGGAATCATCGCTTGTGGATTCCGGGTGAAATCGTGGAAATACTTTTTATTGTACCTCGCATGAATGGAAAGAAGTTCGGCCGTGCGGTTGGAGAGATTCCCACCGGCTCCATCCGCGTCCCAACTGTGGCAGCTCATACAATTGTTGAGCCAGAGTTCACGCCCCTCCGCCTCGATGGGTGTCAGGTTGGTAAACGGCCTTTTATATAAATCGCCGACCAAAGAATCACGCGTTCCGAATTCGATTTTGTAGACTCCAAATGGGCGCTTATTGTCAGGATCCGGCATTTCGGCAGACCCCTGCTCAAGAGGTTTCTCGAAAGTTATGTAGAAAGGTCCCAAATCGGGCGCCCCCTCCAATTGCAAATCCCCCTTCGCATTCCCCGCAATTTCCAGGACAATGTAGGGTTCGTATTCAGCTACAAACTCCGGTGTGTAGTAAGAGACGTAGCCATCATAACAGTAGGCAATGGCGTGATCCATTCCGGGATACTTCGCGAATAAGATCTCCAGCGGGAGAACCACCGTTTCCAGGGTCGTATCCGTATAAGGGAAATAAACAGACTTATCGATGACACCCATTTCGTAGAGGGAATCGCGCTCTATCGTGATTTCACCCTCGCCCGAACCGGCGAGTTCCACGATTAGATCGTTGGTCAACGAATCTTTGTCGACGAAAGCCGCCGCTGCTGTCACTGCACACATGAGGAACGCCGCCGCATTGCTGAGTGGCTGCCTCGCCCCCCTCGGACGAAGCATTTGGCCTAAGCTGGAACCTTTGGAGGGGCCGTCGAATCGTGCGGCGGTTTCCTGATGAAACATCGAGCGGCAAGTCTTTGCAACATGGCGTTTTCTCATTCATCGGCTAGAGCAAGACGCATACCACAGGATGCCGCCGCCGTTTGTTTCTCAAAATTACCCCGGGCATTCCCATCGGGAGCCTCTGCGCCGATCCTTTTGAAAAAAAGCACAACCGATGTTGTATGTGGCAGTTTTTGTGCTCAAGAGAGCGTATGACCAATGATTCGACACTCACAGGTAAGACCGTAACCCCGCAAACCGTTGAAGCCCTCAAGCAGATACTTGGTGAAGATCAAGTAATAGTCGGGGATAAAACCGAAAAATACTCCAAGGATTTTTACTGGTATTCACCGGTGCTCAAAAAAATCCTCGAAGACAAACGGGCCGAGGTGGCACTACTCGTCAAAAGTAAAGAGCAACTCAAAGAGGCCGTCACGCTTCTCTACACCGAGGGCATTCCTGTGGTGATACGCGGGGGCGGCTCTGGAAACTACGGACAACTGGTAC
>Ga0194138_10000755_pt1 | contig 15214 bp, 14 predicted proteins | sample TARM_MetaG_T2_14_FD_134022 | JGI IMG/M metagenome (GOLD analysis project Ga0194138, IMG submission 134022) | Freshwater microbial communities from Pennsylvania, USA, analyzing microbe dynamics in response to fracking - TARM_MetaG_T2_14 (version 2) | ecosystem: Environmental > Aquatic >...
GATTGACTTTGAAGAAGCAGGAGTCGTAGAAGGCTACGACGGCATCGCGGTAGGGACCGATTCTAGAGCCACAGATGAAGATACGGCCTACAAGCGCGTGTCCCATGTTCTGGACGCATTCACAGACGAAAACCCGATTGTCCTGAACAAACGCGTCGATTCGACGCTCAGAGGAAACCTCGGCAGTGAACTCAACGCATTCAAGGATAAATTTCCAAACAGAAAAATCGCAATCGTACCAAGTTTTCCAAAATCAAAGCGTATCTGCAAGGACGGTCTTCTTTATGTCAATGACACGCCGCTTGAAAAAACGGACGTCGCCAAGGATCCGAAAATGCCCATTCACACTTCAAATGTGAAAGACCTGTTCAAAAAACAGTTCAAAGGCAGCATCACCAACATCACCGAGGAAGCCCTCGGGGATGACGAAGGCCTTTTAAAAATGATCAACGAGGCCTACAAAACGCACGACGCAGTCATTTTCGACGCTCTGAACGACGAGGATATCGATAAAATAGCCCATGCGCTTCTTAAAAGCAACCTTTCCATCATCACCGTTGACCCGGGTGTCTTCACCTATGCGTACACCAAAGCCGCAGTCGCCTCACTGAGCAATCTCAAAAAGCGGTATGTATTCATGGTCGGAAGCGTGACCGATACGACCTATACCCAGATAAAAAACGCCAAAAACGATGAAGACTTTCTCGTCATTCCCCTGGACCCTGAAGCCTTCATAAGCGAAGAAACCGCCAATGAAGCCACGCAAAAGGCCATAAAGGCATTCGAGGAAACTGACAAACCCTACGTGCTTTATACAACCAACGCCCCAGACAACAGAAAAGTCCTCGATCTTTTCAAATTGTCAAAAGACATTGGCAAGTCCGTAGACGCGCTATCCAAGGACATAAACAAGCATCTCGCACGCCTTCTTGAAAGGCTTCTTGACAAACACAAGGATATCGGCGGCCTTTTCACAAGCGGGGGCGACACGACCCTTTCCTTCCTTGATTACGTGGATGCAAAAGGCATTCATCTTAAAAGACAGGTCATGCCGCTTTGTGTTTATGGAAGCATCGTAGGCGGCGCCCTGGAAGGGACCCCTATCATTACCAAAGGCGGTATGATCGGTGGAAAAGACGCTTTTAGCGATATCAAAAATTTTATAGAAAAGGTTGATAATTATGGATAGACCCATCATTGGAATCCCAATCGGCGACCCTGCAGGCATCGGACCTGAAATCGCCCTCAAATCACTTAATGAAGAAGCCATCTACACACTGTGCAGACCCGTTTTAATAGGCGATACGAACGTTCTTGAAGACGAGCTTGAAAAAGCCAGTCTCTCACTCAAACTCAATCCTCTCAAGGATACCAAAGAAGGACGCTTCACCCATGGTCACGTGGACGTCGTACCTGTCAACACCATTGACATGGATACGTTTGAATACGGCGTAGTAAGCGCCCAATGCGGCAAGGCAAGCTATGAATACATCAAAAAGGCCGTCGAACTTTCTGACAACGACCAGATCGACGCCATAGCAACAACCCCCATCAACAAAGAAGCCCTTAAAGCGGGCAAAGTGCCATTTATCGGACATACGGAAATGCTCGCATCGCTTTCAGACACCAACGATCCCCTCACCATGTTTGAAATCGAAAAACTTCGCGTCTTCTTCTTGTCGCGTCACGTGTCTTTAAGAGACGCCATCGACATGGTCAAAAAAGAACGCGTGAAAGACTACATCAAACGAAGTGTCGAATCGCTCAAACGCCTGGGTGTCGAAGGCACGCTCGCCGTCGCCGGACTCAACCCGCACAGTGGCGAAAACGGACTGTTTGGAACCGAGGAGATGGAAGAAATCATACCGGCCATCGAAGAGATGCAAAAGGAAGGGTATGACGTCATCGGTCCAATCGGCGCAGATTCCATCTTCGCACTTGGACTTGATGGACGCTGGGCAGCCATTCTCTCGCTTTATCACGACCAGGGCCACATTGCGACCAAGACCTACGACTTTCACAGAACCATCTCCATCACCAACGGCATGCCGTTTTTAAGAACGTCGGTCGATCATGGCACCGCATTTGACATTGCAGGCAAGAACAAGGCCAATCCAATCAGCATGGTCGAGGCCATTAAGCTTGCAGCGAAATATGCCCACTACTTCCAGAAATCATAATCGCACATAAAAAGAACATATTCGCACAAACGGTGTTGACTTCAACGCCGTTTTTTATTATAATGACCCTGTAATCAAACGTTTTCAAACAAAATTCGAACACAGGAGGAACCAAATGAAATCTTTAAAAGCTTTTCTAGCAGGCGATCCGATGATCCCAAGCGACCTATTCGTCGGTGCCTACGAAAAACACCTATCCAATTATTTTAAAACCCATGAAGCCCACGACTGGGAAACAGAGTGGCCCGCCCTTCAGGACAGACGTCTCAAAGTCGAACAGCACGGTCCGGACATTGAAGAAGTCCCTGAAGTGATCATGAACCATGGCACGGACGCTTCCGTGCTTACTGGGCTTTTCGTTCCCCTCAGCAAAAAACTGATGGACGCAATGCCTTCACTGCGCATGGTTGGACTTGCCCGTGCGGGTAAAGAGAACATCGACCTTGAAGAAGCCACGAAACGTGGTATTCTCGCCTTCAACGTCATGGGCAGAAACGCGGAAGCCGTAAGTGATTTCGCAATCGGCATGCTTCTGTCTGAATCCAGAAACATCGCCAAGGCCCATCACTCCATCAAAGAGGGCGGGTGGCAAAAAGAGTTCGCCAATGCGTCTTTCGTACCTCAGTTAAAAGGCAAAAAAATAGGCATTGCGGGCTTTGGCTACATCGGACGCCTGGTGGCGCAAAAACTTCAGGGCTTCGATGTCGAAGTGCTCGTATTCGACGCCTTCGCGGACCCTGAGTCCATCAAGGACAGCGGATGCACACCTGTTGACAAGGAAACTCTATTCAGTGAATCTGATTTCATCAGTCTGCATCTGAGACTCGTCGAGCCGACCAAGGGCTTTGTAGACAAAAAACACCTCGACATGATGAAAGACACGGCTTATTTGATCAATACAGGCCGCGCAGGGCTCATTGATATGGACGCGCTTCATGAAACGCTTGAAAGTGAACAGATCGCAGGCGCGGCGCTCGATGTCTTTGAAACCGAACCCCTTGAAAAGGACAACCGCTGGGTAAAACTTGACAATGTCACGCTCACTACGCACATTGCGGGTACGACCACGGAAGTCTTCACCAATTCTCCCTACCTTCTCATGGAAGACATGGAGAAATTCCTAAAAGGTGAAAAGGCGAATTTCATACTGAACCCAGAAGTCCTTGAAAACGAAGACTTCAAAGCCTGGGTTAAAGAGGTCAGAGGTCAATGATCACGTCGCTTAATTCACTCCTTGAAGACGCGTATGAAAAAGGCTACGCAGTTGGCGCGTTCAACGTATACAACTATGAAACCATTCGCGCGGTCATTGACGCCGTAAAAGAAACAAAGACACCCGCAATTATCGCTTTTGGCAAGAAATACCTGGCGAACATGGCCCTCAAGGAAGTTGTCAATCTTGTCCGCACCATGACTGTCGACCTTGATACCGATATCGTGCTTCACCTTGATCACTGTGATGATATTTCAATCATTCACGAGGCCATTGAAGCGGGCTTTACATCCGTCATGTATGACGGCAGTAAACTCTCCTTCGAAGAAAACCTTGAAAACACGCGTGACGTGGTAAAGCATGCACACAAGTACGCAGTCAGCGTGGAAGCCGAACTCGGTGCTTTGGAACTCGGTACGAACTCGAACGAGGACGAAGGCGAAACGATTTACACAGACCCTGAAGAAGCCCGCAAATTCACTGAAAAAACCGGTGTGGACGCGCTTGCGGTCTCGATTGGGACCGTGCACGGTCTTTACAAAGGCAAGCCCAAAATCAGTGTCGACAGGCTCAGAGAAATTAGAAAAAGCACAACGATTCCTCTGGTTCTTCATGGAGGATCGGGCACGCCTGAGAAAACCATTGAAGCCTGCATCAAGGAAGGCATTACGAAAATCAATGTCAACACGGAGATTTCACATAGTGTCGTCAACATGTTCAAAGAAACCATCGACCATAACGACAATGTGCACTTCTCTCAGCTTGGCGTGAAAGCGCGCGAAGTTGCCAAAGACACGATCATAAAACACATGAACAGATACAAACTTGTCTAGTCGAAAGGACGATTTCATGAACAGTCATACCATTGTACTCGACATAGGAACCCAGAGCATGCGTGCGATTCTGTTTGAAAAAAACGGCCGTATTGTCAATACCGAACAGGTTACATATGATTCCATCTTCGAAGGCCAGAAAGTCGAACAGGATCCAAGAACCTGGAAGGAAGCCTCAATCAAAACGCTAAAAGCCACAAGCGATTATGCGAGTAAGAACGACATTGTGATTGACACGATATCCGTTACTTCGCAAAGGGCGTCCATCATTCCTGTGACAAAACACAATAAAAGTCTATACAACGCCATCATGTGGCAGGACAAACGCGCCCATGTGCAGTGTGAGAAAATCAAGGAAACAACGTCGATGAAGTTTCTTTATGAAAAAACCGGACTGAGACTCGACGCTTACTTTTCCGCCCCGAAAATCAAGTGGCTCAAAGACACTATGCGCGATGTGTACAACGATGCCTACAAGATCATCGGTGTCCAAGACTTCGTAACCCATATTCTTACAGAAAGATTCGTCACGGACCATTCACAGGCGGCTCGCACCATGCTCATGGACATTCACACGTTTGAGTGGGACGAGGACCTCGTGAAGGCGTTTGACATAGATATGTCCGTCTTACCGGAGCTGGTTCCACCAGGCAGCAATGTCGGAACGCTTGCATCTTTTATCACTGAGAAGACAGGGCTTTCCAAAAACATCAAGGTTATTCTCGCCGGTGGAGACCAGCAATGCGCGGCCGTCGGTCTCAATGTCCTTAGACCCGGCACCCTTGAAGCGAACATCGGTACGGGCTCATTCATCATCGCGTACGCTGAAGAGCCTGTGTTCGATGACAACATGCGCGTCATCTGCAGTGCATCCGCGGTTCCTGGCAAATGGATCGTCGAAGCGGGACTGCTTACAAGCGGCAACATCTATGAATGGTACAACAAAACCTTCTACGGACAGGACCCCGCGGCGCCTGAGAGGTTCAAAACCATCAACAGTGAAGTCGATGCCTCCCCCGCGGGCGCTAAAAACCTTATAATGATTCCCCATTTCAAAGGCAGCGCCGCGCCTTATTGGAACCCACTTTCAACAGGCATGTTTTTCAATACCACCCTTGAGCATAAAAGAGGCGACTTCGCCCGCAGTATCCTTGAAGGCATCGCCATGGAAATGAGCGAAAACATCGAGCTCATTGAAAACCTCGTCGGGTTCGTCGACATCATCCATGCGGCCGGAGGGCTTACCAATTATCCGACATTCAACCAGATACAGGCGGATGTATTCAACAAGGCTGTCAGTGTTTATGACTCCTCTGAGGCCACTGCGCTTGGAGCCTTGATAAGCGCACTCGTTGAAAATGGGGACTACACTGATCACAAGAAAGCGTTTGAAGCGCTGCGTGGAGAGAGTTTCAAAAAAACCGCGCATGCCAACACCAAAAACGTGGCAACCTACCTTAAGCTCAAAAGAACCAAGAAACACCTCTACCATGCGATCAATGACGCCCATGTGTATACGTACATGGCCAAACAGTAACCAAACATCAAACGAACAAAATGCAAGGGTTTACGAATAGTATTGTTTAATAATTGTGCGGTTTTTATCGAAAATAACAAAAAAACCCATAAAATTTCTTGTAAACGCTTGCGTTTATGTTCGTTATAAGATATGATGGAACTATAAAAATATGAAGGAGTGAACGTATGTTTAATCTAATGCTTGCAGAATGGACTGTCAACGCCAACCAGATGCTTATCGGCCTCATGATCGGCGTAGTCGTTCTCATTCTACTCGTTACCATGACAAAATTACCCGCATTTCTTGCAATCATCGTATCCGCATTGCTGATTGCACTCATCGGTGGCGTTCCAGGAGACGCTGTCCCAGGACTTATCACTGATGGATTTGGAGGTACGCTCGGCACAATCGGTATCATCATCGGTTTTGGTGTCGTTATGGGCCGTATCTTCGAGGTTTCCGGAGCTGCTGAACAGATGGCTCGAGCGTTTATCAAGCTGTTTGGTAAGGGTCGCGAAGAACTCGCACTGACCATTACCGGGTTCATCATCTCCATTCCGATCTTTTGTGACTCTGCTTTTGTCATTCTCTTCCCTATCTCAAAAGCAATATCCCAAAAGACTCGTAAAAACCTTGTCGTACTAGCTGGGGCCCTTGCAATGGGTCTTGTGGTTACCCACAGCGTCGTTCCACCAACTCCGGGACCGCTCTTCGTCGCTGAAACGTTCGGTGTGAATCTCGGACTCATGATCATGTGGGGCCTTCTGCTTTCCATCCCAATGGTCACAGCCGGTGTGCTTTGGATCCGCTATGTGGGCAAAAACCTCATCATTGTTCCAGATGAAGAGGGCAACCATGTACGCCTTGATGTAGCTGACAAGAACATTGCGGACTTCGACCTAAGTGAAGAACCTTCCAAGGACCTTCCAAGCACGTTCATGTCATTTGCCCCAATCGCCGTACCAATCTTCCTCATTCTTCTAAACCAGGTACTTGACGGGTTCGCAAACCTCTCAGGGTTCTGGGCTGAATTCTTCGGTTTCGTAGGAAGCCCTGTACCAGCGGTTGCGTTTGGTGTCATCATCGCGATTTACGGCCTTGGCTACAACATGGACCGTGAAACTGCACTTACACGTATGCAAGAAGGCATGCGCTCTGCCGGTGTCATTTTACTTGTAACCGGTGCCGGAGGCGCGCTTGGGAATGTCATCCAGACCACCGGTGTAGGCGATACCATCGCCCAAGGCATCGCAGACTGGGGAATTCCAGCACTGCTTGTTCCGTTCTTCATCTCAACCATCATTCGTTTCATTCAAGGCTCAGGAACCGTTGCGCTTGTCACATCCGCAACCATCAGTGCCCCAATCCTTTCAAGCCTTGATGTAAGTCCCGTATTCGCCGCGCTAGCTGCGATGGTCGGGTCAATCTTCTTCGGTTATTTCAACGATTCATACTTCCACGTTGTCAACCGTTCCATTGGAATCCGAGCACCCAAGGATCAGCTTAAGTTCTGGTCAGGCGCTACCACTGCCGCCTGGGCTGCAGGGTTCATTACCGTTGTCATCCTCAACGCCATCTTCGGCGGATTCGTCGGCGTTTAAGCTTCTCTTTGAATTTCCATGGGAAACACCCCAGCTTGCAGGCTTGGGGTGTTTTTCTTTTGGCATGAAAAAAGCCGGAAGCCCGGCTTATCTGATGGTGATATGTGTTTGTACGTTGTCCTTGATCGCTTTTGAGAAAGGACAAAGGCCATAAGCGGTCTTGATAAGCGTTTCTTTTTGAGAAGCTTCCACGCCATTTAGCGTAACAATCAAATCAAATTCAAAACGCACCCCGCCGTCTTCGTCCTTTTGAAGATGGTTGATCACCTCTACATTGAAGGAATCATAAGGCGTTTTTGCCATTTGAAGCGCCTGGTTCATGGCGCCTGACATGCAGGCGGAATAGGCGACTGCGACAAGTTCGAACGAGTTCGTTCCACTTGTTGGTTTGTTTGTCATTTCCTCTGGCATCGTCAGTTCAAGATGAATGTTCGATGTATCACTTTCCACATAGCCGTTTGGACCGTGGTAGGCGGTGGCGCTTCTTTTTAGTATGTCTTTCATGTTTTACCCACTTTCTATGATTTACGGGTGTAGTTTATCACTGAACATCCATAAACACTTCATATTTGCGCTTTCAATGGTTCGCATGGACAAATAAAAAAAGAGGCGAGGCCTCTTTTTTTGAGTTATTCGTTGATGCGTATGTCGACATTGCCTTTCATCGCTTTTGAATAAGGGCAGAAATTGTAAGCGCCTTTGACATACTGGGTACGCTTCTCCTCATCGATGCCTTCCAGCTTGACATCAAGATCAATATCGAACTTGAACCCGCCTTCAGGGTCTTTTACGAGGTTGCAGGCAACTGTGACTTCAATGGAATCATAGTCGACCTTGTCTTTTTCCAATAGGAATTCAAGTGAGCTTGCAAAGCACGCACTGTAGCCTGCGGCGAAAATTTCTTCTGGGTTGGTTTTAGTGGTTTCACTGCCACCCATTTCTTTTGGTTTTTCCATTTGCAGGGACAATTCGCCATCCAGTGCCTTAATGGTTCCGTTGCGTCCACCTTTCGTGGTCGCTTTTCTTGTGAGTATTTCCATGGTTGATCACCTTTCAATATAAGTTTGGTATGCAAATCAATAGTAACGTACAATGTTCTGTTCGACAACTGTAATGCTTTGAATTGTAAAAATTGCAATTAAAGCGTTTATCGTTTTTTTGTAATCATTTCATGTTATTCTATGTATGTAATAAACCCACACTGGAAGGTGATTGAATGTTACTCTTTTTGAAACTTTACGGAATTGCACTTGTTGTTTTCTTTTTAGTCGATATGCTTTGGCTCGGTGTGATAGCAAAACGGTTTTACAACGAGCAGATCGGCCATCTCATGAAACCCAACGTAAACTGGGTGGCCGCGATCGTATTCTACCTTATCTTTATCGCAGGCGTTGTGACGTTTGTTCTAATTCCCGCGTGGAATGACGGAACCTGGGTTCAGGCGCTTTTACTTGGTGGATTCTTTGGATTCATAGCGTATGCGACATACGACCTCACAAACCTTGCAACCCTCAAGGACTGGCCCGTGTTGATTGCCGTCGTTGATTTGATATGGGGTACGGTACTTGGAGCATCCACATCTGTTATTACTTATGGCATACTATATATACTTAGCTAATATAAGGAGGCTGACGCCATGTCTACTATGACACTGGATCACAAACAACTTTATCACTCATTCATGGCTGGTGCAAGAGAAGTCATTGCACAAAAAAATTCACTGAACGCCATCAACGTCTTCCCTGTCATTGATGGTGATACTGGTAGCAATCTTGCCAGTATGATGCACACAATCATCAACGAAAGCACGCTTGAAGAAGACGCGACGAAAACACTCGAAAGCATCGCGGATGCGGCGCTTGTTGGTGCCAGAGGCAACTCGGGCATCATTTTCGCGCAGTATCTGAACGGACTTGTTCGCGCACTTAAAAGCAAAAACACCATTGATGCAAAGCATTACGCAGAAGCGATCAACGATGCGGTGCCTTATGCTTATGAAGCCATAAGCGAGCCCGTGGAAGGAACCATGATCACCCTGATGCGTCAGTGGGGTGAATCGATCAAAACGCTCATGCCAACAAAAAGCGACTTTTTAGAAATTCTCCATGAAGCTTTTGAAACACTTAAGACGCAGCTTCAAAAAACCACCGAAACGCTCAAGGTTCTCAGGGAACACAAGGTTGTGGACGCTGGAGCGAAAGGATTCCTTCATTTTACAGAAGGGTTCATTCGATTCTTGAAAACAGGTGAGGCGGTTGACATTCAAAGTGTCAAAGTCGAAAAACTCGACGTGACCCACGCCGATGTTCATGAAGAAACCTATCGTTACTGTACAGAGGCTCTGATCAGTGGCAGGGATCTGGACCCAAAATCCATCCGAAAAGCCGTGGAAGCTTCAGGGGATTCCCTTGTGGTTGCCGGCAATGAAAACAAGTTGCGTCTGCATATCCATACAGACAAGCCACAAGACGTTTTCTTCACGCTTCGCTCATTCGGACACATTGAGGAACAGAAAGTCGATGACATGGTCAAGCAACACGAAATCGTTCACAACAGAAAACATCCAATCGCGCTTGTCACCGATTCCATTGCGGACATTCCGCAAGCCTACATTGACGACCATCAGATTCAGGTGATTCCTTTGAACCTTCTTATCGAAGGATCAAACTATTACGACCGCTTAACCATTACGGCTGAGAAGTTCTACAAGATCATGGACGAGGTCAAAACCTATCCTACGAGTGCGCAGCCGAATCTTAAGCAGATTGAAAACCTCTTCTCTTTCCTTTCGAGTCATTACGAAAAAATCATCGCCATTACGGTATCTTCCAAGATGAGCGGGACATACAGCGTCCTCAAGAAGGCTGCACAGTCCCTAGACACCGATACGGAAATCGAGATCATCGATTCGCGTCAGAATTCAGGGGCTCAGGGACTGCTTGTCATGGAAGCCCAGGAAATGATTGAAGCCGGTAAATCCGTAGCCGAGATCAAGGCGAAAATCGAACGCTCAAGAGAACTTTCAAAGATCCTCGTTTCTGTACAAACACTTAAATATATGGTAAGATCGGGGCGAGTAGGCAAGGTCACTGGCATCATCGGCAAACTTGCCAACTTGAAGCCTGTCATCTCTATAGATGATGAGGGAGAAGGCATGATTTATGCCAAGGGTCTTTCCATTAAAAGCAGCAACAAAAAGATTCGCAAGGTCATCGAAGACAACAAGGATTCCATCAAACGGTACGTGATCGTCCATGCGAATGGAGATGCTCGAGCTGAAGGGTATGCGAAAGCATTCACCGAAATTCTCGGGTTTGAACCCGAATACGTCATGAATATCTCTCCCATCGTCGCCATGAATGCAGGCCTCGGGACAGTGGCTGTCGCTTTCCAAAAGTAACTGACACTTAGAAGGAGGAATCATGCATGCCAACCATGTTTTTATGGGCACTTGTATCAACACTCGTCATGTTTCACATTGCATTCTTCATTGCACAGAGTAAAAAGGACAATTCCGTCGTGGATACGTTCTGGGGGCTTGGCTTCGCAGTTACCGCCATCGCTCTTTTCGTAATCAATCTTTCATTGAGAGGAACTTTTGACGGACCGACGTTCACACTTACGCTTTTTGTGGTTATCTGGGGTGTGAGACTCTCGATGCACATCTACAACAGAAACAAGGGCAAGGACGAAGACTACCGCTACCAGCAGATGCGTGAAAAGTGGGGCGAACACGCCACTAGAAACGCCTATTTCAAGATTTTCCTGGGACAAGCGGTATTACAGTATATCGTTGCGCTTCCAATCATACTCATTAACGCCTATCCTGGCAGCTTTGAATACGGAACGCCTGTCATGTGGATCGGTATTGCAATCTGGCTCATCGGCTTTTATTTTCAGGTCGTGGGCGATGCACAGCTCAAGACGTTCATTCGCAAGCCTTCAAACAAGGGCCGCGTCATGTCATCAGGACTTTGGCGCTATACGAGACATCCGAACTACTTCGGTGAATCCGCGATGTGGACCGGGCTTGGACTATTAGCCCTCTCAAGCACGACCTGGGTCGGCTGGTTCGCACTTGTCAGCCCCGTAGTCATTACGCTTTTGCTTCTCTTTGTTTCAGGCGTTCCTCTGCTTGAAAAGCAAATGGAGAAATCAAGAGGCAAAGAATGGCAGCTTTACAAGAAGAAAACCAGCAAATTTTTCCCGCTTCCACCGGATAAGAGCATTGTCGTTTCAAAGGAAAAAGACGAAATGATGGATCTTGATCCAGATGCGATAAGAAGAACCAAGTAAGTCATAAAAAGCACACACGTTCAAATCAAACGTGTGTGCTTTTTTTTACGACAAAGGCTTTTATCCTTTGTATACTTCAAAACCGCTTTGTTCGGCCTCTTGAATAAGTTTGACCGCACTATGCGCTGCGTCCATGACAGACATCGTCTTGAGGGGTTTGCCTTCAAAGCGCGCCATGTCGACAGTAACATCATCACTTGCGACAATAACGGCGTCCGCTTCTTTGATGTCTTCGTCATCCAAAACATTTTTGGCGCCACTTGCGCCTACGGATTCCACTTTGATGTCCACGCCCAGAACCATGGCGCCCTGTTCGAGGTTGCTGACTGCTAGTTTGGTATTCCCAATGCCTTCATTTGTAGCTACAACTGCAACAATTTTCATAGTTTCCTCCTTTATATGGGTTACTTGTATTTTATCACTCAATTGGTTCTAAACAAAGCGTTTTATCTTCCCTGCACCTCATTTATGCTTGTTAAAGTGCTTTTTGCGTTGTATAATTGATACTGTGCAACGAAGTGGGGGGAATAGTATGAACGGGCAATCTCCAACAACCATGGTTTTGCAGTCGGATCATCACTTTTTTTGTGATGGTCTTTTTTTTATCGTTTTGGATCATAAGCGGTGGACGAGGCCATGAACAAGACGATTGTAGCCAGAAGAATTGAACGGGTATTTTATGGAGCCATTGTCTGGGGCGTTTTTTCCCTGTATCTTTTCGGCAATGAAAGTGTGTGGAACGACCACTCGATTGCTGGCTCTATTTTTAACATCCCCTACTCTCTCACCTATGCACTGGTTTTCAAGCTTGTTTTTTTCTCGCTTGCTGGGTTCAATTTCTACAGAAGTACGCTTGCAAAGGGAAAAGGGGTCTTCTCTTTCCAAAGAGCGCTCAATGTTGTCATTGTCTCTTTGACGCTTGCTTTGCTTGTACAGTTCATTACGGCTGAATGGCTCGGGAATGGTTCTTTCAAAGGATTTACCGGGCTTTTGCTAGGGGAAAATCCACCGCCTCTTCACATTGGCATGATGACGATTGTCGCAAGGCTTTTCGAAATGGCTTATCTCAGTTTTTTGGTGATGTATCTTTATCAGCTCGTTCAATCGAATATGGCACTGAGCTTTATGAGCAAATTCAGATTTCTTCTGGTTTTTTTGATATATGGCATGACGCTTTTTATGCCTGAAGGCGATGCGTTCGTATTTACGAGCGGAATCATTTACCTGCTTTATTTGTTTTTGGCATTTTACATTTACAAGAAAACACAGTACAATCTGGCGCTATCGCTGCTTAGTATTGTGATTTTGATAATTATTTAAATCCAAGGAGGATGACTATGAACGATGAACTGAAAGAAAATGAGTTTGAATTTGAAGAGGAGATCAAGGATGAAGCGTTGCTTGACAACCCAGAACCAAGGTGTCCTGTCGTGTTGCTTCTTGATACTTCCTACTCCATGCAGGGGATGCCCATCAATCAACTCAACGAAGGCGTGCATGCGCTTTACGCGGCCCTCAAGGAGGACGATCTTGCAAGTGTCAGAGTGGATCTCAGCGTCATGTCATTTGGTAAAAACGTTGAAGTCATGCAGGATTTTGCGACGGTCAGCGAATCTGAGGCCCCCACTTTGAAGGTCAACGGTATGACACCGATGGGTGAAGGCATCACCAAAGCGCTCTCTCGTATTGAAGAACGCAAAAACGAATACCGTAGTGCAGGGATAAGTTATTACCGTCCATGGCTTTTTGTCATTACGGATGGACAACCGACCGATGACACCACAGAAGCGTCCAATACGCTCAAAGCATCGATTGAAAAGAAAAAGGTTATCTTTTTTGGCATCGGTGTTCAAAATGCGAACCTTGACATTCTCAAACAGATTTCCGGGTCCCCAGAGCGTGTCTTCAAACTTCAGGGACTGAATTTCAAAGAGCTTTTCCAATGGGTATCTTCATCATTATCAAGTGTTTCATCAAGTCGTGTGGGAGACAAGCTCAAACTTGACAAACCAAGTGATGACGTATTCGAGTTTGAAGTATGAGTGCCATCTTATCCTATGGCGCAAGCGTAGCTGGTACGTCCCACATTAAAACCAATCTTCCCTGCCACGATACACATAGACTTTGTGATATTCAAGAGGGCTTAGGAATCATCGCTTGTATATCCGATGGCATGGGCAGTGCGAAAAAAGCGGAAGTTGGAAGCGCACTGGCAAGCGAAACCCTGATTGATACACTCACAGACACTCTTGATTTTACTTCGGATGACGAGACGATTATAAAGACGATCAAGGAAGCCTACCAAAGCGTGCATGAACGTTTGGCGCTTGAAGCAGCCACAACCAAGGAAGACATCAGTGCACTCAATGCTACGCTCATGATGTTCATGCATCTTGAAGATGGCAGACAGTTCACAGCTCAGGTGGGAGACTGCGTCGCAATCGGTAAAGCGACTGACGATGAAAAGTATGAAATCATCATCGAGCCGCAAAAAGGCGAATATGCCAACCAGACATACAGCATCTGTTCTAGAAAAAGCATTGAAAGTGTCGAAATTAAGAAGCTGAAAACGCCCTACACCGCCATTGCGATGATGAGTGATGGCATTGAATCATTCACAGTCAATGCCAAGACCAAGGAAGTTTCCAAAGGCTTCTTCGATCCTTTTTTCAATGTCTTCGGCAAACCGGCTTTTGATGAATCAAAAGTCCGTGACTCACTCATTCGATTCTTGCGTTCAGACCGTATCAACAAACGTACCGATGATGACAAAACTCTGCTTTTGATTCATATTCCTCTGAATGATTAAACATTTCTATCTTTCAGATGGAACCTCCATCAAAGTCGATGGAGACAATCCCCTTGGGAAAGGCGGTGAAGGTACGGTCTACGCACTTCCCAACAATCAGGACATTCTTCTGAAAATCTATTCAAAAAGGGCTCTTGAGAGAATGGACTCCATCGAAGACAAAGTCCTTACGATGACCAGGAAAACCCCATCTCTTCAGTCTTATCAGGGCCTTACCATCATTGCATGGCCCCAAAAGGCGGTATACAACAAGAAAAAGCACTTTGTCGGATATCTCATGCACAAGGTCAATGCCAAAAACAACCTCTCCCATATCATCACACCTGGGCTTCAAAAAAAGAAATTTCCAAGCATCACCTGGAAAGACAGGGTGGTTATCGCCATCAATCTTGCCCTGGTCATGGACCAGATTCACAAAAACGACTCTGTCATAGGCGATATAAACACCTCTGACTTCTTCGTCTATCCTCAGTTTGAAATCGGTGTGGTTGATACGGACAGTTTTCAAATCGAGGATGAGAGCGGAAAGCTTTTTCACTGCAATGTATTCACGCCTGATTATACTCCGCCTGAAGTCATACGGCAGCAAAAAAAGGAAAAGCACTTCAAAAGAACTCCCAACAATGACAACTACGGCCTTGCCATACTTATCTTTCAAATCCTTATGAACGGCGTGCATCCTTTTTCCGCGCGCATTGCCAAAACGCTCGATTTTGATGGCAACGCCATCAACTATTGTATGGAAAAGGAACTGTTTCCATAC
>Ga0194138_10000760_pt1 | contig 15139 bp, 13 predicted proteins | sample TARM_MetaG_T2_14_FD_134022 | JGI IMG/M metagenome (GOLD analysis project Ga0194138, IMG submission 134022) | Freshwater microbial communities from Pennsylvania, USA, analyzing microbe dynamics in response to fracking - TARM_MetaG_T2_14 (version 2) | ecosystem: Environmental > Aquatic >...
CGCTCGCTGAAGCGTCGCGCTACGGGTGAAGTTTACTTGTAACCCATGGTCGAACGTTCGTCGGCCTCGGGGTCTTCGGGCAGCGGTTCGAGGGCGGGGCTGTTCGGGCAGTCGTCCGGGATGCGGACGGTCGGCTTCGCCCAGCGGACGGCGTTGGTGATGATTTGCTGCACCTCGGCCTGGTGGTAGGTGGGGTAGGTCTCGTGGCCGGGGCGGAAGTAGAAAATCTTACCGTGGCCCCTTTGCCAGGTCGCACCGCTGCGGAAGACTTCGCCGCCGGTGAACCAGGAGACGAGCAATTGCTCGTCGGGTTGGGGGATGCCGAAGGGCTCGCCGTACATCTCTTCTTGGGGGATTTCGAAGTAGTCGCCGATGCCTTGGAGGATCGGGTGTGCGGGGCAGGTGTTCCAAAGGCGTTCCTTGTCGGTGGCTTCCCGCCACTTGAGCGAGCAGGTGGTGCCGAGGAGGGTCTTGAAGGGCTTCGCGTAATGGGCGGAGTGCAGGGCGATGAAGCCCATGCCCTCGAGCACGCGCCGCTGGACTTTGGCCGTCACCTCGTCGGAGACGTCGCCGTGGGCCATGTGCCCCCACCAGAGGAGGACGTCGGTGCTTTCGAGCACCTCATCGGTCAGCCCGTGTTCCGGTTCGTCGAGGGTGGCGGTGCGGACTTCGTAATCGACCTCCTTGCCGAGGAAGTTGGCGATGCAGGCGTGCATGCCATCGGGATAGATGGCGCGCACTTTCGGATTCTTTTGTTCGTGGCGGTATTCGTTCCAGACGGTGACTCGGATCATGTGTTGCACCGTAGGGAAGCCTTTGGTTCCGTCAATGAAACAGCGGCAATTCGTAGTCGATGGATTTTATCCTTCGACCCGCCCTCGCTCCAGCTACGGGCTATGGCGCGACAGGTCGGAGCTTGCTGACGGTGCCCCCCTGTCCCATCGGGTTGGGGGATAGAATCCGCCCAACTACGGCCTGTCTGGAAATCACTCGGTCAGCCCGCCCTGCACGCTGACGTCGCGCAAATAACGGAAGTACTCCGAGTCCGTTCCCAGGATTAAAGTGGAACTCGGACCGACGGTCTTCGGGTAGCTCTCCAAGGTGCGCAGGAAGGCGTAGAACTCCGGGTCGGATCCGAAGGCCTCGCTGTAGATGCGCGAGGCTTCGGCGTCGGCCTGGCCGCGGATGACCTCGGCCTGGCGGTTGGCTTCGGACTGGATCTCCTGGAGCGAACGCTCGGTGTCGCCGTCGATTTCGGCCGCGCGGCCTTGACCCTCCGAACGGAACTGCTCGGCGATTCTCTGGCGCTCGGCGATCATACGGTCGAAGACGCGTTGCTCGACGGCTTCCACGTAGTCGATCCGTTTGATACGGATATCGATCAACTCGATGCCCATCTCAGGCACTTGGGTCGCCGCCTGGTCGAAAATCGATTTCACCAATTCCTGGCGGCCGGTTTTGACCTCCTGCATGAGGATTTCCTCGTCCTCTTCGCCGGCCACCTGGACGCGGGCCAAGTCGTCTTCGCTGATCTTCCAATCTTTGGAGCGGACGATTTCGACGAGGTCGGTGGCCGAGATTTTATCGCGGACGACGGAGTCCAGGATGTCGTTGAGGCGCATGGTGGCGCCGCGTTCGTTTTGCACGCGTTGCATGAACATGAGCGGGTCGGTGATGCGCCAACGGGCGGTCGTATCGACCGAGATGAACTGCTCGCCGCGGGTGGGGATCTGGTTGGGGTCGCCGTCCCAGGAGATGACGCGCTTGTCGAAACGGCGCACTTCCTGGATGAAGGGTAGCTTGAAATGCAAGCCCGGCTGGGTCACGGGTTCGCCGACGGGCGCGCCGAGTTGGACGACGACCGCCTGTTCGGCTTCGTCGAGTGAGTAGAGCGAGGCTTTGAGGCCGATCGCGAGGACGGCCAGCAAGACAACCCCGGCGGTGAATGAAAATGAAGTTTTATTCATGACTAGCGGGTGGCGGGAAGTGAGGTGGACGAATTGCCCAGATTAAGAAGTGGGAGGGGAGCGGTTTGATTCTCGTCCATGATGTAAATCTTGCCGGCTTTCGGCAGGACCTTATCGATCATTTCAAGATACATCCGCTGGCGGGTGACGTCCGGCGCGTCCCGGTAGGCCTGATTCACGGCGATGAAGCGTTCGGCCTCGCCTTTCGCGGCATTGATGCGCTTGGCGGCGTAGCCTTGGGCCTCGGCGATGACTTGCAGGGCTTGTCCCTCGGCGCGGGGGATCACCTGGTTGCGGCGTTTTTCGGCTTCGTTGATGAAGCGCTCCCGCTCCTGTTCGGCCTGGTTGACCTCATTGAAGGCCGGTTTGACCGGACCGGGGGGCGTGACGTCCTGCAGCTCGATCGTGCTGATCTGGATGCCGAGGTCGAAATAGTCCATCGCTTGCTGGAGTTCCAGTTTCGCCGAGGTGGCGACTTGCACCCGCTTCTCGGTCAAGACGTCGCTGCCCAGACTGTTACCGACGATGCGGCGCATGACCGCCTCGGAGACATCGCGCAGGGTCTGTTCGGGCTGGCGGACTTGGTGAAGGAATTTATCCGGATCGCTGACCCGGTATTGCACGACCCATTCGACGTCGATGACCTTCAGGTCGCCCGTCAGCATGAGCGATTCATCGCGGTGGACGCTGTCTTTGCGGTAGTTGGTGCGCCCCTCGATGCTTTGTGTGCGGAAGCCGAATTCCTGCTTCAAGACCCGGGCGGTGGGCACCATTTGCGCCGTGTCGATGCCGAAGGGCAGCTTGAAGTGCAGGCCCGGCTGCTTCTGCGCGACCACCCGGCCGAAGCGCTTCACGACCGCCTCCTCTTCGGGCTGGACGATGTAGTAGCTGCTCAACGCGCCGACCGCGACAATGAGGATAAGCGGAATGAGATAAATCAGTTTTCGGTAACGCTTGATGGCGTCCCAATCGATGTCATCCAGAGGGTTCCTCTGCATGGGTGGGGGTGCGTTTCTGTTCATAGCTCTTCATTGATAGACACATTTGCCCGGCTGTCACTTGTTAATCCGGATTTCTCAAACCCTGCCGGAGCCGGGAACCGGGTGCTCGAACGGGTATGCGCATTCTGAAATACTTTTTTTGATCGAACACGGGAAGCGCCTGAGCGACATTGTATGGCAGTGAACTCCGAGAACAGCCAGATCCTCACACGGTTGGAAGCCGAAGCGAAGGCTTTGGGCTTCCACGCGCTGGGCGTGGCGCCGGTGCCCCTGGAGTTGCGGCGCGAGTATTACGAGCGGTGGATCGCCGAGGGGAAACACGGCACCATGGGGTGGATGGCGCGCAACAACGACCGCCGCCTGCGCCCGGAGAATCTGATCGGCGGCGGGCATGCGAAATCCATCATCGTGCTGGCGCTCAACTACTACCAGCCGGATCCGGCGCGCGGCTACCGCATCGCCAAATACGCGCTCGGGGACGACTACCACAACTTCATGCTCCGCCGCCTCAAGCGCCTCTGCCGCATCCTGCGCGAAGACTACGGCGGCGAACAACGCCCCTACGTGGACACCGGGCCGCTGCTGGAAAAGCCGATCGCCGCAGCCGCCGGACTCGGCTGGCAGGGCAAGAGCACCATCCTGATCGAGCCGAAGCGCGGCACCTGGTCCTTCCTCGCCAACATCGTGACCACACTGGAGTTGCCGGCGGGCGAGAAGCCGAAAGACCGCTGCGGCAGCTGCACGCGCTGCATCGACGTGTGCCCGACCCGGGCGATCACCGCGCCCTACCAGCTCGACGCCACCCGCTGCATTTCCTATCTCACCATCGAGCACGACGGCGCGATCCCGCCGGAGTATCGCGAGGCCATCGGCGACCGCCTCTACGGCTGCGACGAGTGCCTCGACGTCTGCCCCTGGAACAAATGGGCGGTGCCCACGGCGGAGGCCAGGTTCGCGCCCCGCCAGCCGCCCGACCTGCGCACGATGTTGGAATGGGACGAGGCCACTTTCGGGGAGCGCATGCAAGGCTCGCCCCTGCGGCGTTTGAAATTGCGGCGTTTCCGGCGCAACCTCTGCGTCGTCTTGGGCAATGTCGGCACGGCGGAGGATTTGCCCGCGCTGCGAAAGGTGGCCGGGGGCGGCGACGCGATGGTCGCCGAGCACGCCGAATGGGCGGTTGCGCGGATCGGGAAAAGGGCGCAAGGTGGCACGGTGACAGGAGATTGATGTATGCGAATATTGGTGGTCGAAGACTTCAGCCCATTGCGGAAAGCGATGGTCGAATCCCTCGAAACGGCGGGCTATGCGGTGGATTCCACCGACTCGGGCGACGAAGGCCTCTGGTATGCCCGGAATAACCGGTACGACACGATCGTGCTCGACATCATGCTGCCGAAGTTGAACGGACTGGAGATACTCGCCGGCCTGCGGACTCTCGGCGACGGAGTGCCGGTCATCGTGATCAGCGCACGGGACTCCGTGGATCAACGGATCGAAGGCCTCGACGCCGGGGCGGACGACTATCTGGTCAAACCCTTCTCATTGAAGGAGCTGCTCGCCCGGGTGCGGGCGCAGACGAGAAAGTTTTACGAAAAGAAAACGCCCCGTCTGGAGGTCGGCGATTTGGCCATTGATTTGGGGGCGAAGCGGGTCACCCTCGGCGATGCGGAAGTGAAGCTGACGGCGCGCGAATACAGCCTGTTGGAGTATCTGGCTTTCCGGCGCGGCGAGGTGGTCTCGCGGCAGGATATCTGGGATCATGTCTATGATTACTACGAGGACTCGACGAGTAACGCGGTCGACGTCTATATCGGCTACCTGCGCAAAAAGCTCGCTGCGGCCGGTGGCGCCGGCTCCTATATCCAAACACGCCGGGGGCAAGGCTACCTCATGGAGTTCCAGCCGGCATGAAAGTCTTTTCCATACGCAGCCGGTTGATCTTTTGGATCGGCCTCATGGTGACACTGCTCCTGTCTTTCGGCTCCTACACGATCTACCGGACCTCGCGTTCGACGCTTTTCCAGCAGATTGACCAAGACCTCTCTTACGTCTTGTCGCTGCAAGCCCTCGAACTGGAGATCGTGGAGGGACGGATCTACCATGAATGGCTCCTGGATATCGAAAACGACCAACGCCGCAGCGTTTCGGAATATGTCCAAGTCTGGAATCTGAGGACGGGCTCGACCAAACGCTCTCCGGCGCTGGACGGCAAGGATCTGCCATTGCCGCACAGGAGCGGAGAGCGGGAAAATTTCAGTGATTTTGTTTTACCCGACGGGCATCGTGCGCGGGTGGCGGGGAAGCGGATCTCGCCCGTCGTGGAGGATGGGGCGGGGGCTCCGGCTCGGCTCGCGGACGAACCCTTCTACATGGCGATCGCCGCGGATGTGGAGAATGCGGAACACGCGCTCTACCGGCTGGCGGGCACCCTCTTGCTCGGGCTGGTCTTTTCCCTTTTGCTCAGTATCCTCACGATACGTGTGATCATCGCCTTATCCTTCCGGCCGTTGGAACGCCTGGAGCGGGTGATCAACCGGGCGGATGTGAACGATACGAAGGCGGAGTTGGAGATCCCGGAAGCTCTGCCCTCCGAGGTCGGCGGATTGGTCGCCCGTTACCAGGAATTGTTTCTCCGGATCAGCCGTGTGCGTGACCGGGAGAGGGAATTTTCCAGCAACGTCGCGCACGAACTGAGGACGCCGCTCGTCGGCGTGGAAGCCACGCTGGAGCAGGCCTTGGCCGTGGAGCGCGAGGCCGCCGATTACAAAGGCCGGATCGTCGAGGCGCTGCGGGTGACCGGGCGGATGCGCAACTTGGTCAACCGCCTGATGTGGTTTTCCCGTTTATACAACGGCTCGGGGACGGCGCAGTCCTCGCCGGTCGATCTGAATGTGTTGATCGAGACGCGCCTGAGTATCTTGAACGAAGCGATCGAGGCGAAAAGCCTCCGCCTGCGGATGTCGGCGGACACGGAGGTCGGGCTGGTCGAGACCGACGAGATGCTGGCCGGCATCTTGTTGAACAATCTGATCGGCAATGCGGTGTCCCATTCGGATCCGGATGCGGACTTGGGGATCGTCGTCCGCGGGGAAGGCTCCGGCGTCTGTGTCGAAATTTCCAATCCTTGCCGGAACTTCGACCCGGCGGAGCTGGAGAACCTCTTCCAACCCTTCTACCGTGGCGACCACGCCCGCAGCGGCGATACGGAGCATTCCGGCATCGGCCTGGCGCTTTCGCGCGAGATCGCCAAGTTGCTCGGGGTCGAGCTCGACGTGGCCTTTGACGGGGCCGGCCTGTTCACCGTCAAGGTGGTTTTCCCGCGGAAAGTTTAGTTTTCTCACCATTCTATCATGTTCGGCTCTGTAGGATGGCCTGATCCATCATCTCCATCGTGGAGATGTATGGGCCGCCATACATGAAGACAGAAACTAACGACGAGCCTTCCGACTTCGCCGGGCTGGAACTCTCCGGCACGCAGCGCAAATGGCTGTGGGGCTTCTTGGCCTTTGTCGGCCTGATCCGGGTTTTGCTGATGTTCCAGTTGCCGTTTACGGACACGACCGAGGCGCGCTATGCGGAAATCGCGCGGAAGATGGTCGAAACGAACGACTGGATCACGCCGCAGTTCGATTACGGCGTCCCCTTCTGGGGCAAGCCGCCCTTGCACACCTGGGTCTCGGCCTTGGGGATGGAAGTGTTCGGGGTCGGGCAGTTCGGCGCGCGGATTTTCATCTTCCTCGTCACCTTGGGCACCCTCTGGATGCTCTACCGCTGGGCGAAGTCCATCAAAGGGCGCGACTACGCGCTTCTGGGGACGGCGATCTTGGCCAGTTCGGCGCTCTTTTTCCTGGCCAGCGCGACGGTGATGACGGATATGGTCATGGGCTCCGGCGTATTCCTGAGCATGGCCGGATTCTATTCGGCCCTGCATGCCAAACGCTGCGCCCGGCTGTGGGGCTATCTCTTCTTCGTCGGCCTGGGGATCGGGATGTTGGCCAAGGGGCCGGTTGCGGTCGTGCTGACGGCGCTTCCGATCGGGGCGTGGGTCTTGTTGAAAAACGAGTGGGTCGCGACTTGGCGGCGTCTGCCATGGGTGGAGGGCGCCTTGCTCGGCTGCTGTATCTTTCTTCCGTGGTATGTCGCCGCGGAGATCAAGACTCCGGGCTTTCTGGAGTATTTTATCGTCGGCGAGCATATCCAGCGTTTCCTGCAAAGCGGATGGAAGGGCGACCTCTACGGGAACGGGCATGCCGAGGTGAGGGGGATGATCTGGGTCTTTTGGTTCGCCGCCGTTCTGCCTTGGGGCTTTTTCTTTCTGGCTCCCCTGCGCTGGGGCGGGTCGCTCTACCGGGCGGTGAAGTCGGAGGAAAACGGCTGGTCGCTCTATCTGCTCTGTTGGGCCCTCGCCCCGTTGCTCTTTTTCACGATGGCCTCGAATATCATCGCGACTTATGTCATCACCGGGCTTCCGGCGGCGTGTTTTCTGGCCATTGATCTCTGGAGCTACGTCTGCGCCTCCGGTCGTTTTTCCCGGCGCGGGGTGAGTGTGTTTTTTACGATTTCGTCCGCTTTGGCGGCACTCTGTTTTGCCTTGGTTTATGGCGCGTTCCTGATTGGAGGCCCGTCCGTCGTCCGGAAGTCCGATAAGTATGTGGTCGATGCGGCCAATGAATTGAGCGACGCAGAGAGTGGAGGCCTTTTTTACGAGGGGAAACGCTCCTACTCGGCGGAGTTTTACACGGCGGGAAAGGTGCACCGGTTGGAGAATGAGCTGGCATTGGATGACTTGCTGCACAACCAAAGCCGCGACTTCCTCATGCTGAGGAAAAGCAGTGTGGACAAATTTCCCGAATCCTTGCTGGCTCGCTTCAAATTGATCGGCTTTTACGGGAAGAAGGTTCTTTATTATGAACTGTGAGACTCTACCTGGTGTTGCCTCGACGAAGCCGGCTGTGCGTGTCGCGGCCGAACCCGATGCCGCCTTTATGGCGCGGCAGCTGGCCTATGCGCGTCCGCAGATTTCCTGCGTCGTGCCGGCGTATAACGAGGCGGATAACATCAGCGCGACCATCAGCGCGGTCGCCCGGGAAATGATCCATCTGCGCCGGCACTTCGAGATCATCGTGGTGGACGACGGCAGCCGCGACGCGACGGTGGACGAAGCGCGCAAAATGATCGAGAGCTATCCCGTCCGGGTGATTCGCCTCTCGCGGAATTTCGGCAAAGAGAACGCCATCACCGCAGGCATGCGAGCCGCCCGAGGCGATGCCTGCATCATGATCGATGCCGACCTCCAGGAGCCCGTCGCCTACCTCAAAGTATTCATCGAGTGCTGGGAATCCGGGATGGAGATGGTGTACGGAGTGCGTGCGCACCGCGAGGACGAGGCTTTTCTCAAGCGCAAAGCGTCCAACCTGTTCTATTGGATTTTGGGTAAGACCACCTCGGTCGAGATCCCGGCACATGCCCGTGATTTCCGGCTCATGGATCGCAAGGTGGTGGATGCCATCCTTTCCCTCCCGGAGCGTAACCGTTTCATGAAAGGCCTCTACAGTTGGGTGGGCTTCAAGTCTCAAGCGGTTCCGGTCGAGATCGACCAAAGGAATGGCGGCGAGTCGAAGTTCAATTACAAGCGGCTGTTCGACCTGGCGCTGACGGGGCTCACGGCGTTTTCGGATTGGCCGCTCCGGGTTTGGACGGGGGTGGGCGTCGTCGTTTCCGCCCTGTCGATTTGTTATGCGCTCCTGATCACCGCGCGCACGATTTTCTGGGGTTCGGATGTGCCGGGTTGGGCGACGCTCACGGTCGCCATCTGTTTCCTGGGAGGGGTGCAGCTCCTTTCGATCGGTGTGCTCGGCGAATACATGAGCCGGATATTTTCCGAAGTCAAAGCGCGCCCCGGACACATCGTCTCCGAGGAGTTCAGTTATGAGGATGAGGCGTAGGGGCACGCAACCGCTGGCTCAACTTGTGGAGTCCGGACTCGCCGGCTTGCGGGCGAGTCCCGGGGGCGAGGCAATCCACTGGCGCCCGGCACCCGGATTCCTTCCTCTTTTCTGTGGGGTCATAAGCCGTTGAGGATCAGGTTTCGATCTCAAATCTCAGATTTTCGATCTCAAATGTGTTTTCATTGGGCGTTCAGCCGCCCAATGAAAACACATTGCCCGGGGAGTGATTGTGCGACAAAAAGACTTGTCCGGGGCGGAGCCGATCTATCTTATTCACGAATGGCCCGATCTCTCGGATTCCTCGCAACATACGCGGCGATACTGTTCGCCTGTGGCCTGTCGATCCAAGTCGCCCAGGCGCAAGGCGTCCCGGAAGAGAGCGCCGAGGAGCGGATCGCGCGGTTGAGGCGCGAGCTGGTGCAGGCCGAGGCGGCGGCCGCGGCGAGCGAGGAGCCGGAAAACAAATCCGGTTCGGCGGCGAGTCGGGCCGGGATCCCCGTCGGAGCCCTGGTCATCGTCAAAGGGCCGGGGGGCGGAGGCGGTTCCGGCTTCATCGCCGAGTTGAAAGGCCGCATGTTTTTCGTGACCAACATCCACGTGTTGGCGGCCGCCCGCGAGGCGAAGTTCCGGACTGTCAACGGAATCGAACTGGCGCTGCCCGACGTGGCCTTTTTGAGTAAAAACCGGGATCTCGCCATCGTTCCGGTCGATTGGCCGGGCGATTTCCTGAAGGTCTCGCCCTCCCTGTCTTTCGATCAGGTCTCGATCGGCGATGCGGTCACGGTGATGGGCAACTCCGACGGCGCGGGCGTGGCCACGCACTTGAAAGGCGAGATCGACGGGATCGGCCCCGAGGAGCTCGAAATCTCCGCCAAATTCGTGCCCGGCAACAGCGGCAGCCCGATCGTGCACGATGAACTGGGCACCGTGGTCGGCATCGTCTCGCACATGCGTGATCTGAGCCGGAAGGACAAATGGACGGAGGATTCGGAACTGGCGGACATCCGCCGCTTCGGCTTCCGCTTGGACGGAGAGATCGAGTGGCAGCGGATCACGCTGCGGGAGTTGTTTGAGCAGGGCGAACTGTATGCGCGCTACGAAGAGAGGACCTACCTTCTCGCGCAGACGATCTACATGCTGAAAAACGAGCGGACGATCATGACCGGCTACGGAACCCACGATTCGCTGGGCTATTTGTTCGAGCCTTTCGAGAGCGGATTCAGTTGGCGGCGGGGTCTGGCCTCCTCCAATAACATTTTAAAATTGGAGCGTTTTATGAACGGCTTGGAAAACGAGCTGATCACCGACCGCAGTAGTACGGAGAAGGCGCTCAAAGTGGACTATTTTAAGTCGCGATTCATTGAAGTGGATCATGTCCGCGATTATTTCCAGACGCAGTTGAAACAAGTCAATTTCTGACGCGAGACTCAGCCGCTGCCGGCTTTGATCAGGACGATGCCGACCAGTATGAATGAGATGCAAACCAGCTTCGGACGGAAGTTCAGTTCCTTGTGGAGGAGAATGCCGCCGAGGAAAGTCAGGACCACGGCCGCGCGCCGTATGGGCGAGATGACGGCGATGAGCGCGCCCTCTTGGGCGATGGCGGTGAAATAGAGGAGGTCCGCCGAAAGCAGGAGCAGCCCGATGAGCGGGAAATAGCCGAAGATCCAAGAGCCGGCCACGAGGGCGGATTTGAGAAAAAGCAACACATGCTCCCCGCCGTCCAGCGGATGGACGAGGAACCGCGCCGAGGGATAGCTCTCCGGCGAGAGGTGCATTTTGTAGAACGCTGGCGAAAGCCAGTGTTAAGCATTTTGTAGAACGCTGGCGAAAGCCAGTGTTAAGCCGCATTTTGTAGAACGCTGGCGAAAGCCAGTGTTAAGCGTTTTGTAGAACGCTGGCGAAAGCCAGTGTTAAGCCGCTTGCCCGATTTTCACAACGGCTGTCGCCGTCATGCTACAAAAAAGAACCTTGACCCCGTGGAAATAATTGAGCCCGGTCGCGCAGGCAGCCGTAGGTTTTTATTGCGCTCCACCCGCGAATCCCGAACATCCGCCCGCAACGACTACCGATTGCACCCATGAAAGATACTTTTATCTCTTCCGAAGGCCGGATCGGCCGCTTTGTTTTCATCGTCCGCATTGCCCTTCTGGTCGCATTGGCCACACTCGCCACAATGAAGGCGGTCAGCTATTTCGACCACTGGCACCATGGGAACTACAGTCCGCTCGGCCCTTTCCTCGGCATTGTCATCGGGGTGGTCTGCCTCCTGGCCGGGCTCATGCAGCTGCTCAAGCGCTTCCGCGACATGGGCAAGCCCGCCTACTGGACGCTGCTCATGCTCATCCCGGGCGTGAATCTGCTCGTGCTGCTTTACGCGGCGGTGGCGCCGTCGAAGTGATCGCATAATAGGCATTGACCGTAAATCGGCTATGCCCTTTATTCACCCGCTTTTTCCCAATGCGGCGACCTTTCGCGCCGCACCCGTTCAACCTACATACACACCGTGAAAACCGACGTCCAAGACATCAACCCGACCCGCAAAACCATCGCCGTGACCGTCACTTCCGAGGAAGTGGCCGCGCAGGAGGCGAAGCTGATCAAAGACTACCAGCGTCAGGCCAAGATCCCCGGCTTCCGTCCCGGCAAGGCTCCGGAGAACATGGTGCGCACCCGTTTCGCCAAAGACATCCGGCAGGATCTCAAGCAGCGCGTCCTCTCGCAGGCCCACCAGGAAGGCGTCGCCGGCGCCGACTTCGAGGTCTTCACCCTCGTCGAATTGGACGAGGGCGAAATCGCCGTCGGCCGGGACGCCGTCGTGACCTTCACCGTCGATGTGCTCCCCGAGTTCGAGTTGCCCGCCTACGAAGGCCTCAAGGTGACCAACGCGCCGACCGAAGCTACCGACGAGGAGGTGGACAAGATGCTCAACCAGATCCTCGGCCAACGCGCCGAATTCAACGTGGCCGAAAAGGCCGCCGAGAAGGGCGATTACGTGCAATGCGGCTACGAGGGCAAAATCGGCGACGAACTCGTGGCCGACCTCCTGCCCGACAGCCCCATGTACGGCACCCAGAAGGCCACTTGGGAAGAAGCCGGCTCCGAAGACGCCCCCGGCGTGCGCGCCGTCATCGACGGCCTCGTCGGCATGAAGGCGGGCGACTCCAAGGAAGTGAGCATGGAGTTCCCCGAAGATTTCAAGCCCGAAGCCCTCGCCGGCAAGACCGTCGTTTACAGCCTCGAAGCCAAGGAAGTGCGCGAGAAGGTCATGCCCGAGATGGACGAAGCCTTCTTCCGGAGCCTGCAAGTGAAGGACGAGGCCGAGTTGCGCGAGCGCATCAAGGAGAACATCGAAAACCAGAAGAAGCAGCAGAACTCCCAAGGCGAACGCCAGCAGATCACCGAAGAGCTGATCAAGGCCGTCGATTTCCCGATCCCCGAAAGCGGCGTCGAGAGCGAGACCCAGTCCGTCCTCCGCGAGTTCATGCGGCGCAACATGCAGCAGGGCGTCTCGGTCGAAGAATTCGAAAAGCACAAAGAATCGCTGCACGAAGGCGCCAGCAAGGCCGCCCGCGACCGCCTCAAGTCCCGTCTCATCCTGACCAAGATCGCCGAAAAGGAAGAGCTCAAGGTGGAGGACGAGGACTTCAGCCGCATGATCATGATGGAAGCGCAACAGAGCGGCGAGAAGCCCGAGAAGCTCGTCAAGGAGCTCCGCAAAGACCAGAACCGCATCAACCAGATGCGCCGCGACATCCTCCTCGGCAAGACCATGGATCTGCTCGTCGAAAAAGCGGAACGCGAAACGGTCGAGGCTGGCGCGTAGCGGAACCCCGTTTCGAACTTTTATTTCGTAGAACGCTGGCGATAGCCAGTGTCGCGCCGTTCGCCCGGTCTTCACAACGGCTATCGCCGTCATGCTACAAGAGAATACTTTGCCCCGTTCCTAAAATCACACCCCGCGTAGCGGAACCCCGCTCCGCTCTGCGAGCTGCGCAGTCCGCAGCGGGGAACCCGTTTCGAACTTTTATTTCGTAGAACGCTGGCGATAGCCAGTGTCGCGCTTTTATTTCGTAGAGCGCTGGCGATAGCCAGTGTCGCGCCGTTCGCCCGGTCTTCACAACGGCTATCGCCGTCATGCTACAAGAGAATATTTTGCCCCGTTCCTAAAATCACACCCGCTAAACGCAGATTCCATAAAAGGCATTTGATATTCGGCGCTTGGCCCGTAGGCTGGGCGCTTTGACATCCATCCACTCCGCAACCACCGCAACCACCGCAACCCACATACAAACCTTGAGTTACGTACCACTTCCAACTGTCTATGAGCGCGAAGGCCGCACCGAACGCGCCTGGGATATCTACAGCCGCCTCCTGCGCGACCGTATCATCTTCATCGGCACCCCGATCAACGATTTCGTGGCCAACGCCGTCATCGCGCAGATGCTCTTTCTCCAGATGGAAGACCCGAAGAAGGACATCAGCCTCTACATCAACTCGCCCGGCGGCAGCGTGACCGACGGCATGGCCATCTACGACACGATGAACTTCCTCCAGTGCGACACCGTCACCTACTGCGTCGGCCAGGCGGCCAGCATGGCGACGCTCCTCCTCGCCGCCGGCACGAAGGGCAAGCGCTACGCCCTGCCCAACAGCCGCGTCATGATGCACCAGCCCACCGGCGGCGCCACCGGCCAGACCTCCGACATCTCGATCGCCGCCAAGGAGATCCTCCGCTGGCGCGCGCGTATGAACGAGCTCATCGCCAGCCACACCAACAAGACCGCCGAAGAGATCGCCGCCGATTCCGACCGCGATTTTTACCTGACCGCCCAAGACGCCTTGGAGTATGGTATCGTCGACAAAGTGATCGAGGCCAAGCCGATCGGCTAGAGCCGCCGAATTCCTAAGAATTTGGACAAACGATCCATCCCGCATCCCCGTACCGAACCTTCCACCCCCTTTTAGATTATGGCCAAATCCACACGGATGACTTTCTGCTCCTTTTGCGGCAAAGCGCAAAACGAAGTTCGCAAGATGATCGCCGGCCCCGCCGGCGTCCACATCTGCGATTCCTGCGTGTCCGTGTGCAAAACCATCATCGACCGCGAACTGTCCGACAGCGCCGAGGCGGCCAAGTCCGCCTCCGGCCGGCCCGGCAAAGGCGGCAAGCCCTCCGGCAGCCGCTTCAACCTCCTCAAGCCCACGCAGATCACCGGCGCGCTCGACGAGCACGTCATCAGCCAGGACTACGCCAAGCGCGCCCTCGCGGTGGCGGTTTACAACCACTACAAGCGGCTCCGGTCCGAGTCGCGCGTCGAGCAAGCCCCCGGTTTCGCCGAACTCGACAGCAAATACGACGAGGTGCAGATCGAGAAGAGCAACATCCTCCTGCTCGGGCCGACCGGCAGCGGCAAGACGCTCCTCGCCCGCACCCTGGCCAAGATGCTCGAAGTGCCTTTCGCCATCGCCGACGCCACCACATTGACCGAAGCCGGCTACGTGGGCGAAGACGTGGAAAACATCGTCCTCCGCCTCCTCCAGTCCGCCGAGTACGACGTCAAGAAAGCCGAATGCGGCATCATCTACGTCGACGAGATCGACAAGATCGGCCGCAAGACGGACAACGTCTCCATCACCCGCGACGTCTCCGGCGAAGGCGTCCAGCAAGCCCTGCTCAAAATCCTCGAAGGCACGGTGTGCAACGTGCCGCCGCAAGGCGGGCGCAAGCACCCGAACCAGGAGTATATCCAGTTGGACACCTCCAACATCCTCTTCATTTGCGGCGGCGCCTTCGTCGGCCTCGACAAGATCGTCCAGGATCGCGTCGGTTCCAAGGCGATGGGCTTCGACACCGAACGCAACCGCCACCAGAACGAAGTGCCCCTCAGCGAATTGCTCCGCGAGGTGCAGCCCGAAGACCTCGTCCACTTCGGCATGATTCCCGAGTTCATCGGCCGCCTGCCCATGGTCGCCGTGCTCGACGAGCTCAGCCGCTCCGACCTCGAGCACATTTTGCAAAACACCAAGAACTCCTTGGTCAAGCAATACGGCAAGCTCTTCTCGATGGAAGGCGCCGACCTCCACTTCACCCGCGACGCCGTCGCCGCCATCGCCGAAAAGGCGATCGAACTCAAGACCGGCGCCCGCGCCCTCCGCTCCATCATGGAGCGCATTATGCTCGATGTCATGTACGAGCTGCCGCAAGCGGAGAACGTCGATA
>Ga0194138_10000765_pt1 | contig 15102 bp, 15 predicted proteins | sample TARM_MetaG_T2_14_FD_134022 | JGI IMG/M metagenome (GOLD analysis project Ga0194138, IMG submission 134022) | Freshwater microbial communities from Pennsylvania, USA, analyzing microbe dynamics in response to fracking - TARM_MetaG_T2_14 (version 2) | ecosystem: Environmental > Aquatic >...
CATCACCGAAAACAAAGTGAAACCAAAAGCCAACCGGCACACGCTCCGTTTCCTTGTTGTCGAAAGCATCAAAAATCAATTTTCTTCTGTTATTGTCTGTCATGTATTTTTCCCCCTCGAATGTAATAAAGTGTATATAAAAAGTCGCCCACTCTGGATTAATTCCAGAAAGGACGACTGTTAGATCGCGTTACCACCTTGCTTCATGACAACCTTGCGATTGCCATCTCAATCAGTACAGAAGGATGCATCATCCTCGATACCGTTGCCTGTCTAACGGGGGCGTCCGGACGCGCCTGAAGGAGACTCCTTTTCAGCGCATCAACTCTGAGGCCATTTTTCCTGTGTTGCTGTCCGCTCTTTCCCACCGACCAAGAACTCTCTGAAGGACTATCCAACAAGTACTTTCCTCTTCTTTGCTTTTTTCTGTATTGCTTTGATTCATAGACAAAGTCTACCATCGCAGCCACGGCCTGAAAAGCACACGATTCCGAACAGGATTGACAGGGAAAACCGAACAGCGGGTTTGTTATGCATGGGTAAAACATGGATAACGGCCCAATATCCATGTTTCCGCGACAAAAGGAAAAGGAGCCGCCTCACAATGAGACGCCCCCTCTTCATACTTATACTATTATTAAAGATTCATTTTGCCGCAGCAGCCTGATAATCCAACTCACCGGTCATACCAAAATCAATATACAGAACTTGACCGCTCAGATAACTGAACAGGTCGCTGCCGATGAACACCAGCGGATAGCCCATCTCTTCCGGCAATCCCGGACGGCCGTTCCAGCTCTTCAGGTATAGATCGTGCAGCACTTGTGCACCACCGGCTTCCGTGCCATCACTGCTGGCAGCCAAGTTAAATTCTTTGATCAAAGCCGTAGAAGTGAAGCTTGGCCCGATTGCATTGATGCGGATCTTACGGTCGATGAATTCCGGTGCACGTGTTTTTGATTTGACATATGCAGTGACGCATTGTTTAGAAAACTGATACGGATCCGGAGTCTGTCCATCTGTAAACAGATCCAAGTGCTCATCCACCCATTGTTCAGTTGCTTCAAAAGTTGGGCAAGCCAATACTTCTCCAACATTCTGCATGTTTTGCTCCCAACCATAGCCGCCAGTGGACGAAATGAAAGTCACTGAACCGCCATCTGTGATTCTCGGCAACAGCTCCTCAACCATGTAGCGTTGGCCAACAAAGTTAACCATTTGGATGAATTTTTCTTTGCCTTTGCCGATACCCACACCATGACACATGAACAGCGCATCGATTTTCTCGGGCAATTGTGCCACAACTTCATCGATGGTCGCTTTTTGGCTTAAATCTGCCGAAATGAATTGAAATACGGGCAAGTCAGTCTCATTGCGATCGACAGCATAGACTTTTGCTCCCAGGCCCAACAATAGTTCTGCGGCAGATTTTGCCATACCGGAAGCCGCTCCGGTGATCACGACCGTCTTACCTTGATAGCCTAATAATTCTTCGATGTTTTTCATAACTCGTTCCCCTCTCCTTTATGTTAACGTCTAAAGCCACCGATAGGCGCCATGTATTTAGCCCCAAAACCGTCCAAAGCTTCAATTACAGCTGCATTCGGTGAACCATAAACGACAAAACTGGTTGCATCGCCAAAGGCCATCAAACGTGCAGCATATTTTTCTTTGAATGTTGCAAGATGCGCTAAAGTAGCTTCATCACTTTCGTAGCATTCATAAATATGGCAAATTTCTCCATCTTCCGAAACAGTCCATTCATAAGCCAATGTGCCGGGCTCATTTTCCTTTGTTGCGTTCACCATTTCATTCATCAGTTCTTTCAAACCGGACAACTCTTTAGTGTTTAACGTTAACTCAAAAATCCACGTAATATGTTCAAACATGCTTACATCCCCAATCAAATTTAAGTACCATCATCTTATATGACAACGTTCTGGCTGCCTAGTACGCACCTTTTTGTAACCTACTGATTAAAAAGTGCCTACTTACAGATTGATAGCTGGAATGTCTATAATGAATGCATGGGACGAAAAGCCCATTCCACACCCATTAAATTTTCCAGGAGGAACTACAATGAACGTAACAATTTTCGGAAAAGGCAATATGGCAGCAGCAATCGCAAAGAATTTTGAAGCTGCAGGAAATGCAGTGAATTATGTTGAACATGAAACGGATGCAACACTGGATGAAGTCGTTGTATTGGCAGTCCCTTATCCTGCGGTCGATGATGTGATCAGCCGTTATAAAGAGCAATTGGACGGAAAAATTGTCGTTGATATCACCAATCCGTTAAACTTCGAAACGTGGGATGAATTGGTTGTGCCGGCAGATGGCTCTGCTGCTTCAGAAATCCAGAAGAAACTTCCGAACAGCAAAGTTGTCAAAGGTTTCAACACAAATTTCGCCGGAACATTGGACTCCGGTAAAGTCGGCGGTGACATCCCTACAGTCGTGTTGCTGGCTTCTGATTTCGCAGACGCGAAAGAGCAATTGATCACTGCACTGAAAGACAGCCCGTTAACTGTTGTTGACGCCGGCAGCTTGAAACGCGCACGCGAACTGGAAGCATTCGGGTTCCTGCAGATGACGTTGGCCGTCAAAGAAGAAATCACTTGGGCCGGTGGATTTGGGATCGTTAAATAGTGTAAGCAGGATGATAATTTAAAGAGGCTGGAACATTTAAATGTTCCAACCTCTTTTTTACTTTATATTCAGAGCCCTTTGATCTCCGCAAACTTATCTGCATACTGTCTTGCCACTTCAGTCACTTTGTCGAAGTCACCGGTCGCGGCTGGTGCCAACAGGTTTCCGCCGACGCCGACCGCGATGACGCCGGCATCGAACCATTCCTGCATGTTCGCCAGGCTTACGCCGCCTGTCGGCATCAGGTTCAGGTGAGGCATCGGTGCTTTGAAGCTCGGCACGATGCTCGGACCGTAGGCGCTGCCCGGGAACAGTTTGATGATATCGGCGCCGCTCTTCAGCGCTTCCTTCATTTCCGTAATCGTCATGCAGCCCGGCAGATAAGGAATTTGATACAAATTACACAACTCTGCAGTTTCCTTATCGAAGTTCGGGCTGACGATGAACTCGGCACCTGCCAAAATCGCCAAGCGGGCAGTGATAGCATCCAATACCGTCCCCGCTCCGACCACGACTTCCGGCTGTTCCTTATAGACTGTCGCCAGTTCGCGGATGACTTCATCCGCATTCGGGACCGTGAAAGTCAGTTCGATACCGTTCAGCCCGCCGGCAACAATCGCATGGCTGGACTTCAGAGCCTCTTCCTTTGTGGCGCCGCGGACGACTGCCACGACCCCGGTTTTTTCCAAACGATTCAAAATAGATACGCGTTTCATCCGTCTCCCACTTTCTAGTTGTCTTTTACAACTCAAAAACTTGCACTAACTCTTTCGATATCGGCGACTCATCCGGATTGGTCTCCATGATGTCGGCCATATAGTGCCACCATTTTCGATTGATGGCGGTGGCGGCAGTCCCACTCCAGCGCTCTTCGTCTTCGATTTCGAGATAACCGAACAACTCGCTCGTTTCCGGATCCAGGAAAATCGAATACTGGTTCGCACCATGCTCTTTCAGCATCTCGCGCATTTCCGGCCAGAGTTCGTCATGGCGTTTCTGGTATTCTTCGTGTTTATCGGAATAGATTTTCATGGCGAATGCCTTTTTTATCATGCTCTTCCTCCTATCAGCACCTCACTGTATTTCACAGTATCCAAGGATAATCCTTACCTTCAGAAAATGTAGATACCTCATATATGATGGTCAAAATACAATTGATAAAAATCAATGGCTTCAGTCCCCAGTATCAAGAACTAAAACCATTGAATAAGGATATGTTACAACGTAATCCTTTTTGCTGTTTAGGAGGCTTACGGTTGTTTCCCGATGTATGCCAAAATTCCGCCATCCACATACAGCACATGTCCATTGACAAAATCGGATGCTTCCGAGGCCAAGAATACTGCTGGCCCTTTCAGATCTTCAGGCGTTCCCCAACGCGCTGCGGGCGTTTTTGCAATGATGAAATCATTGAATGGGTGACCGTCCACACGGATAGGAGCCGTTTGCGGCGTTTCGATATAGCCAGGTCCGAGGCCATTGCATTGGATATTGAAGGAACCGTATTCCGAAGCGATGTTCTTCGTCAGCATCTTCAATCCGCCTTTGGCAGCCGCATAAGAGCTGACAGTTTCTCTTCCCAATTCGCTCATCATAGAGCAGATGTTGATGATCTTGCCGCCACCTTTTTTGATCATTGAAGGAATGACTGCTTTCGATACAATGAATGGTCCAGTCAAGTCGATATCAATGACTTGACGGAAATCTGCTGCCGACATCTCGATCATCGGGATGCGTTTGATGATACCGGCATTATTGACTACAATATCGACAACACCGACTTCTTCTTCGATTTTCTTGACCATTTCCTGTATACCGGGTTCATCGGTTACGTCGCAGACATAGCCGCGCGCTTCGATGCCGGCTTCTTTATAGGCAGCGATGCCTTTTTGAACAAATTCTTCTTTGACATCATTGAATACGATGGTTGCACCGGCCTCTGCCAATGCTTCCGCAATCGAAAATCCGATGCCATAAGAGGCTCCCGTAACTAATGCCACTTTACCGTTCAATGAAAATTTATCCATAAGATTACTCATAATGTAGCCACCCTTATTTTATAGTTTTTTATCTGTCCGTTGTTATTTCAGGTCTTTCATGTCAACGAAATCCATATCATCGTAGGTGATGTTTTCGCCGCACATAGCCCAGATGAAGGTGTAGTCGCTTGTGCCGACGCCAGAGTGGATGGACCAACTCGGCGAAATGACCGCTTCCTCGTTACCCATCACAAGGTGTTTCGTTTCGTCCGGCGTGCCCATAAAGTGGAATACTTTAGTCGTCGGTTCCATATCGAAATACAGGTAGGTTTCCATACGGCGTTCATGCGTATGACAAGGCATCGTGTTCCATGAGCTGCCTTGTTGCAGAACTGTATAGCCCATCTGTAATTGGCAGCTTTCACATACATTCGGATGGATATACTGGTAAATTTTGCGCTTATTCAAAGTCTTTTCTTCTCCGGTTTCCATCGGTGTGATTTCATCGATGGAGATTTTCACATTTGGATATTTATGGTGGGCCGGAGTGGATACAATGTAGAATTTAGCAGGATTTTCGGCATCATCGGACTTGAACTGCATATCCTTTGTGCCTTTTCCGATGTAATACCCGTCCTGTTTTTTCATAGGCTCTTCTTTGCCCTCGATCACGATCGTACCTGATCCACCGATGTTGATGACCCCTAACTCACGTCGTTCCAAGAAATAGGTGACACCCAAGGATTTGTTCAGGACAATCTCCAACGCTTCGGTAGTCGGCGTTACCCCGCCAAAGATTTGGCGGTCGTTATGTGTGTAGTTCAACACGACTTCACCTGGTGTGAAAATGGATTCCACGTGGAATTCTCTGCGCAATTCCTCTGTTGAATAATGGCGGATATCCAAGGGGCTGTGTGTATAGTATGTTTTATATGGCGTTTGCATTTATAAGCCTCCAATTTACTTTTTCAATTAATTTTTGTCGCCCTCTTGTATTGCTTCATATCTCGAAGGACTAATCCCGACTTGTTTTTTAAAAATTTGACTGAAGTATTCCGAATTGTCTCCAAAACCGACTAATTTTGCTACCTCATATACTTTATACCGCCTTGACTGCAATAGTTCCTTCGCCTTTTTGATGCGGTAAGTATTGAGTGCATTGGAAAACCGTTCCCCTGTCTTCGTGTAGTATATCTTCCCTAAATACTCCGAGCTGAGATATAATACATGGCTGGAAACCCATTTTAATGACAATTCTTCTTCCCCATAATCATTTTTGATTATTTGGCTTAATTGGTACGCGATTTGATCATATTTGCCGGAATTTATTATATTTTTCTCTTTGACATCGTTTACAAATTTTGTGAGTTCCTTTTTTATTTCCGATAAATTCTCCGCATGTAATATTCTCAAATTTATCTCATTCCATAGGACAAGATTCTGATCAAAATACTTTCTGAGCAGTTCAAAATACAGGTCACCTAAAGAGAGCTTCACCAATTCTATTGGATAGGTGTTTTCCTTCACGGAATTGAAGAAGTCCTCGATAATTACTGAAACTGCCTCAAAGTTTAAATTATTGAGATTATTTTCAATCAGTTGTTTTTTTTCATCCAGCAACCGATACAGTTCGTTATCTGCATCTTTTTTTTCTTTATCGGGAATTACCAATAATTCTTTGTCATAATAGAAGATATACTTCAGATAATGCAGGCTTTTATTATGGAAGACATTTATATCCCTAAGCTTAAAAGCAGGACTCAGCGTTACAATCAGACGGCTGTCAGCAATTTCCTTTAAATACTTTTTCGCATTTACGCATAGAAGATTGTAGCTCTCCTCATCAGCGGAAATCACACAATAGGCACTTATTTCCGTACACCCTTTTGCAACAATTTGATCTTGGGATATGAACCTGGCGATAAGGCCATTCAGATGACCTTCATTTTCTTTGTTGCTTACAACCAGTCGAACGGGCATATTGCTGTACTCTTTGTTTACTAATTCCTTGTTCTCGGAAACGCAATTTTCAATGAGCATCTGCAAATAAAGGTCATTTACTTCCTCTTTTTTGATCAAAGATAATACATCTCTGGACATTCTTTCATAATCCAGTTCTTTTTTTGTCTCTTCCAAAGCATGATAAATTTTTGCTTCACTGCAAGGTTTCTCCAGATAAAACCTTACTCCATTTTCCATGACACTTTTAGCGTAATCAAAAGAACTGTACCCCGATAAAACGATCGCCTTAACCCCAGGATTATGCTCTTTTGCCTTATTTATCAACTCTATTCCACTTATACCAGGCATTTTAATGTCAGTGATGATAATGTCGGGGGAGTGTTTCTTGATAAAGTGCAGTGCATCCGTACCATTATAGACTACGCCCAGCAGGTTCAAGGAAAGTTGCTCCCAAGGAATCATTTTCCTGATCCCTTCGGCTACTATAATTTCATCCTCCACAATAAGCACTTTGTACATCTTTTGCTGCCCCCTAAACTATACCGGAATAGTTACGCATACCTCTGTCCTGATATCAGGGACCGAATCAATCGTAATGCCAAATTCATTCCCATATTGCAGTTTTATTCTCTTGTCAATATTTTGGATGCCGATTCCGGTTTTATTTGCACGGATTTTTTCGCCTGTCCCTGTAAAACCTGGGCCGTTATCGACTACTTTTATTATAATTTTATTATCCTTTTTCTGAACAAGCAGCTGGATGACACAGGTGTGGGAAGCCGGTTCAACCGCATAATTGACAGCGTTCTCAATTAAAGGTTGGATAATCAATTTCGGAATCCTGATTTCTGATGCATCCACAGAGACAATCGATATGAAGTCAAGTTTCTCCTTAAACCGGATTTTTTGAATGGTGATATAGCTTTCAACAATATCCAATTCTTCCTGCAATGTGATGATTGAATCTTGATTGTTGGTTAATTTTCTAAAAAGGAAAGCTAGGGATTCCACCATTTCGGATATCTCATTTTGGCCTTTCATTTTAGCCAACCAATTGATTGAATCCAATGTATTGTATAAAAAGTGGGGATTGATCTGTGATTGCAGCGCCTTAAATTCAATCTCCTGTACCAATATTTTCTTCTGGTAATTTTTTCTTATTAGCCATTCCAAGTGATGCAAGAGACTCTTGAAACTGGCATACAGTTGGCCAAGTTCGTCCTCAGATTCATAAACTTCAATCTCAAAGTCCTTTGCTTCAGAAAAATCATTTCCCTTCAACTTCTTCATTTGATTGGACAGTTTCTCTATGGGCCTCGTTATCTTTTTGATGTATCTTTTTGACAGCATGACCATCCCGCTGTATGTCAAAATCATGATCAAAAAAATCGGTAATTGCTTGCTGAACACTTTTATCATTACATCATTTCTTGGAATACTGTAGTAGAACTCGGCTCCAGTAGATGCAGATACGCTTTTCGTTGATATGAATTTGCTATCATTGAATGGCGTAATCAGAGACTGCCCATTCGCTAAATCCGTACTGGTTATCTGCTCTATAAAAGCGGTTTGATTATCTGGCGAGATCGAGTCCAAATTCGTGATTAGGATCGACAGTTCATCAATTAAAGCCAGAAAAGTGTATTGATCAGCTTCAATGTTTGGAGATAGGATTTCCTTGATAAAATTAAAGTCAACCACAATAAATACGCTTCCAATTTTGTCGAGTTCCAGGTTTTGATAGGAAAATATATTCTTGGCATATACTCCCAGCATGTTGGTTTCATCCAACATAAACCATCTTCCCTTACTTGGCTTTTCAGGTAACGTCATCAACATAGTACGCATCTCATCAGATGATAAGTAGCTGCTTATCTGAGCGGTGTCCGAAAAATTATTGGCAACTACTGTGACATCTTTAATCTGCAGATTATCAATGTAAGTACTCTTTCTGTTGCTGATAGTATTATTTTGTAAAAACTTTTCATATTCTGAATCAGTTGTATTAAGTATCTTCAAGCTATTTTGAACATTATCGTCACTGATGATGTTATACGAAATTTCATCGACTGCTTGCAACTGATTATCAACGATATTTGTCACCAGTCTTATCGTCTTTGAAGATTCTTCCAAAAGCTCATCAGTATGCGAAAATAACATGACAATCGATGCAACGATAAAAAATAAAAAGCTAAGAATAATCAGCGAGTACGAAATCATTAAGAACTTGCCATTGATACTCCTATCCCGGAACACTCTGCTTATTTTCTTCAAAACTTGTATAACACCCCAAATATCGTATTTATACTTCTAATGTTAAGCCGCTGAACTTCTCTTTAGCTTCACGAAAGACTTTAACCGATACTTTACTGGTTACATACAGAAGTAAGATCGGGAAAAATAATAACATGAATTGTATTTTTTGAGATACTACCGCGACAACACCAATTATACTTAATATTTGAAGCAATGTGTACATCGGAAATCTGAACGCAATGAACAAAGCCATCACTATTTTCCCTTTGAAATTATTGTTGGATAATACTGTCACCGGGAACAGGTTGATGAACATGAACAAAAATGCAATGAAAAAGCCAGTGTAGGATATGAGTGCCCATTCAAGCTTATCCAGATTATCAAAGATAATCATGTAGTTAACAAAACTGATAGCCGCAAAGACATAGGTACCCAACATGATACGATTTCCATCCATGAAGTGTTTTTTATAAAGATTTTTGAATGTGACGAAGAGCTCCATTCCACTGCTTTCGTCATCACTCATAAATATTTCATAAGCAGCTAAAGTTGCTGGCCCAATTCCGAAGAACCCTAAGCCAATTACCGAAAATAGGATCCAAAGCAAATTTACGAATACCATTCTAGATATAAAAACACAAATGGTATATAAAATATCACCCCATTTATTCATGATCTCCACCCCTTTCAATGATGAGAAAAATGACATGCAAGTTCAAATATGCGGCCGCATATATTTGAACCTAAGTTTTACTTAAATATATTCATAGAGCATTTCAGCTAAAGCTAATATGGAGAGCGATTGTCCATAGGGCATTTGCGTCACTGGTACATTGCGGTAGTAATCCAGGTTCATCCCCATCGCGGTACCCACAGATACATTCTTTACTTGTCCATCCTCAGATATCTGGTTTAGGATGCCATCGATTGCCGACAAGGCGGTCTCCCTCAACTCTTCAGGAACATACCTTTTACGGACAGCCTTCAGTATTCCATATGCAAAGCCTGCAGTAGCTGACGTTTCTGTATAGGAATCCTTTTCCAAAAGCAAGGTGGGCCATAGACCTGTATCATCCTGTAGCTCAGCAAGCGTATGGATCTGCTTCTTTAAAACTTCCACTACATACTCTCTGAAGAAGTCATCTTCTTCCAAGTCAAGGATTTCTATTATTTCAGGAATTGCGATGGTGACCCAACAATTCCCTCTTGCCCATAAGGCATCCGCAAAATTGTGATTCCCCTCAAAGGTCCACCCGTGAAACCATAAACCCGTTTTCTTATCCATCAAATATTGTGTATGCACAATAAACTGACGCTTCGCTTCATCAATATAACTTTGCTTCCCTAATAAAACACCAATTTTGGCCAACGGCAATACGCTCATCATCAACGTGTCATCCCACAGTTGATTTTTATTTTCCGGCCCATAAGTCATATGTTGTAGCCCGTGTTCGTTGGTGCGAGGCATATCATTCATCACCCACTCCGCCCATTCCTCTAAATAGGGCAAATAGCGCATATCTCCGGTATCTTCATATAGATAAGCCATCGTCAATAACGGGGCCATCGTGTTCACGTTTTTAGGCGGGGCCCCTTCCTTCATTCTATCTTCGAACCAGTCCACCACAACCTTTAAAGCGGATTCATTCTTTGTCATTCTCCAGTATTTATATACACCGAACAATCCTACACCCTGCGGCCAATTCCACACCGGCCAGCTTTTATCATCTACGATCCCCTCGTCAAATGCGATCAAAAATTCGCCGGAATCATCTTTAATACGCGTAAGTCCCGAAATGAGCGTGTTTATTGTTTTCTCTACTTCTATTTTTTCAATACGATGATGTTTAGAAATCAAACTTGTTTCCATATCACTTCCACCTTTACCGATATTTACCAATACTGTTCCTGTCTGTGTACATCCCTTTAATTGCTTACTTCAATCCAGTTGTACTGATGCCCTCTATGATATATTTTTGGAACAAGAAGAAGATAATGATGACTGGCAGCAACGAGACTACCGACATCGCGAACATTGAGCCCCAATTTGAGCTGCTTTGAGAATCCAAAAATTGTTTTAGAGCAATGGAGACTGTATAATTTTTTGGTTGTGTCAAATACAACGTAGGCCCGATCAGATCTTCCCATTTCCAATAAAAGGAGAAGATCGCAGAAGTTGCAATTGCCGGTTTGATCAATGGCATGATAACTTTTATGAATATCCCCATTCTGCCGCAACCATCCATTTTTGCTGCTTCATCCAATTCAATTGGGATTCCTTTGATGAATTGAATCATCAAAAAGATGAAAAATGCGTGTCCAAAATACGACGGAACAGTCAATGGTAGTATGCTGTTAAGCCATCCCAATTTTGAGAACCAAAGATACTGTGGAACCATGATTATTTCAGTCGGCAACATCATTGTCACTAATACACATGCAAACCAAAATCCTTTCCCCTTAAATGGGATTCTGGCGAACCCATATGATATGAAGGCGGAAGAGAAGATCGCACCTGCTGTTGCTATAACAGCAATCTTTAATGAGTTAAAGATGAAAGTCGTAAAGGGAATTCCTGTAATACCACTTATTCCATCAATGTAGTTTTGAACCGTCCAATTGCGCGGAATCAGTTCTTGCGCAGTTTTAAAAATATCCTTATTTTCCTTAAAAGAACTAAGTATTAACCAGATGATAGGATATAGCATCAGTAATGCACATATTAGGATGATTACATCAACAATAATCTTTTTCATTCTTCCTGCTTCCATTATTAACCCTCCCCTGATTCGCTATGAACCCAGAACTTAGATGTTGCAAATAACAATAGCGTTACTGTTCCGATAATGACCAGTATTACCCACGCCATTGCTGATGCATATCCCATTTTGAATTCTGAGAACGCCTTTTGATATACATATAATGAATATACTAAAGTTCCGTTCATCGGAGATCCTGAACCGTTCGAAATAATGTAGGCAGGTGTAAACGTCAGGAAGGACTGAATCGTCTGCATAACGATATTGAAGAACAGTATCGGTGATAAACTTGGCATCGTAATGGAGAAAAATTGCCTGATTTTGCCTGCACCATCCATTTCAGCTGCTTCATAATATTCGTTAGGAATATTTTTCAATCCTGATAGAAATACCAGCATTGACGATCCGAACTGCCATGCAGCCAAGAGTACCAATACGCCTAAAGCCGACCCTTGATGTTTGAAAAAATAAACCGGATCAAGACCCAATGTTGTAAATAACCCGTTAATCAATCCAGTGTCGCCAAAAATATTGCGCCACATAATGGATACTGCTACGCTTCCTCCAATGACGGACGGAAGATAAAAGAGGACCCGATAGGCACCCGACAACTTTGATTTCCTATTTATCAACAACGCTACTGCCAAGGCTGTGATCAACCGTAACGGAACCGCCGTCAAAACATACGTAAAAGTTACTTTCAAAGATTGAATAAATTTACTGTCCTCCGTGAATAGTTCAGTGAAATTATCCAAACCTACCCATTCAGGCGAACTCAGCATGTCGTAATCGTGAAATGACATATACAACGACATCGCCATTGGAACAACGATAAAACTTAGAAAACCTATAATAAATGGTGAGATGAACAGATATCCCGAAATATTATTTTGTTTTTCACTCGATAAAGTACCAAACCTGCCCATCAGCGGAAAGCTTTTCTTGTTTTTTACAATTGATGATTTTTTGGATGCTTCCATATATTTTTCTCCTTTCAAATAAATCGGCTGAAATACTTCCCTGCTTTTCTAACGCTGCGCTATTCAGCAGAGGCGTATTTCAGCCAGCTATTCTAATAGTTATCTGCCAGTACTTCTTCTGCTTTAACTCGGAATTCGTCGCTGAATGATTTTACATCTTTTTCACCATAAGCAACTTCCGAGTACATATCATTCAATAATGTATTGATTTCTGTATATCCCAATGGCGGAACTGCTTCTGGATCTCCCACAACATCAGCAATATCGGTTAAATAATCGGCTGTCTCTTTTTCGATTTCAGTCATGTTCGCGGATAAGTGTTCCACGACTTGGCTGTTAGTGGAGATACCTCTTTCTGTTCCTAAGATATCAGCGGCTTCCGTGCTGTTTACAATCCAGTCAATAAAATCAGCGGCTTCTTCTTTATATTCAGATGTTTCAGCGATTGAATAGAACATTGCTTGTCTGTATGAGAGTGGATTATTTTCATTGTTGGCTCCATAGACTAAGTCAAGCGATAGATCATCCTCTGTTGCATCATTATATAAATTGTATTGGTTTGTCCATGTTTGCATCAATGCGCTTTCTCCTAAAGAGAACGGATTTTCATCAAAGCTCTTAACATTTTTAACAACTTCCGGTGTTGGCATGGCGCCCTCAGCCACCAATCCTTGCATCGTTTCAAAGAAAGCAGTGAAGTTTTCATCCGTATAATTCAAGGAAGGATTGCCTTCATCATCATATGTATATAAGGATTCTCCTTCTGTTCTTAAGTAATAGCTGAATAGGATAGCAATATCCCCTACGTCGACCATTCCGTATTTACCGGTCTTCTCATGAACATCACTCACAACTTGCTTCCAATCCTCGAAATCCCAATTTTCGTAATCAATCGTCACGCCGGTATCGGCTAAGGCGCTAGTGTTCGTAAGCATGCTGAGAGCATTTTTACTGATTGGGAATCCGAATAATTCATCACCGATTTTGCTTCCTTCAATCAATGATTCATCCGTGTACGTCGTATCTATCGCCCCGCCTTTAACAGCAAATTCAGATAGATCTGAAAGTTGGTTCTTCAAGCCGTATTGTGAAATGTATTGCAGATCCATTTGCATGACATCGGGTAAGTCACCTGATGCGGATTTTGTAGCTAATTTTTTCCAATAATCATCCCACGAACTATATTCAACTTGAATGTCCACATTCGGATTCAATTCTTCGTAGAGCTCTACTGCTTCTTGAGTGGAGTTGTGGCGGAGTTCTCCTCCCCACCAAGAGAAAGTTAAGGTAACTTTTTCATCCCCTGCAGCCGCTGTTGAAGAGGCCTCTTCGGAATTTGATGATCCACATGCAGCCAAGGTTAACATTGTTGCAACAAGACTAGTCGCCATAAAAAATTTTTTCATTTAAAAATCCTCCTTTTTATTAAAACGCTTACAAACCCAGTATATAGACATCCTAGTTCTCGCGGAATAGAAAAAACTGGAAATATCCTTTAAAAATCCCGAAAGTATTCTGGATGTTAAATTGCCGATCAGAGACTATGAATCAAGGTTCTATCATTCATTTTACAAAAAATAGATGCCGATTCTAAATATTTTTTTGTATATCTTTGAGGTACAGCATAGCCGAATCAAGTTCTTCCTCTTTGGTTTCTTCGGTGATGATGTGCAGGAACGGGCTCTCTTTTTTAATTATTTTCAATATCGATTTGAAGTCCATGATGCCTTTCCCTATCGGCGCTATCTGCAGCTGATCATCCGCAACCGTAAAATCTTTCAGATGAACGGCTACGATATCCTTACCGAACAGATCAAATGATTGTTGAAATAATTCGGCCTGCGTCTTGTGGGTGTCACTGTCAATCAGGTTAGTCGGATCCAAAACCACAACCACATTAGGGGAATCAACCTGATCCAGCAATTTCTTCATGACGACTGGCGAATAGATGGGATGATTCAATCCGGGTTCAATCCCGATATGGATCCCTGCTTTTTCGGCGGCTTCAGCCATAATGCTTACCGATTCGACACAATCTTGAAATGCCTCCTCCGTAAAATTATCCTTCGTATAAGTGATTTCGGACTGAACATTCCCGGTTTCGGTCACCACCATAGCTGCCCCAAAATACTTGGCAAATCTCACATAACTGCAGAATTTTTCCAGGTTTTCTTTCCGTATTTGCTTATCCGGGTGGATGATGTTCACATAACAACTCAAAATCGCGATTTCCACCCCATATTCAGCCAGACTGTCTTTAAAATATTTCCCCATGCCCATGGTGATGTCCTTTGCTTCACTTGGCATATCCGGAAAAGATGCTGGGAGCGATAATTGAATAATATTGAAACCCTTATTTTTGAATCGCTTGCCTAATTCTGCTGGCGAATGGACAGTTTTAAAATCATGCCCTCTCGCTCCGATATTCATCATCATTAGTTTACACTCCTTTATGATTATTCATCTATTTTCTTCTTAATATCCTATATTCGAATGACTTCAGGTGATGTTCTCCAG
>Ga0194138_10000767_pt1 | contig 15093 bp, 12 predicted proteins | sample TARM_MetaG_T2_14_FD_134022 | JGI IMG/M metagenome (GOLD analysis project Ga0194138, IMG submission 134022) | Freshwater microbial communities from Pennsylvania, USA, analyzing microbe dynamics in response to fracking - TARM_MetaG_T2_14 (version 2) | ecosystem: Environmental > Aquatic >...
GCCTCGGTAGACGCCAACGGCAAGCCGTGGAATCCCGACCGTGCCGTTATTCAATGGAACGGTGAAAAATGGGTGGGCGACGTGCCGGACGGCGGCTGGAAGCCGGGAACCAAGCATCCCTTCATCATGCAGCAGCACGGTTACGGCCAGTTGTTCGGCCCCGGACGTGTGGACGGCCCCCTGCCTGAACACTACGAACCCATGGAATGCCCCATAAAGCGGCATCCCTTCTCCGGCCAGTTGAACAACCCCGTGGCCTATCAGATTCATTCCGAAGAAAAGGCCGTGGCCGACCCGCGCTTCCCCTACGTGGGCACCACCTACCGCATGACGGAACACTGGCAGACCGGCATCATGACCCGCCATGTGGGCTGGCTCATCGAAGCGGAACCCCAGCTGTACTGCGAAATCAGTGAAGAACTTGCCGGCGAAAAGGGTATCGCCAACGGCGAACACATCAAGGTTTCCAGCCTGCGCGGCGAGGTAACCGCCGTGGCCATGGTGACAAAGCGTATCCAGCCCTACACCATTCAGGGCAAAACGGTGCACCTTGTCGGCCTGCCATGGCAGTATGGATGGTTTACCCCGGCGGACGGCGGCGATTCGGCCAACCTGCTGACCCCTTCCGTGGGCGACCCGAATACCGGTATTCCGGAAACAAAGGCCTTCATGGTGAATGTCATGAAGATAGAGGGAGCGTAACCCATGGCCAAGAAATTCTTCGTTGACCTCACACGTTGTACTGCCTGCCGCGGCTGTCAGGTTGCCTGCAAGCAATGGAAAAAACTGCCTGCCGAGAAAACCGTAAACATCGGCTCGCACCAAAACCCCGCCGACCTGAGCTACGAGACCATCCGGCTCGTGCGGTTCAAGGAAATCGTGCACGACGGCAAGCTGGACTGGCTGTTCTTTCCGGAACAGTGCCGCCACTGTGTCGTGCCGCCATGCAAGGGCATGGGAGATCTTGATGACCCCACAGCCATCCTTCAGGATCCGGAAACCGGCGCCGTTGTCTATACCGACAAGACCAGAATGCTCGACTTCAGCGGTGTACGGTCGGCCTGTCCTTACGACATTCCCCGTCAGGACCCGGAAACCAAACGTATAAACAAATGTGACATGTGCATAGACAGGGTTCACAATGGCATGAAACCGGCCTGTGTGCACACCTGCCCCACCGGTACCATGAACTTCGGCGAAGAAGACGAGATGATGTCTCTGGCGGAAGCACGGCTCAAGGAAGTGCAGCAGAAGTATCCCAAGGCCATTCTGGGCGACCCGCACGACGTGCGCGTGGTCTACCTCTTCCACTTTGACCCCATGGAGTTCTTCGAACGCGCCGTATCCGAACTGACGCCGCACCTCATGACCCGCAAACAGATGTTTGCCCGCATCATGGGACACGACAGAAATAAAAACAGAGCCTGATTCAGGCCCTGCAGCGGTTCATGAAACACAAAAAGGGCCGCCGGATTTTCTCCGGTGGCCCTTCAGGTTAATGAAAAACCCTCGTTTTCAGTAAAACCGTATTCCCGTTAAGCCGGAATCGAGGTCCAAAAACGGATTTTCATCGCTTATACGAGGTGCAGGAACGTTAGGTTCCTGCCCGGCGGAGCCAATAAATACCAGAAATGACTTTGTCAGCAGTCTGAGGGCCTCCGGATATTCTCCGGCGGCCCTTGCCTATGCGTATGAAAAAGCGATCAGCAGCAATTCAGCCGCTGCGAAATATGATCGATAATGTCCTCACGGGTCTTGCCGCTCAGTTCGAACACCTTGTCGCGCAGCCTGAGCAGAACCTCATGGGTTTTGACCAGTTCTTCTTCAGTGAAATCGGCGTACAGTTCCTGCTCAAACCGCACAATGGTATCGTGCATGTCCTCAAGCAACGGCTCCGCCTTGGAACACAGCTCAACCAGCTTGACCCGCCTGTCTTCTACAGAGGGTTGCCGGCGGACAAGGCCGTCTTCTTCCAGCCTGTCCAGCATGCGGACCAGCGTGGGGCACTCTATGCCAAGCAGGTTGGCTATCCGCTTCTGCGAAACAGGTTCCCCCAGTTCTTCGAGAACCCAGAGCACCTGCCACCGCGCGTTGCTCACGCCATGATCCTTGAAACGGGCATCAATGACGAACCGCAGTTCGCGGGAAATTTCCGATAACGTCAACCCCAGCTTGCTCTTTCCATACCTTGGGCGAATATTGCTCCCCAAAAAACGTTCTTCTTGCATTCTTCTATCCTCACCGGTCATCCCTGCCGCAACTGATGCCCTTTGTTCCCTGAACGCTTCAGGTTTACAGACATCCCGGCCGCAAGGATCGCCCCCGCCGTGACAGGCGGGGGCGACATCTTTCACCTGTTAATGCCCTTGGGCTTCATCTGCCTTCTTATCCACGCCGGAGGCGAGACGTTCCCGTTCTTCAGCACGGGCCTTGCCGCTGGTAAGCAGCGAGATGCCCCTGAAGAAGGCGGGAATGAAGAAGGTGGCGATGAACGTCGCCGCAAGCATGCCACCGATAACACTGGTACCGATGGAATGACGGCTGTTGGCACCGGCACCGGAGCTGATGGCGAGCGGAACAACGCCCAGCACGAATGCCAGAGAGGTCATGATGATCGGACGGAAACGCAGACGGGCTGCTTCAGCCGCCGCAGCCATGTAGCTCATGCCGTCGCGGTGCAGCTGCACGGCAAATTCGACGATGAGAATGGCGTTTTTGGACGCAAGGCCGATCAGCGTCACCAGAGCGATCTGGAAGTATACGTCGTTGGAAAGTCCGCGCATCCAGTTGGCCGTAATGGCACCGAAGAGTGCAAAGGGTACAACCATGATAACGGAAAGCGGCAGGCTCCAGCTTTCATACTGCGCTGCAAGGATAAGGAATACCATGAGCAGACCGAGAATGAACACCAGAGAAGAAGAACCGCCGGTGGCGCGTTCCTGATACGCAGAGCCCGTCCATGCCAGCGAGTAGTCATCGGACAGGTTTTCGCGGACCAGTTCTTCCATGGCGCTCAGGGCCTGACCGGAGCTGTAGCCGGGAGCCGGCTCACCAACAATCTTGGCTGCGGGGAACACGTTGAAGCGCTCCACAACTTCCGGACCGGTGGTCTGATGCACGTTCACCAATGCGAGCAGGGGAATCATCTCGCCCTCGTCGGAGCGGACGAACACCTTGCCAAGATCGTCAGGTCTGCTGCGGTAGTCCGCCTCGGACTGCAACTGCACGCGGAAAGTACGGCCGAGCTTGTTGAAGTCGTTGACATAGTAGGAACCAAAGGTGGCCTGCATGGTCTGGAACACGCGGCTGACCGGCACGCCCATGGCCTTGGCCTTTTCGCGGTCCAGCTGGATATCAAGCTGGGGAGAGCGCACACTGAAGGTGGTGTTGATCTGTCCCAGTTCCGGACGCTTGGCCGCTGCAGCGATGACCTTCGCGGTTGCATCGGCCAGTTCGGTAAGGTTACCGCCGCCACGGCTCTGCAGATAGCCTTCAAAACCACCGGTGTTACTCATGCCCGATATGGGGGGCATGTTGAACGCGAGGATGAAGCCGTCCAGAATGCCGAGGCCGCGATGGAACACCTGACCTACAACATCGGTGGAGGACTGGCCCTCGCCCTTGCGCTCGGCCCAGGGCTTCAGAATGATAAAGCTGGTACCGGCATTGGTCTTGTTGGTTCCTGAGATAAGGTCAAGACCGCTCAGGGATATGGTGTCCTGCACTTCAGGAATGGAGCTGCTTATCTTGTCCAGAGCTGCCATGGTTGCCTCGGTGCGCGAAAGTGACGCGCCGTCGGGCAGCATAGCCATGGCGATAATGTTACCCTTGTCTTCGCTGGGTACCAGCTGGCCGGGGACAATCTGGAACAGCGACCACGTGGCACCGATGACAGAGGCGAACAGCAGAGCGGTCAGTGCGCCACGACGCAGCAGTAAACGCACGCCGCTGGTATACCCTGCCGTCAGCTTGTCGAAGAACCTGTTGAAGGCCTGCAACGGAGCAATGATGGTGGGGTGTCCACCCTTGAGCAGCAGTGCGCAGAGGGCGGGGGTAAGCGTAAGTGCCACAAGACCCGAGATGATAACCGATACGGCGATGGTTACGGCGAACTGCTTGTACATTTCACCCGCAAGACCGCCCATGAAGGCAACGGGAATGAACACCGAGCACAGCACGAGCACAATGGCCACAACCGCACCTGAAACCTCGTCCATGGCCTTGATGGTGGCCTCACGTGGCGGCAGATGCTCTGTTGTCATTATTCGTTCCACGTTTTCGATAACAACGATGGCGTCGTCAACAACGATACCGATGGCGAGCACCAGACCGAACAACGTCAGCGTGTTTATCGAGAAGCCGAGCACATACATCCCCGCAAAGGTACCGATAACGGATACCGGAACCGCAAGGCAGGGAATGAGTGTTGCACGCCAGTTCTGCAGGAACAGATAGATGATGGCGAACACCAGCAGGAATGCTTCGAACAGGGTGTGCACCACTTCTTCAACGGAAATGCGCACGAAGGTCGTGGTATCATACGGAATGGCGTAGTTGATACCGTCGGGGAGACGCGTGGCCACTTCCTTCATCTTTGCCGTCACGAGATCGCCCACTTCCAGCGCGTTGGCACCGGGAGAGAGGTAGATACCAAGGGCAACGGAAGGACGGCCCGACATTTTGGCGCGCAGCGAGTAGCTGTTTGCACCGAGTTCCAGACGCGCAACATCCTTGAGACGCAGAATGGTGCCGTCGGAATTGGCGCGCAGGATGATCTCGCCGAACTGCTCGGCGTCGGTCATACGGCCCTGCGTGGTCACGGTGTAGCTGAGCTCAACGGGAGAAGACAGCGGGTCACGGCCGATGGCACCGGCCGCGAACTGCGCGTTCTGCTCCTGAATGGCTGTGGCAATGTCCGCCGGAGTCAGCCCCAGCTGGGCAAGACGGTCCGGCTTGAGCCACACGCGCATGGCGTAATCCTGCGAACCGAACACCGCGGCATCGCCCACACCGGGCAGACGCTTGAGTTCGTCAATGATGTTCACAAGCGCATAGTTGCTCATGAAAATGGTGTCATACCGGCCGTCTGCAGAGGTGAGCATGACAACCTGCAAAAGGCTGGAAGACTTCTTGCTGACGGTAACGCCCAGAGCGCGCACTTCCGCGGGCAGCGAAGCAAGCGCAGCCTGCACGCGGTTGTTCACGTTAATGGTGTTCTGGTCAGGCTCGGAGCCGACCTTGAAGGTCACCGTCAGGGTCAGGGTGCCGTCACCGGAGTTTACCGAGCGCATGTAAAGCATGTCTTCAACACCGTTGATTTTCTGCTCAAGCGGCGCGGCAACTGTCTGCGCGATGACTTCGGCGCTGGCACCGGGGTAAGATGCCGAAACGCTTACTTCGGGAGGTACGATTTCAGGAAACTCCGCCACGGGCAGCACCCGCATGGAGAGTGCCCCCGCCAGCACGATGACCAGCGAGACCACCGTGGCGAAGATGGGACGTGTTATGAAAAAACGGGAAAACATACGCAATCTCTCCCTTAGTTTGCAGAGCTTGCGTTATCGTTCTTCTCCGCAACCTTGCCGGAGTCCTGAGCCTTTGCGCCGTCTTCGGAAGGCAGAATCATGACGGGCGCACCGGGGCGCACCTTCATGATGCCGTCGGCAACGACACGCTCACCGGCCTGAAGGCCGCCTTCAACAATAAAGCCGCTTGCAACGGTCTGTCCCAGCTGGACGGGACGGATGCTCGCCACGCTCTTGTCGTCGATGACATACACCATGGGGCCTTTCTGGCTGAACAGAATCGCGCGTTCAGGAACTACCAGCGCATCCTTGTAATACGCGCCTTCAAGCCGCACGCGGACAAACTCGCCGGGCAGCACAAGCGCATCGGCATTGGACACTTCGGCGCGGGCGCGGATGGAACCGGTTGCGGGGTCCACGTACCTGTCTTCAAAGTTCATCTTGCCGGTTTCGCCATACACGCTGTTATCGGACAGCGTCAGACGCACGGTGTAGCCGTCGGCGGGAATCACAACCTTGCCTTCGCTGGCAAGACGGCGAATCTGCATGGATTCAGTGCCGGGTATGGCAAAGTTCACATACAGGGGATTCAGCTGGGTGATGGTGGTCAGCAGGCTGCCCGCGGAGTCGGTGGTAACAAGGCTGCCCTCGGAACGGGTTTCCTGACTGGTAATGCCGGAAATGGGGGCGCGCACCTGCGTGTACCCAAGATTCAGCTGATCAGACTGCAGCTTTGCTTCTGCCGCAGCCACTTCTGCCTTGCCGGAATCGAACGCGGCAAGGGCGTCGTCACGTTCCTTGGCGCTGACAACACCACGGGCGTAAAGATCAGCGATTCGCCGGTATTCAAGACGCGCCTGCTCAAGCTTGGCTCTCAGGCTGGCAAGCTCGCCGCCCGCCTGTGCGGAAGATGCGCGGTACTGTTCCGGATCAAGCAGAAACAGCACGTCACCCTCACGAACATAAGAACCTTCATGATAGGTGCGCTTGAGCAAAAGCCCCTGCACCCGCGCGCGCACTTCAACAGAGCGGGAACCTTCCGTCTGTCCTACATATTCAAAAAAGACCGGAACGTCGGCACGTTCCATAGTAATGGCCTTCACGGGAACGGCAGGAGCACCGTTTGCCGCCTGCGCGCTTGCGTCCTTTTCCTCACCGCAACCGGCAAGGGAAAGAACGAGGGCAGCAAGGCACATCATCTGAAAAGCTCGTGAAATAAACGTCATATGAACCTCTCGACTGTTGGTATCGAAATAATGCCATCAAAAACTATTAGCTTGCTAATTATTGCTGAAGACAAATGCATCATCCCCCTGCCCGTGTCAAGCGACCACTCAACTTGTTAACAGTGTTTTACAAGTCCTCAGTTTTCGCTTGTGTCAAACCATGACCAAGACGCTTATATTAAATCATAACATTGCTGAATCAATGATTTTTAATCCAAACACTGTGTCATATACGCATGAAGGAAAGTGTCTTTGTATCACCCAATTCAATGCGTTATTGGTGCATGAATAGAAAATTCCGTCCACCAGCCGGCAATCATGCAGGCAGGGGCGGAAAAGGATGTGAAGGAAGTATGGAAACAGTGTTACGTCCCGCAACCGGAGAGGCTTTCGGCCTCCCCTTTACCGGACTCGGACACGACCTTGCCCCCGCTGTCGCCCGCGCCGCTCTGCTTGAGTGGAAGGTGATACCGGTCATGGTCGTGCTGCATCCGGATGCGTCGGGTCTGCGCCCGGCCCGTCCGGAGACGTTGCCCGCAGTTGCCGGATTCGGGCTTCTCGTGGCGTTAGGCCGCGAGATTCGGGGACGCTAGAAACGCACCATCCAATCCCAAGGAGGCATAATGCCAGTCTCACGCAGACAATTCCTCAAACTCACGGCCGGAGCAGCCACCGCCAGCGCGTTCGGCGGGCTGGGTCTGAGTCTCTCCCCCACCGTGGCACAGGCGCAGTTGCTCAAACTGCACTGGGCCAAGCAAACGACCTCTGTATGCTGTTACTGTGCCGTTGGTTGCGGCCTTATCGTGCATACCGCCAAAGACGGCCAGGGTCGCGCCATCAACGTTGAAGGTGATCCCGATCATCCTATCAACGAAGGCGCTCTCTGTGCCAAGGGCGCTTCCATCTGGCAGCTTGCGGAAAACGACCGCCGCCCCGCCACCCCTCTCTACCGTGCTCCCTACAGCAACGAATGGACGCCCGTATCGTGGGAATGGGCCTACGAGCAGATTGCCAAGCGCGTCAAAAAAACCCGCGATGAATCTTTCCAGCTGAAGAACGAAAAGGGTGAACCGGTCAACCGCACCGAGGCCATTGCCTCTGTCGGCTCTGCCGCCATGGATAACGAGGAATGCTGGATCTACCAGAGCTTCCTCAGATCACTCGGCCTGGTGTTCATAGAACATCAGGCACGTATCTGACACAGCGCAACTGTTGCGGCTCTGGCAGAGTCGTTCGGACGCGGTGCGATGACCAACCACTGGATCGACCTCAAGAACAGTGATTGCATTCTGATAATGGGCAGCAACGCTGCCGAAAACCACCCCATTTCCTTCAAGTGGGTGCTTAAGGCCAAGGACAAGGGCGCAACCCTTATCCATGTGGACCCCCGTTTCACGCGTACTTCCGCAAAGTGCGACATGTATGCCCCCATCCGCTCCGGTGCGGACATTCCGTTCCTCGGCGGCATGATCAAGTACATTCTCGATAACGAAATGTACTTCAAGGACTACATCGTCAACTACACCAACGCAGCCTTCATTGTCGGCAAGGACTACAAGTTCAAGAACGGACTTTTCTCCGGTTTCGACCCCAAGAAGGCCTCGTACGACAAGACCAAGTGGAATTTCGAAATGGATGCGGACGGCGTGCCCAAACGCGACGTCACACTCAAGGACCCCCGCTGCGTCTTCAACCTGATGAAGGAACACTACAAGCGCTACACGCTTGACAAGGTTGCCTCTGTCACCGGCACCCCCAAGGAAGATATCCTCAAGGTTTACAAGGCTTTTGCTGCCACCGGTAAGAAGGACAAATCCGGCACCATCATGTACGCCATGGGCTGGACCCAGCACACCGTAGGCGTGCAGAACATCCGTGCCATGTCCATGATCCAGCTGCTGCTGGGCAACATCGGCGTGGCCGGCGGCGGTGTGAACGCACTGCGCGGCGAATCCAACGTGCAGGGTTCCACCGACCAGTGTCTGCTGGTGCACATCATTCCCGGGTATCTGGCCACCCCCAACTCCAAGTGGGCGAGCCTTGCGGACTACAACAAGAACAACACCCCCGCCTCCAAGGACCCCATGTCCGCCAACTGGTGGGGCAACAAGCCCAAGTATCTGGCCAGCCTGCTGAAGGCCATGTATCCGGCGGCATCGCTGGATGAAGCCTACAACTGGATGCCCAAGCTGGACGGCCACAAGCCCATGTCCAACTACTACTGGCTCTCGCTCTTCGACAAGATGACGCACGGCCAGTTCAAGGGCTTCTTCGCATGGGGCCAGAACCCCGCCTGCGGCGGCGCGAACGCCAACAAGACCCGCGAAGCCATGGGCGAGCTGGACTGGATGGTGAACGTAAACATCTTCGACAACGAAACCGCATCGTTCTGGAAGGGTCCCAAAATGGAACCCGGAAAGATCAAGACGGAAGTATTCTTCCTGCCCTGCGCGGTTTCCATTGAAAAGGAAGGTTCCGTTACCAACTCCGGCCGCTGGATGCAGTGGCGCTACGCCGGTCCCAAGCCCTTTGCGGAAACCAAGCCCGACGGCGACATCATCCTTGAACTCATGGAAAAGATCCGTGAACTCTACCGCATGGAAGGCGGCGCGTTCCCCTTCCCCGTCACCGGCCTGAACACCGGCGACTGGCAGAACGAGCACGGGCATTTTGATCCGCACAAGGTTGCCAGGCTGATCAACGGCTACTTCCTCAAGGACAAGGAAATCAAGGGCAAGCTCTACAAGAAGGGCGAGCAGGTTCCCACCTTCGCCTTCCTGCAGGACGACGGCTCCACCTGTTCCGGTAACTGGCTCTACTGCGGTTCTTACACCGACAAGGGCAACATGGCTGCCCGCCGCGACAAGACCCAGACCCCCGAGCAGGAAAAAGTGGGCCTCTATCCCAACTGGGCATGGTGCTGGCCGGTAAACCGCCGCATTCTGTACAACAGAGCCTCTGTCGACCCCAAGGGCGTTCCCTACGCACCGGACAAGGCAGTCATCAGCTGGCAGGACGGCAAGTGGGTGGGCGACGTTCCGGACGGCGGATGGGACCCGGGCACCAAGCATCCCTTCATCATGCAGAAGCACGGCTACGGCCAGATATACGGCCCCGGCCGTCAGGAAGGCCCCTTCCCGGAACACTACGAACCGCTGGAATGCCCCGTGAAGGAAAACCCCTTCTCGCCGCAGCTGCATAACCCCACCGCGTTCAAGATCGCCGGTGAAGATCGTGCCGTATGCGACCCGCGCTTCCCGTTCGTGGGTACCACCTACCGCGTTACCGAACACTGGCAGACCGGTCTCATGACCCGCTTCCAGGACTGGCTTGTTGAAGCTGAACCGCAGCTCTTCTGCGAAATCAGCGAAGAACTCGCAGCCCTGCGCGGTATTGAAAACGGCGAGCATGTCAAGGTATCGAGCCTGCGCGGCGAACTGGACTGCGTGGCCATCGTGACCAAACGCATCAAGCCCTTCAAGGTGCTTGGCAATGAAGTACACATGGTAGGTCTGCCCTGGCATTATGGCTGGGTAACCCCCAAGAACGGCGGAGATTCCGCCAACCTCCTCACCCCCTCCGTGGGCGACCCGAACACCGGTATTCCGGAAACTAAGGCGTTCATGGTTGACGTGAGAAAGAAGCAGGGAGCGTAAGCCATGGCTAAGAAGTTCTTCATCGACCTTACCCGTTGTACGGCATGCCGTGGCTGTCAGATTGCCTGCAAGCAGTGGCACAAGCTGCCCGCAGAAGAAACCATCAACTGGGGTTCTCACCAGAACCCGCGCGACCTGTCGTTCATCACCTACAAGCTGGTACGCTTCACGGAAATCGTGAAGGACGGCAAGGTGGACTGGCTGTTCTTCCCTGAGCAGTGCCGCCACTGCATGGAACCGCCCTGCAAGGGGCAGGCGGATCTGGATGACGAACGCGCAGTCCTTAAGGACGAGCTGACCGGCGCAGTCATCTTCACCGAATACACCAAGCTGGTGGACGGTGAAGGCGTGCGCAGCGCTTGTCCTTACGACATTCCGCGTGTTGATCCTGAATCCAAGATCATCTCCAAGTGCGACATGTGTCTGGACAGGGTGCACAATGGCATGAAGCCTTCCTGTGTTCTCTCCTGCCCCACCGGCACCATGAACTTCGGCGAAGAAGATGAAATGATGGCACTGGCAGAAGAACGCCTTGCCACCGTGAAGAAACAGTATCCCGAAGCCGTTCTGGGCGATGCCTTTGACGTGCGCGTGGTTTACCTCTTCCAGCAGGACCCCACGGCGTACTTTGAAAAGGCCGTGGCCGATGCCAGCCCGCAGTACATGAACCGCAAGCAGATGTTTGCGCGCATCATGGGCAGAAACACCCGCAAGGCATAGCGCCCTGCGATGCTGTTCCCCCACGCGCGTGACCATGGAAGGTGTTGCCATGAAACATGTTCCCTCGGAACGTGCTGATAGAACACCGGAACTGCTGAACAGCTGAATAGCTAAAACGGTCCGGCGGATTTCTCCGCAAAAAGAAATCCGCCGGACACAAATTTCACCTTCCGATCCGCCGTTTTCCAAGGGGACGGAAGAATGCCGGGGCGCTCCCCGCGCCTTGCGCATGCATATTGTTTGTTTCGCCTCACCCTGCGAAACGGCATCTCCGACGCTCTCGGAGTCACATCCCTGCCGCCTGCGTTTCACCCGCGCAGGCGGTTTTTCATACCCCCGCCAACCGCATACAATCTGCGCATGGCACGCCGCATTCTGCCCGCATAGTGCCCGCATACGGCCCGCGCCCTGTCTGCATCCGGCGGCTCTCTTCCCATCCGGCATGAAATAGTGCTAGGTTTGCCCATACAACCACAGGAGAACACACATGAAAGCTGTCGGCATAGTTGGCTACAAGAAATCCGGTAAAACCACCCTCACAGCGAAGCTGGCCGATGCGCTTGAAGCACGCGGCCGCACCGTCGCCATTGCCAAATTCACCCACCACGGCCTCGACAAGGACGGAACCGACACCGCAACCTTTGCAGCCCCGAACAGAACCGTCATCGGCCTCGGCCCGGATGAAACCGCCATATTCTGGGGCGGAAAACGCTATCTCATCGATTTGCTCCCCCTTGCACAGGCCGATATCCTGCTCGTTGAAGGTGGCAAGGACCTCACCTGGCTGCCCCGCATACTCTGTCTGAAATCCGCATCGGAGGCGGAAGAACTCGACCGTGGGCTCGCCCTTGCCACCTATGGCGATGTGGCTGCGCCCTATCTCAAGTCCTTCCGCGAAGACACCATGGATAAACTGGCCCAGTTGGTGGAAGAGCGCGCCTTCATGCTTCCCGGTCTGGACTGCGGTGCCTGTACTGCCGCCACCTGCGAAGGCATTGCCAAGTCCATAGTCAAAGGCAAGGGGACCATACGTGACTGCAAGAGCGTGAACACAGACGGCTTTTCCGTCACCGTGAACGGAGCTCCCATCGGGCTGAATCCCTTTGTGGAACGCATCATCCGCTCCAGCATCACCGGCATGCTGAGCGAGCTGAAAGGCTATGCCCCCGGTGAAGTGGTCATCACCCTCAAGAACTAAGCATCCCCCCGCAACAAAAAGGGAGGCGTTTCCGCCTCCCTTTTCATTTATCTGTCCGCCTGAACCCGCTGAACCCTGCGCAGATTCAGCAGCTCCACACCAAGGCTGAAGGCCATGGCGAAATAGATGTAGCCCTTGGGTACATGCACGCCCGCTCCTTCACCCACCAGCGTGAAGCCCACGAGAAGGAGAAAGGCCATGGCCAGCATCTTGAACGAAGGATGCGCCGTGACAAACTCGCCGATGGGTTTTGCCGCAAACAGCATCAGCCCCACCGAGGCAATGACCGCCAGCATCATGATGGGCAGATGCTCGACAAGCCCCACCGCCGTGATGACGGAGTCCAGCGAGAAAATGATATCCAGCAGCACGATCTGCACAATGGCCGCCGGGAAATTGGAAGCTCTGGGCGCCGTTTCGCTATGCGAATTCTCCATTTCGTGATGGATCTCCATGGTGGCCTTGGCCAGCAGGAACAGACCACCCGCAAGCAGGATGATGTCACGGCCGGATATGCCCCTGCCAAGCACCTCGAAGAGAGGCTCGGTAAGCGACATAACCCACGAGATGGAGGCCAGCAGCAGAAGACGCATGCCCATGGCCAGAATCAGGCCCAGCCTTCTGGCCCAGTCCCGCTGCGAAGCGGGAAGCCGTGATGTGACAAGGGAAAGAAAGACGATGTTGTCGATACCGAGCACAATCTCAAGCGCGGTAAGCGTAAGAAAGCCGACCCATGCATGGGGATCGAGCATCCATGTGAACATGAAACATTCCTGAAGCGGACGGGGGGCAAAGTCCGAGAAGCTGTCGGGCGGTCCGTGCGCCTTTCATCTTCCAGGTCTTGCCAAGGCCATCCCGCATGCGCCAGAGCCGAACGGCCCGAGATTGTTGGTACATGCTTTCCGGCTCATGCCGGAAACGGCTACTCCCCTGTGGTGAGGGAGTAATTATTTACACGAACAGCCCCCTCGTCAAGGGGAAAACCCGCATACTTTTTGTCCCGCAAAACCGGATACAAAGCGCTATTGCTGAAAATAATAGTACCACCGTACTTGCGTATCAAAAATTGTTTGTGTAAACAAACGAAAAGATCGGGCACGTGGCAAGTCGCTCGCGACGCACGGCAGGCGCGCCGCACGAACGCACACACAACCGCACCAAACGGGATACGCATGTACTTCAAGAACTACGACAATACTATCCATTTCGAAATCATGGTCCGTATAGCCAAGGCCTTCCATAGTGACGACTTTGAAGCTGCCGTAGACAGAATCCCGCAGGAAATGCGTCCGCGTTCTCCCAAAAGCTCGCGTTGCTGTATCTACCGTGACCGCGCAATCATCAAATACCGCTGCATGGCCACCCTCGGGTTTGCCATTGAGAACGAAGAAAACGAACTGAAGCCCCTTTCCGCCTACGCCCGCGAAGCATTGGAACGCGACAGCGTGCGGGGTAACATGATCACCTTCATAGACGAAGCCTGCAACGGCTGGTGCGCACCCATTATGAGGCCACCAGCGCATGCCGCGGCTGCCTGGCAGAAGCCTGCGTGCAGCACTGTCCCAAAGATGCCGTGCAGGTGATTAACGGCAAGTCCGTGATCGACCCTGAGAAGTGTATCAAGTGCGGCAAGTGCATGGACGCCTGCCCGTATCACGCCATCGTCTACATTCCCATTCCCTGCGAGGAATCCTGCCCCACAGGAGCCATTTCAAAGGACGTGAGCGGCAAGGAAGTCATCGACTACTCCAAGTGCATCTTCTGCGGCAAGTGCCTGGCAGCCTGTCCGTTCACCGCCGTGCTTGAGCGTTCGCAGATGGTGGACGTGATGCAGCGGATGAAAAACGGAAAATCCATGGTTGCCATGATCGCACCGGCCATCGCGGGCGAGTTCAACGCCAGCATGAAGCAGCTTGCAACCGCGCTGCGCCGTATAGGTTTCAGCGACGTGGTGGAAGTGGCCGCAGGCGCGGACATCACCGCCCGCCGCGAGGCAGACGAATTTATCGAACGCATGGAGCACGGAGCTTCTTTCATGACCACCTCGTGCTGCCCTGCCTATACCGAGCTTGTGCGCAAGCATGTTCCCGAGCTTGCCCCCCACGTTTCCGACACCCGCACCCCCATGCACTACACCGCACGGATGGTGAAAGAGCGTGATGCGGAAAGCTGCACCGTCTTTGTGGGTCCCTGCGTTGCCAAGCGGCACGAAGGCACCAATGACGAATACGTGGACCACGTACTGACCTTTCAGGAACTGGAAGCCATGTTTCAGGCACACGGCATCGTGATTGCCGAATGCGAAGAAAGCGAATTCGGCATAGCCGGATGTCGCGAAGGTCGCAGCTTCCCCGTAAGCGGCGGCGTAACAGCCGGAATCCGGTCCATGATCAACGAGCGTGCAGAGATTCTGCGCCCCACCATCGTGGACGGGCTGACCTCCAAAACGCTCAAGGAACTCAGAAATTTTGTCAAAAAAGGCGCACCCGGCAACTTTGTGGAAGTCATGGGATGCGAGGGCGGCTGTGTGGCCGGTCCCGCAACCGTAGTACCCGCCCGCAAAGCCGCCAAGAAGTGCACCGAATACGCATTATCCAGTCCGAGCGCTCTCAGCGTCGAGAGAGCCAGCGACTGATCCACAAAGAGAGACAACGGAGTTTGCCCACTCCGAGTTTGATCATGCCTGCAAACTGTTCTCTCAAGCCCACTGGACCGGGGCCAGCCCACGTCCCCGGTCCGAATTTCCCCTTCTGCGGGGGCGGCATAAC
>Ga0194138_10000768_pt1 | contig 15089 bp, 15 predicted proteins | sample TARM_MetaG_T2_14_FD_134022 | JGI IMG/M metagenome (GOLD analysis project Ga0194138, IMG submission 134022) | Freshwater microbial communities from Pennsylvania, USA, analyzing microbe dynamics in response to fracking - TARM_MetaG_T2_14 (version 2) | ecosystem: Environmental > Aquatic >...
CCTCAGTATCAGCCAAACGTGTTTTCACGGTACGATAATACCTCTGAAAATACTCAACAACCACCGCCACCAAAACCAGAGGTAGAACCAGTGACAACGTTTGAAGTAAACAAAGCAGAGAATATTTCATTACCAGCAACTAAGGTAAAACTCACTATGAATACACAGCCACTCTCAGAAGAAAATATAGTTATCAATACAGACGATATCGTAGTTGATAGACTATGTGAAGGTATCGAAGCTTCCATAGAACAACACTTCAAAATTATCAAGTCAGAATCGATTAAAACGAGCGTACAGAGCGTTTATATCGCTGACGTATACTACGACATCAATTTGAACGAAAAGCTCTACAATCTCGTTTGTGGAGAAGTTGATAACTTTGGTAAAACACTTACCGCAGCTTATAACGCATCTACTACTCAAAAAGAGATCGTTGTATATTCAAAGCTCAATGAGTACTTTACTAATAAAGTAAACATGTGGTTGTATGTAAATACCACAACTCGACCTAATATCGATAGTTTCATGAATGACTTTAGTGACTTAATTGGTTACTTAGTCGCAAACGAATTTGTTACTCTTGCGCCTATGCTCGAGTATGTAGAACATCTCAAAGATACTTGGAAAAAAGTAGTTGACTTCTACAAACCAGAAGAAGATAAAGAATCTACTGTACAATATACAAACCTGTATAGTAAAGTAATTATTGTGTATCTTGATACACTTGCATCTACTCTTGGACTAAAAAATCTTACATCTGAAACACCTCTGTTTATCAATAAGAAGCCAAGTAATAACTTGTTTCTTTCTTTGTGTAAGTATGTATTTGAAAATACAGAAGAGTCTGAGTTCGTTTTAGTGACTGCTGAAAAAGAGTACTTTACTCTGTATAAGAACTTGAACAACGACTACTTTATTGTGTATAAGAACATTAATCAGTAATTTTTGTAACTATAACTACCTCAGCCATAATAAGCTGAGGTAGTTATATTTTTTTCTAAGGGGTAAAACTATGTCTATTTTTTAAAGAACTATTCAAAGATGTCTATGTAGGTAGTGTGGTCTTAACTCGGTGGAGTAAAGAAGATACAAAACTACTTGAATCAGCTTCTGCTAAGATACTTAAGTATGATGCAAATCCTGCTGTGTTTATTCTTGACCCAGCAGGATTTTGGGAGCTGGCTACCGATGAAGATGAACAAGCTCTAAATGCTCTTACTATGAAAGAGCACATAGCTTTACTTGGTACTTGGAAAGCATCAGATTTTGCTATGGGGCTAAGAGAACTTTCTGACGACGATGTTGAGTAGACAGCAGTAGCCACTTCACACACAACACCATTTACGAGTGTTGTGTGTGAAGTACTTTTTTTTTACAATTCTAATGATAAGTCGTCGTCACTAACTATGTCGCCAGCATCTTCTCTACCACTTTCTGAAGGCGCATCGCTAGAAGAAGACACAGGTATATCAGAGCTTTCTGCATTTAGTTTCTCAAGGTCTTTGTTAGTAGCAAGTTTAAACTTCTCAAGCATAGAAATGAGAGAAGTAGAGTTTGCCATAACGTTAGATAGGTGGGTGGTGATAATGTCAAGTGTTTTAGTATCACTATCTTTATCTTTTTCTACAAGTTCAAATACTTCAGTATAGAAGTTGTTTTCAGACATCCACTTTCTAAGTAGATGGTGTTTATAATTGTTCTTAATACTCTCTATGTGGTTAACTATATCACCAGATAGATCTGTAGTAATTACTTCTGTAGAAATAATAGAGTCAAGCACTTTTTCAAGGTTTGACTTATACTCATCGTATTCAGTTGCAAGATTTGTTAGGCTTGTATTATCTGGCTTAGGTAGTTCTAAGTAGATGTTTTCTACAAATGTATTTAGATATTCAGTAAAGAACTGATCTTCGTCTTTATCGAGAAGTACTTTAAGTTCTGGTGTGATGGATGAGCTGATTTCACTTAACTTAGTCTTTAGGTAAGTCTTCATCTCACCAAGTATTTCTTCATCGTTATAAAGTATAGTGTATACTAACTTATTCAATTGACGTAACAGAGTCTTCTGATACATCACTATTCGTTTAGTGAGTAAAAGGTTATTGTTTACTACTGTAGTTGCAAACTCTGGTGAAAAACCACTATCGACTGTTTCAGGAGATAAACCTAACGAAATGATCGTTTGTTTTCTTAGATCGTCTTCTAGTTCAGAAGAAGGTATGGTGTGTGATATGTTTGCATTTTCAAAGTCAATCTTAACGTTTGGTATGCCTGGATGATTATCATATGCAAATTGAAGACCAGCTCTTTGTATCCAGTCAATAAGATCGACTGGGTTATTGATACCAAGAGGGAAGTAGTTCTGTCTTAGTTTAAGTACTGAATCTTGAATCTGTTCGATGGTCTTTTCAGGATCTGGGTCATTTGGATCTAATGAGATATTGACTTTAGTTACGTCGATAGATTGTTTAGTGTATGCCATAGTACGAGCAAACAATAATATAGCTCTTAGGCTTGAAAGTATGCTTAGGTTCTCTAATAAACTTTTACCCATACCAATGTCATTATAGTAGAAGGTAAAGTATACTAGAAGTTCTTTTGGTAAAAAGAGTATGTTTGTCTTTTGTTCATTTAATGCTCTTGCAAACATAAGCAGGTATACGTCGTTTACAGAAGGTATAGAGACGTTACTACTATAAATGCTATTCTTTACTGTATCATATAACTGTTTTTCAATCATTTCGCTATATAGTCTATAGAGCTGCTCCATATCTACGCCATCTGTATTATCATAAGCTAAGTTCTTATATGCTTTTTGAGTGATGCTTAATTGAGCAGAGTTTGCTGAACCTGATACTACGTCGTTTAATGTTCTATATTTATTTCCATCTGTAGTTGCAGATAAAGGTTGCCCGTTATCATCTAGTAGAACAAAATACCCTACGTGATTTGTTTCATCTCCAGGGGATATAATGGGTATAACTGCTTCTGCGTTAAGTCTTACGTATAAAGGTTTACCTATAGACTTTCTTTTTGCTTCGTCTTTAGTCTTAATGACTTCAAGAGGTCTTGGGTATGTCGTGCTCTTTGTTCTAAAGATATCAATGTACTGAAGTTTTTCTCTTGATTCGGTAGATATTACTTGTTTCTTTAGTGCTGGTTGAAGTACTTTCTTTCGAATCTTTTCTTTAAAGTCACTTAACTTAAGTAGGTTAAAGTTATCGGTAATTCGTAAGTAGTTATCAGATGTAAGGTGATTAATAAACTCTTGAGGTTTTACTAGATGTGATTTAAGTTCACTTGGTCTACTTACTGGAGTAATGATGTTAAGTGGTTTAGTGATTTCGTTAATAACGTTATCTATAGTTTCTTTAAACGACTCTGTGGAAAGAGTAGAGTAAATATCTCTGTTAATAACTTCATCTACAGAAGCTTCAGGTATAACTGCTTGTATATATGCGCCGGTATCAAATAAAGCAGTACGAATAATTATTGGAAGTTTATCTTCAAAGTTGTAGTGTTTATTTAAATGCTCTTCAATCTTTATAAGAAGTTCTGAAGATACATGAGAAGGTAGATTAAAGGTATCTTTTAGCTTATAGGTAATTTGTGTATCTGTCATCTTTTTTGGTGACAATATAGAACTTACCAGAATCTGAATTACTAACTCAATATCTGGAAATAGTTTAATGATATATTCACTATTCTGTTTGAGATTAACTGCTCGAGTATAAATTGAATCAAATAACGCTTTATTGATGGTGGTAGAACTTGCGTTATCTGGGTTTAGATTTGATGTCTTTGATTGAGTAAGCTTTGAAAGTATAGGAGCATTTTGACTACTTGACTCTATAATACGAGTTGCAGCTACCTTCTTTGACTTATTTCTTTTTAGTACATCCACAAGAGACGACGGATTTAACGGCATATTCTGTTTCCTTTTCTACTGAAGTAAAATAACAAAAAATTAACAGGTAAGTGAAAAAATAAACTATGAGGGCATTTTTTGATCTTCTTCTTTTTACACCTAAGAGACTATGACACAAGTAGCACTTAACGAATCTACATCTCAGAATTTATTACTTGATTTATTTATAGAGAAAAATATACTTCTTACTAAGAGTTTTATAGTTCATAATGAACAAGAAGCTCTAGCTTATAATACTTACATTACAGATATAGTAGGGTTACCCGTAGACATATATAGAAAAGACACTTGGAGATACTATAAGCATCTTGCAGGAGAATACTTTCTTTTAAACGAAGTAGATACTCCAGTAACCATATTTTCATTAGATACATTTGAAACTATCGAACTCACTAAAGAGACTATAAGGCTACACAGAGAAACTCAAAAAGAACTTTTAAAGTTTGGAAGTACGTATGAGTTGTTAGTAAGTAAATATAGAGACCAAGAGCTATACATTAAGTCACTTATAACTGAAGTACCTTTTACGTTACAAGAGCTTATAGATAAACCAAATCTCGTGTTACTTTCATGGAATAAAGAACTTATAGAAGAACAAGAACATTCGCTTATAGAAGAACTTCAAGAGTGTATTAATAACTACCAAGTTACTTGGATGTTACCCTACTATTCAACTTCAAATAGTTTATTCCTAGCTAGTCAAATATCTATATTTTACACATTTCTACTGAAGAAACTTATAGCGTTAAGACTTAAGAACGCAAAAACTAATCAAGCTCATAGTTTCCACATCAAGCAGTACCTTGCATCTCATCATCAGTTAGAGCACGTGTACCCTAATTTAACACAGTCACAGAGACTTTTTCTCTATAGAAATTTACTCTATCTTAACATACATTCAGGTAAGAACAAGATACTTCACGAACTTACTCGTTTTCTCTTTACTGAAAAGAATATAGCGTTAGTTCGTTACAACTTCTTTCAAAATGAAGCACATAACGATAATCACCTAATGAACTTTAGGTTTAATCAAGAACTTATCAATAAAAAGAATATCATACACTTTAAGGGTGATTTTACTCTTGAAGAAATACAAGCAAAAGAAAACATTATAGTGCCTACAAACGTTAAGTACAGCCAAACTCATCATGACAATATAGAGTTTAGATTACATAACACACTAAGGAACGTGTTACTTACAAAGAATCTTGAAGTAATCTTTATTGACTTTAGTGATAATGTACGGTATAAGTTACTTGACACTATCATAGATTATACGGCTTATATGTGTAGCTTAAATAAACTAAACTTCTTTATACGGTTACCAAATCCAGTAACAAATGAACTTATGATTCTTAGACCTATAGATGCATTTAAACTGTTTATGGTTTGTCTATACCTAGTAAACGACACTACATTAACTAATATACCAAACTACACTATAAAAAGAGTTTACAAACAAACTCTTCCTACTAATACAGAACTTGAATCTATACGCTTTAAACCGTCTAGAACGTACGACAAGCTCTTTAATACGATAAGACACCACATACCACCGTATCGAGTAAAAAACAGCTCAGAAGAGCTTAAAACCTTTATAGATAAAATCTACCTACTCAACATAGGTAAATGGTTAACACTTACAAACCTCTCAGAAAAATCACACCACGGACAGCTCTTTGCTTCCTTTGACTTCTTTACTCAGTCAAGTACTCTTGAACTTGGAAATGAGAACATCGATACCTTTATATTTAACAACAGCCTTACTGGTTTACGTAATCTAAATAAAGCACAATTAGGTAATACGATATACAACATACTAGACAGTTTTTTCAATAACTCATTAAGTAAGTACTTCAGCAATAGAAATATAGTCTCTATACTCTCTTACGTATTTGATAACTTCAAGAGCTATTCAACACAGCTTTTAAACAATTATACACATAACCAATATCTAATTACAAATATGAATGACTCAAGGTACGATGTAACTAAAGACACCATATATAAAATATATGTATATAATAGCTATAACCTAAACATTGATTCTAGCTACAAACTGAAAAAAACACACACGCTACATACACCTCTTTACATAGACTCTACGTATAGGTATAGCGTACAAAGAACTCTTAGTTCTACAGTAGATATAAAGGTTAAAAATGTAGGTAGAAACATTTTTAGCTTAGTTTATCCTATAGCAAAAGTACTTTTCAATTTATCTAAAATTGAGTGGATGAAAGAAGATGTACCTCAGGATCGTTTAGCATTTTTAGCGTCTGTTCAGTAACACTTAAAGGAGTTTTTTACCTATGGAAACCGTTGTACGAACTATCTATGCCGCTCATTTACAGACGTGTAAATTACTTCATAGACCATTTGAACTTCCACCAAATAGCACATTAAATCAAAAGTTTAATGTGTTTCCAAATGAAATACCTGCATTAAATGAATATCCAGATCTAGCGTATATCGCTATAGGGAATAAAGGAGCAGCTTATGAAGTCACTCAAAGTGGTTTTGTACTTACTACTCCTTTACAGCATCTAGCAAGACATGCAAGTCTTTTTAATTTTATACCCTTTGTTATTCGCCCTATGAATAACGATATAAGTTCTACTGAAAGAACACAATATCGTATGCGTGTTCCTATCACTATAGACGGAACACCACACGTTGCTTATTACCTAAAAGCTTTTAATAAAGACTCTATAGTTCCAAGTCTTGAACTTCGAAATGTAAACAACGGTGTAATTACTGTAACAAACTTTGCTCCTTCATTGTCAGATTTATCACCTACACCACCTACAATATCAAACGTAAATGTAAATAATCCTACAGGAGATTATCTTGTATCTTCTGCTAAATTAGATGTTATACTTGGAGTAACAGATATACAAGAGATCATTAATTCCTGTACTCTTTTATACGGAGATCCAAGATACGCTGTAATCAACGAGATAGCTCTTTGCACTGGTACAGATAAAGTTCTTAATGGTACGTTTGGCTCTGCCGTTCTTCCTTATACAGAAAGTGTAGCTACTCAAGTTGCTGCATTTATCTCTCAGTATCATGCTCTTACTGCAAATACAACTCAAGTACATCTTCAACTAGATGTTGGAAGCGTAGAACCTTTACTTGTTTAAATAGATACATTCCTCTTCTGTAGCCCTAAAAAAGCTACAGAAGAGGAGTAAAAATTATTTGAATGTAGTAACCAAGGAAACCTATAAACATGTTTTTTTTAGCAGTAGACCCAGGTATAAATAATTGCGGATTATGTGTAGGTTCTTATATAGATAATAAGTATCATATACACAAAACACATAGAGTAAATAATCTAAGAAAACTTGTAGAGAATGAAAAAACACTAGAAGAAAAGTATGACTTAAGATCTGTAAAAGTACTTGCTATACTTCAAGAGATAAAAAAGCTTATAGACCACTACGGTATAAAAGACATCATCATAGAAGCACCTTTCTATAACTCGCTTACTCCAAACGCCTTTGGTTCTTTGTTAGAAGTTATATATGCTATAAAGTACAGCATAGTCATACCAAACAACTACAACATAATTCTCTTTGAACCTTTAAACATAAAGAAACAGTTTACTACGTTTAGTCAAGCAAAGAAACACGTAATGAAAGAGTTTCTACTTTCTAAACAGTTAAACAAAGAGATACTTCATGATGAAGATATTAACTTTGATACTATATCTGAACACGAGATAGACGCTATAGCTGTAGGTTACTGTTTTACTTTACTGTTACAAAAGGAGAAAGTATGTTAAACGTTGTATGGGGATTTTTAAAGAATAGAGTATTTAATCTACCTGTAGTGTTTATAGGTATATTAGTTACTTTTTTAGTAGTGCTTATTGCTTTTAATACTACTACTATACTAAATGCTTTTGGCTTTGAAACTAAAGTATCATTAAAAGCAGATGTAGTTCAAGCTCAAGCAAATTTACAACAAGCAGAACAAGTCAACCAAAAACTACAACAAGAATTAACTCTACTAAGACAAAGCTATGAACAAAGAATGCAAGCTGTAGTAGAAGTTCAAAGAGTTCAAGGACAAGTAAGAGAAAGAGTAAGACAAGTTCAAGAAAGAGTAGTAGTAGAAGCTCAACCGGTACAACAAGCTATAGAAGAAAAGAAAGTAGTTACAGCTGAAACTATAACTCTTCCTATAGCTGAAATTAACCGTCTCTCTGAAATCAACATCAATTCTTTAAACGAGGTTTACGATGAACTCTTTAGTTAAGCTTTTATTTGTAGCTATAGCTTTTATAGCTATTACTGGATGTGCTACAAGACCTGTTACAGAAGTAACATTACAAGAAGCTCAAGTAGTAAGAGTAACTATACCAGATGTGCTCATAGTTCCATGCACACCACCTAGACCTATGACTAGAGAAGCTTTTCTAGAACTCCCTATCTATTTAAGAGAAAGACAACTTACGCTTTATAGTATAGAACTACTTCGCACTATACGAGAATGCGATATACGATTTACAGAGATTAGGAAACTAAATGCTAATCAATGATACTATAAAAAAAACACTCATAGAGATAGCTGCTGAGTCTGTTAAGTACAGTAATTCTACAGAATCTCAAAGAAAATATATCATCAGGTTACTTGGGATATTTAATAAACATTTAAATGAAGAAGAGAAGATATACTTTATAGCTTTTATCTTAGACATGATACACTATAGAACTATAGCCACAGATCCTGAAAACGTTCTTACTATGCATAATATCAAGTTTAGGTATCTATTTCTAGTGTTATTGTTCTTATTTGTTTTTGTTATGCTAGGAGTTTTAAAGCTTATGAATCTAGAAAGTGTAACGATGTTCTTTGAAGCTTTAAGACTAGCGATAGGAATAACAGCAAACTAACTTCTTAACAACTTAACTAAAAAAGGAACAATATGACTAGAACACACTTTAACTATGTATCTGCAAATAGAGCAGGATATAAGTTTGAAATATACAATATTCATAACCATATGTATGATAAGCTTGCATACTGGGATAAGACAAACTTTCCAGATATAAAGATAACTAGACCAGGTATAACCACTAACTTAAGCTTACTTAACACAAACGCGTTATTATCTGTAAACGGATACTTCCATAAGACAATCACTAAAGGTAGTGAGTTATTTATACCTTTAGTGACTCGAAGTATGTTAAAGTCAAGAGCAAATCAAGTAGGTATATTTAGTTTTAATAACCTTGATACACCTATAAATGTAGTTTCTATAACTCCTGATATGATTACACCTGATGGTTCTTATAGTCTTCTCGATAAAGCTATAATAACTTTTTCAAACGAAATAAATGTGTCGTTTTTATGCATAGCTGGTTATCTTATATTTGAAGAACCAGGAGTACTTTATAAGATATCGCCAAATAGCTATGCGTTACATTTGAGTAAGCTTAACTATATAGAAAAGTTATATGAGTTAAGTGAGTATCGTGATATATTTGATGAGTTATATATACCGTTAAGTACAAACAACCCATCGTTGATAGACGGTACAGTCGCAAGAGCAGATAGCACTATAGTTAAGTTCCTTACTTTAAATAACTCGTTTTTAGTTCAAGTTCCTGTATCTAATCTACAAACAAGAAAAGTGTTTCTTGAAAGAACAAACATACCTTCTACCTTTAGAACAGAAATAAAACCTCAACATCTTTTATTCGGTGGTTATGGAAAGACTTTAGAGTATATAACGAGAGAGATAGATGGAACTAAGTATCAAGTAAACACTCTTGATGCCTACTATAACAACTATTTATTTTCAAAGTTACCACAAGAAGATATTAAGCTATTTAATGATCATCGTATGCCAAACAACACTCTTCGTCTTGTACAAGCTTATTTCCTTGAAATATTTACAGAAAATACACCCTAGTAAACACGCTCAAGTTCTGGTGACTTGAGCGTGTTTACTAGTCTTCTTATCTTTCAAAGAAGTCGTCTAAAGAAGAGGTAGAAGAGTTTACTGTGGGTGAAGATATGTATCCATATCTTGTAAGTATATAGTTCCACATCTGTACGTTTTGTGATACGTTTTGTGAAGGAAGATTTTTTGCTTTATCGTTAAGAGCGTCTATAAGAAACTTTGTACCTACTATAGGTAAATTGTTATTATATAGATTTGCTGCTTTCATTATAGATGTTATGTCGCTATTTGACCTTGGAACTAAAATATTGTTTGAATCCAGGAGACTTGGCACGGTATAGACTATTTCTCCTGTTGAATCTTGAAATACATTTACAGGAGAAGTGGGTGTTCCAGCTATACTTACCCACTCAAGTATCCAATTTGAGTTATCTTGTTTTTGCCCTAGAAAATATGGTAGAAAGTAATTCTTAAATAGACTTTCAGGTATTTTGTTATATACAGATGTTGTATTTTCAACAAGATTACCGTAGATGTTTACTAACGCATCGTTGAGTTGATCTTGGTTAGTTTGCTTTAGATTTTGAAGAAGCATATCCATACTCATGTTACTGACTCCTTGTTTGTAAATAAGTACCTGGTCTAAAGTATATACGTTTTTAATTAAAAAAAGTAAGTAGTAAGTGGTGTTGTCTTTTCTTTTTTAGGAGTAATGTAATGCAAATAAAGTTTCCAAACGCACCAAGTCAAGCCGTTGCACCCGTAGCACCTGTAAGCTCTATGCCAACAGGAACAATCTTATCTCATGTGACTAAAAATACACTCGAAGGATATTTACTTTGTGATGGTTCTTTAGTTGAAGTAAGTAGCTTTTCAAACCTACATACGGTTATAGGAAATAGATACGATAAAAATACAGTTATTAGCTTACCTACATATGTTCATTCGGCTATAGGAAACGGGCAGCCGTGGAAATATCAACAGAACTTTAATAACTCTATAGGGTTAAAGAACTTTAGAGAAATACCTATCTATAGATCAACTACTTTACCATTTAGAGCAGACGAAACATCAGCTACATTTCAGATAGGAAATAAGTTATATATACTTTCAAATATAGTTCAAGAAAGAATTAACGATCCAGCTACCGGGGGTTCTGAAAATGTGTATAGACGAAACACTCTATTTTCATTTACTGTAGATGCAAACGATAACTTAACTAACTTTATGCGTGAGTTGACAGTTGTTCCTTTTAACTGTCAAGGCGGTATACCGATAGTTACTAAGAATAAAGTGTATATTTATAATGTAACTAATCTTGATATGGTTGATGGGGTTGGTTCTCCTTTACCAAATAACGTGTTTGTATTTCAAGCAGATATAACTATAGATGGTAATATTGCAGACTTTATAGCTACACCACAACATCAATTAGGATTACCTAATTTTCTTGATCATCATAGTGTTATAATGACTAAATCAAGGTTATACTTTATAAGACAACAAAGACACGCTAGTTTTAATGACGGTACTTTAGTTGCGACTATAGATGTAAACGGAACTATAGGGTTATTTACTCCTTTACCTGATTTCCTACCTTTTGTAAATAACGTAAATATACCTACTAATACACAAGACTGGGTAACAACACCGTTCACTAATATAGCTTATGCTTTTAATAACGATATCTATATATTTGTACTAAGCGATAGAAGAGTAGGTGATCAATCTACGCTAGATATACTTTACTTTTCTATATTTAAAAGTACTATAGACGCTAACGGTATTGCTTCTAACGCAGTAGATACAGGAAGAATATTTCCTTTTATGCCTGAACATAACGGGCTAAATCACATAGTTACAGCAAACGCTATATACTTATTTTATACAACTTTTGCTATGACAAGCTCAGCTTTGGCTGGCGGCGATCCAAATCCAGATACTCCGCATCGAGTATATAAAATAACGCTAGGAACAGAAAAAGAACCAGAGTTTTTAGAAGAAGTAAAAATCTCTACCTTATACCTAGATCTAAAACCACTAGCTATAACAAGAAACAAACTATACCTTATAAAGTATAATACAGAAGCAATAATACGAGATCTAAGCTATGGGACATGGGAAACGCTTAATGAAAACTTTGAAACTAGAGTCTACACATTAGACTTTATATCTGGTAATGGCGTAAACAACTATAACCTATTTCATAATGGAAGTATAAATAAATTCGACGGTACAAGTCCTACAGGAAATATACTTTTACACCTAAACAACCCTAACCATACAGCCACATTTAGACTACCAAACAGAGAAGATCTAGAGTATACAGAGACTAAGTTAAACTACTACATAAAAACATAACTCTTCAAGGGCCTTAAACAGCCCTTGAAGAGTTTTTCAGCGTTAGGTGTTGTACATTATGCTACGCGCAAGATCATGCTTTAGATTAAGAAAGTTTTCTTTGTTCTTTATGTTAAGCTTAAACCTAAACACAGAGGGAAGCTTCTCAATAAACTTGTCACTTATACCGCCTATATATTTTAATGTAGTTGTAGAGTCATTTAAAGCTACTTTAAGAGAGACACGGTGAACAGAATCAATTGTTTCATCAAGTATTTCTGTAGACCAAAACCAATGAAAAGTATGCTTAGGTAGTATAAGCACATCGTCATTCATAGAGATATTCAGAAGTTTCTTTATCTGCTTAGTCTGAATATGTTCGCAAACAAACTCTCTTTTATTTACGCTATATATAAAAGCAAGCATAGATAACACTATATATGTTCTAAGTACTTTTTTAGGAGTTATAAGAAAACAAAAATACATGATATACAATCTAAACGTTTTTAACGTAAAGAGTTCATTATCTTCATAATCTAAAGTTTCTGTTTTCATGTGCGCTACATACCTAGTGGTGGTGTTGGTGACTTAGTGAATAGACCAAATTATTAAAAAATTACTACCCTGGCATATTTAGTGAGCCCTAGAACCATAATTAGTTATTTGATCAATTTATAACTACTTATATAATAACTGCCCTCTATACCTATATACAGTTTTAATATACAGCAAAGTCTCATTCTATATTTCTTCCTTTTTTTCACATCTGTTTTTCCCCACGTCTTTCTTTCATTTTAACCCTTGGAGTATTTTATGGAATTCAAAGCTGACAATCTGACCAAGTTCAAAGCACTTGCAGATAAAATCAAAGCAACTCTTGAAGTTGAAAATCACGCTATCAAAGAAGCTAAGTCACATACGGCGTACTATGACAATCTGCCCGAAGGTCACACACGTGATACGGTAGCCGCGTTGTCTGACTACAACAGCAAGTTTGTTACAGCTTCACATATCGCTGTAGGTGAAATTGCTGCTGGCATTCTTGCAAAAGACAAGAAAGTTGATACTATCGAAGCAGAGATCGGTATGTTCGGTAAAAACGACCATATCAACATTACTGTAAATCGTAGCAAGACATACAACAACTTCTTGGCTAAAGATGACCAAGATAAAGAGATTACCAAACATCTGGTAATGACTACAAGTGTCTCTATGCATTCTGCAAAAGGTACTGCTCTGAAATCAGTCAAAGAAGCTATGGGTGAAGAATTTCACGGTAAATTCAAAACCTGATAAGCTGCACAGGAGCTAGACAGGTAACTCTGTCTAGCTCCTTTTTTCACTCCTTAATTAAGTGTAACAATATGTCTAAAGTAAACCTCTTTGAACTTGATATGGAAGGAAAGTTTATCTACGTACATCAAGACGAGTTTAATGTCTATATCATCTTTCTAAATGAAAAAGACAGTAGCTTATATCTGTTACAGACAGATAAGTACCTAGAGTTTCAGAACATCGAAAAAATCTCTTCTGAAGTATTTTCCTTAGTAGAATCAGACTACTTCTTTACTAAACCAGTAAAAAACGATATAAGTGATACTGTATTTCGTGGTTTCTTTTACAATGTAGAAGAGAAACTATGGCATAAGTTTGAAATAGTGTCTGGTAAGTTGTCTTTACTTCCAGAAACACTTGAAACGTTAAAGACAGAGCTTTCCGCGTACCCTCAGCTTGCTGACTATATCGACACACAATACATGGTTCATAAGGGTAATATATTCTTTGTAGGACATAATACACAAACCAAACATGACGTGTTCTGTAGGTTTAATATAAATAAAGAAAAGATTGAGTATCTTCAGACATTCTATAGTGAAACAAGAGACATTGTTCTAAATAGTTTTTCTGTTGACCATAAGAATCGACAAGTATATGTGGTAGGGCATTCCTACAAAAATGACGTCGCAGTTCCCTTTCTTCAAACCTTTTTCTCCTTCTAACCTTTTTTGAAAAGATATATCACATGACCAGCCTTTACTACCACGGAACCATCGAAGAACTTGGTTCGTTCTTTTCTAATCAAGACGGAATCGTGCATTTTACTGAAAGTGAAAACCTTGCAGATGAAAATGCACTACCGATTGAATTTGCTACTTGTTTCTACTATGTAAATGAAGAGACCGGTCAAATTCGTATTATGCGTGTAGGTAGGGAAACATACGCTGGGTATAAAGTTTTCCCTATCGACCTTACTCTCTTGACAAATGTAACCGTAGATAGCTTTAAGCAAGATATCTCAAACTCAACCTTTAATGCTTTTGAGAATAAGTACGAAGGTTCTGAAACAGGTATTCGCTTTGCATTTATTGTTTCTTTTACAAAGACTACTCCAGATGACGTAAAAACTCAAGTTATCTGTAATATCTTGCGTCTATCGACTGAGGAAGACTTTACACATCTTCAAGATCAGATTCACAGTAAGAATGAAGAACTTACTTTTATGCCAAATGGGTTAGCTGTTAATCTCAACTCTATCGTTGAAACAGTTCACCCTACACATGTTTTTGACCATATTCAAAATGAGCTTAAACAAACAAATGAGTATGACGAGCAATCGTTACATGTAATTCGTGTTATTGCTGAAGCAGAGTATCGTGGGTTTATGGCTCCGGTAGTTCGTAGCTATAGCGATCTATATGAGTTCCGTAAAGAGCAGATCGAGAAAAATTTTCAAGTTCAACAAGAACAACCGGTGCAAGATGAACAACAAATTGTTCATTGATCTAGCGGTAGGCGCAAACCCTGTCCTTCAGGTCGAGGTCAAGCCGTATATCCTGCGTCTTAATCCAACATAGATACATATATACTACTTGCCCTTAACCCTCTTGGAGTCCAATATGC
>Ga0194138_10000770_pt1 | contig 15070 bp, 15 predicted proteins | sample TARM_MetaG_T2_14_FD_134022 | JGI IMG/M metagenome (GOLD analysis project Ga0194138, IMG submission 134022) | Freshwater microbial communities from Pennsylvania, USA, analyzing microbe dynamics in response to fracking - TARM_MetaG_T2_14 (version 2) | ecosystem: Environmental > Aquatic >...
GGCCAATGTCGGCAATGGCCAGCAGCAGTTCTCCGATGCGCGCCGATCCTCCGCCGAAGGCACTGGCCAGGAGGGCACATCGGCACAGGCCGGCAGCGCCGGCAACGGCAGCGGGGCCGGCAGCGCCACGGTGCAATTGCCCGCGCACGGGCTGGGCCTGCTCGACGCTTACGCCTGAGCACGCCGACCAGTGCCGGAAGGCCGGATCGCGCGACCCGGCCTTCTTCGTTTTCGCGGCATGCACGAGGCCGGCGCGTGCACGCAGACGCGCGACCCGGCGCCCGTGTCGGGATTCCGACGGAGGCGGCCGGGGTTTCCGGCACGGGCCTTGCATCGATGGATGCGACACCCACCGGAGATGCCCTCTTGTCCGCCGCAAAGTCCAAGACGCCCGCAGATGCCAAAGCCGCCAAGCCGGCCAAATCGGGCAAAGCCTTCCTGTTGATCGCGATCATCGCCGTCGTGGCCGTGGCTGCGGCCGGCGGTGCCGGCTGGTACTTCGCCCAGAAGAAGACCACCGGGCATGCCGCCGCCCCCGTCGCGGCGAAGATCCCCGCGCCCGCGCAGTACTTCCCGCTGGACCCGGCCTTCGTGGTCAACCTCAACAACGCCAGCAGCGGCGCGCAGTTCCTGCAGGTCGAAATCCAGCTGATGACCCGCGACCCGGCCGCCCTGGAAGTCCTCAAGCAGCAGGCCCCAGGCATCCGCGCCAAGCTGCTGATGCAGCTCTCGCAGGTCAACGCCGATTCCCTGACCACACTGGAAGGCAAGGAGGCGCTGCGCAAGCAGGCCCTGGCCTCGGTCAAGACGATGATGACGGCCGAGACCGGCAAGCCCATCGTCGAAGACCTGGTGTTCACCAGCTTCGTCATGCAATAAGGACCCGCCGCGATGAGCGACCTGCTTTCCCAGGACGAGATCGACGCGCTGTTGCACGGCGTGGACGCAGGCAAGGTGGACACCGAAAACGATGCCCCCGAGGCCGACCCGAACACGGCCCGCTCCTACGACCTGGCCAGCCAGGACCGCATCGTCCGCGGCCGCCTGCCGACGCTGGAGATGATCAACGAGCGCTTCGTGCGGCTCTGGCGCATCGGCCTGTTCAACCTGATCCGGCGTTCGGCTGACCTGTCGGTGCGCGGCATCGAGATGATCAAGTTCGGCGACTACCTGCGCTCGCTGTACGTGCCGACCAACCTCAACCTGGTCCGCCTGAAGCCGCTGCGCGGTACTGGCCTGATCGTGTTCGAGCCGAAGCTGGTGTTCACCGTGGTGGACAACTTCTTCGGCGGCGACGGCCGCTACCCGGCCAAGATCGAAGGCCGCGAGTTCACGCCCACCGAGATGCGCGTGATCCAGCTGATGCTCAAGCAGACCTTCTCCGACCTGGTGGAAGCCTGGGCGCCGGTGCTGGGCGTGGAGTTCGACTACCTCAACTCCGAGGTCAACCCGCATTTCGCCAATATCGTCAGCCCGCGCGAATACGTGGTGGTGAGCCGCTTCTACGTCGAACTGGACGGCGGCGGCGGCGAGGTGCACATCACCCTTCCGTATTCGATGCTCGAACCGATCCGCGAACTGCTCGACGCCGGCATCCAGTCCGACCGCGTGGACAACGACGAGAGCTGGAAGATGGCGCTCAACGAGCAGTTGCGCGGCACCGAGGTGGAGCTGTCGTGCGTGCTGGCCGAGAAGACCATCAGCCTGCGCCAGATGTTGCAGATGAAGATCGGCGACGTGCTGCCCATCACCATGTCCGAACACGTGCCGCTGTGCGCGGAGAAGGTGCCGATCTTCACCGGCGAATTCGGCAGCCACAACAAGAAGAACGCCATCAAGATCGTGGCCAACAAGCCGCCGGGCGGAAAACTCGCCACGCCGACCTTCCTCTCCTCCCAACTCCTCCATACCGTCAAATCCACCAAGGACAGCCTGCCATGAGCCCTTCCGACATCGACGAAACCGCAGCGGCCGCATCTGCGCCGAAGGCACCGGCCGGTGATGCCGGAAACCCGTTGCACGGCAACGCCGCCCAGTTCGAAGCATTGCAGGCCGATGCCAGCCCGGATGCCGAGGAGCTCGATCTGGACGTGATCCTCGACGTGCCGGTCAAGCTGTCGCTGGAAGTGGGCCGCACCCGCATCCCGATCCGCAACCTGCTCCAGCTCAATCAGGGCTCGGTGGTGGAACTGGAACGCGGCGTCGGCGATCCGCTGGACGTGTTCATCAACGGCACCCTCGTCGCCCACGGCGAAGTCGTGGTGGTCAACGACCGCTTCGGCGTGCGCCTGACCGACGTGGTCAGCCCCAGCGAGCGCATCCGGCGCCTGCGGTGACCGCCATGCCGTCAGGATTCCTGTCCACCGTCGTGGCCGCCGGCACCGCGCACGCCGCGCTGCCTGCTCAGAAGGTCGGTCAATACGCACCGGCGACACCGGGCATTTTCGGCGCACTGGTCGCGCTGTTGCTGGTGATCGCGCTGATCCTCGGCCTGGCCTGGCTGCTCAAGCGCATGCCCGGCAGCGGTTTCCGCCAGAACGACCAGCTGCGACTGGTGGCCAGCACCGCAGTCGGCGCCAAGGAACGGCTGGTGGTGGTGGAAGTCGCCGGCCAGCAGTTGCTGCTCGGCGTCACCGCCGGCGGCATCACCCGCCTGCACACCCTGCCCGAGCCGCTGCCCGGCGCGGCAGCCCCGCAGATGCCCCAGTTCGGCAAAGTGTTCGCCGAGCGCCTGGCCCAGTCGCTGGGCAAGCGCCCACGCAAGGAACCCTGACGATGCGCCGTCTTTCCATCCTCCTGCTCGGCTTGCTGCTGGCCCTGCTGCCGCACTGGGCGATGGCGGCCCAGGACGCGGCCAACGTGCCTGCCGCGGCGGCACCGGCCGGCGCCGCCGCGCCGACCCTGCCTTCGCTGCCCAACGTCACCGTCGGCAAGATCGGCAACCAGAGCGTGAGCCTGCCGCTGCAGACGCTGCTGGTGATGACGGCGATCACGCTGATCCCGTCGGCGCTGCTGGCAATGACCGCCTTCACCCGCATCATCATCGTGCTGGGGCTGCTGCGGCAGGCGCTGGGCACCGGCCAGACGCCGTCCAACCAGGTGCTGGTCGGGTTGGCGCTGTTCCTGACCATGCTGGTGATGATGCCGGTGGGCACCAAGGCCTGGGAGGCCGGCTTTGCGCCCTACCTCAACGGCCAGATCGATTTCCACACCGCCTGGGAACTGGGCAGCGCGCCATTCCGCTCGTTCATGCTGGCCCAGGTGCGCGACACCGACCTGATGACCTTCGCCGGCCTGGCCGGGCAGGACGGCACCTACAAGAATCCCTCGGACGTGCCGTTCCCGATCCTGGTGGCCTCGTTCATCACCAGCGAGTTGAAGACCGCCTTCGAGATCGGCTTCCTGATCTTCATCCCGTTCGTGATCATCGATCTGGTGGTGGCCAGCGTGCTGATGTCGATGGGCATGATGATGCTGTCGCCGATGCTGATCTCCGCGCCGTTCAAGATCCTGCTGTTCGTGCTGGTGGACGGTTGGGTGCTGGTGATCGGCTCGCTGGCGGCCAGCTTCAACCCCATGTCCTGAGGACGCCACAATGACTCCCGAACTCGCCCTGACCGAGCTGCGCGGCGGCATGGAGCTGGCCATCATGGTCGCCGGGCCGTTGCTGCTGGTGACGCTGGTGGTGGGCATCGTGATCGGCGTGATCCAGGCGGCCACCCAGCTCAACGAGCCGACCATCGCCTTCGTCACCAAGGCCATCGCGCTGACCGCCGCGATCTTCGCACTGGGCAGTTTCCTGCTCGGCTCGCTGGTGGAATACACCACCGCGCTGTTCCAGCGCATCCCGCACCTGATCGGCTGAAGACCATGCCGCTGGACGCCGCCACCCAGGCCACCATAGACGGCCAGCAGGCCTTCGCGATGGTCGGCACGGTGCTGTGGACCATGCTGCGCACCGGTGCCCTGCTGATGGCCGCGCCGATCATCGGCACCACCGCGCTGTCCAAGCGCGTGCGGGTGATCCTGGCCGCGGCACTGGCCATGGCCATCGCGCCGATGCTGCCACCGGCGCCGTCGATCTTCGTCTGGAACGCGGCCACGGTACTGAGCGTGGCGCGCGAGATCCTGCTCGGCGCGGCCATCGGTTTCATGCTGCGGCTGGCCTTCGAGGCCGGTGCACTGGCCGGCGAACTGATCTCTCAAGGCACCGGTCTGGCCTTCGCGCAGATGGCCGACCCGCTGCGCGGCGTCAATTCCGGCGTGATCAGCACCTGGTTCTATCTGGTGTTCGGCTTGCTGTTCTTCGCCTTCAACGGCCATCTGGCGCTGATCACCACCCTCGTGGACAGCTACCGCGCGATGCCTATCGGCCATGCCCTGCCGGATGCGCAGCAGTTCCTGTCGCAGGCGCCCACACTGTTCGGCGCGATGCTGCGCGGCGCGGCCGGGTTGGCCTTGCCGATGATGATGGCGATGCTGGCGGTCAACCTGGCCTTCGGCGTGCTGGCGCGCGCCGCACCGGCCCTGAACCCGATCCAGCTCGGCCTGCCCACCGCGCTGCTGCTGGGCCTGTTGCTGTTGACCCTGCTGACCGGGGAGATGGGGCCGCCGGTGCAGCGCCTGTTCGAGAGCGCGTTCGAAGCCGGCCACCGCCTGACCGCCCCGCCCTGATCGCGCCACCCGAAGCGGCGCGCACGCCGGCCATGGCCACCCGCCACATGATCTTCAGCGCGCTGTCTTCAATTTGTCGGCCGCAATGCCGATAGTGTCAGAGGGGCTGCCCGGCTCCGGCGAGACAGGGAGTCTTTGCAACCATGCTGCCGCATTGCCCATGCCACCCGGCCACATGCCGCGTCTCCCCGCGCCGACGCCTCGAGGTACATGGGCGCTGAGTCATCTGCACTGACGCGACGCCTCGGCATCGCCGTGATGCTGGGGCTGCTTTGCATTGCCATGCAGAGCCTGCGCATCCCCTATCTGTCGGCCGTGCCGGGCGAGGCCGCACATTCCCTGCCGTCACTGGTCCATCTGCAATGGGGGCTGGTGCTGGCGATCGCGCTGATCTCGCGCCAACGGCTTTACCTGATCGCCGCCTTCGTCGCCATTTTCGCCGGCTGGCTGTTGCGCCATCACGGCGACCCGGACTTCTCGCTGGCCGGCACCCTGCCGTTCCTGGCCGGGCATGTCGCGATCTATTTCGCCACCATCGGCTGCGCGCGCCTGCTCGGCTGGCCGCGTGCCGGCGTGCGCCGGCGCCTGCGGATCCGCGACCTGCTGCCTTACACCCTGGTGGCGTTGCTGCTGTATCCGGCGTTGCACGCGGCGGTCTACGGGCTGACCCAGGCCCTGGCCGGACGTGCCACTCCCGCCACCATCGGCATCGTGATGGGCAACGTCGTGCTGGCCCGGCACTTCGGCGTACTGGTGATCACCCTGCCGGTGATCATGCTGTGGACCGGCTACCGCCAGCAGGCCCCCATCCCCGGCCGCATCCCGTGGTGGGAATGGCTGTTGCCCAGCCTGCTGGTGACGCTGATGGGCGCATTCGTCGCCAATCGGCCAGACCTGCTGCGACTCGGGCTGGCCGCCATCGTCGATCTGCGCTTCGCCATCGCGGCGCTGCTGGCTTGGGCCATTTCGCGCCTGCCTTGGCGGTATTCGGCGCCGCTGCTGGCCATGTCCAGCCTGCTGCTGGTGGGGGCCATCGCCGCCAGCGGGCGCATCACCTCCGGCGCCTCGTTCCAGCAACTGGCCCATGCGGGCATCGAAGTCACCAGCCTGCAGATGATGCTGGTGTACATGATGCTGATGGCGCGCGACAACCGCGATGCCCTGCAACGCATGGCCGAGGATTCGCGTACCGACGGCCTCAGCGGCGCGCCCAACGTCAACGCGCTGCGCCACGACCTCGGCCGGCGCGCGCAATGCCCGTCGGACATCGGTTTCCTCGTCATCGACCGCGTGGAAGACATGACCGCCGCGCTCGGCCTGTCCGCGCAGGAAGCCCTGACCGCCGCCCTGCATGCCCACCTCGATGCCCGCGTGGCCGCCTACACGCTGGGCATCGGCCGTTTCGCGCTGATGCCGCGCGCGGACGGATGCGACTGGGCGGAGCTGCTGCAGCGGCTGGACGGCTTCGCCTTCGAGTACCGCCAGACCACGCTGCACATCGAGCCATTTCTCGGCATCGCCCCGCTCGTCCGGCACGACGCGCTCGATGCCGCGCTGCATGGTGCCTACAAGGCCGCGCAGGCGGCACGCCGGCGCGGCGAACTGGTCCCCGTGCGCATCGCGGCCAGCGATGTCCGGGAGGACGACCGCCAGACCCTGCGTACCCATTCCCTCGCGCTGGCCCTGTTGCGCCGACGCCGCATCGTGCTGCACGTGCAGACCCTGCGCCGGATCGATGGCGGTGCCGGCATCGACATGGGCGAGGTGCTGTGCCGGCTGCGCGACGAGGACGGCCGACTGCTGGCGCCGGCCGAGTTCATGCCGGAGCTGGAGGCCAGCCGCGGCATCGTCGAGCTGGACCGGGCCGTGGTCGAGCTGCTGCTGGACTGGATGGTCACGCATCCGGACAACGCCGGTTTTGCGCGCCTGTCGGTCAACCTCACCGGGCGCAGCCTGTCTTCGCGCGATTTCCGCCACTGGCTGCTGCGCCGCATCGACCAGCATCCCGAGCTGGCCAGGCGGCTGTGTTTCGAACTGACCGAGAGCGCGGTGGGCAGCGAGTTCGACCAGGCACGGCCGCTTTTCGACGAACTCGGCCGGCGCGGCTGCTGGATCGCGCTGGACGACTTCGGCACCGGCATGCAGAGTTTCGAGCGCCTGCAGCACCTGCACATCGACCTGCTGAAGATCGACGGCACCTTCGTGCGGGAGTTGCCCGACAACCGCCGCGACCACGATTTCGTGCAGGCCATGGTGGCCATCGCCCGCGCCTGCGGCGCCGAGACGGTGGCCGAATTCGTCGAAACCCCGGCGCATCTGCAGCTGCTGCGGCAGATGGGCGTGCAATGGGGTCAGGGCTACCTGTTCGACCGGCCGGTGCCGCTGCCGGACTGACCGGCGGCGGGCCACGATCCGCCGGCCTGCGGCCACGACCTTGAGCATGGCCGGCCCATCGCGCCGGGCGGCCGGCGCCGGTTTCCGGAACGGTTCTTGCACGGGCATGGGACGACTCCCGTCCTGGCACCCGAGATGGCCGAAGACGATTCCGGCGAACGCACCGAACTACCGACAGAAAAACGGCTCCGCGAGGCCCGCGAACAGGGCAACGTGCCGCAGTCGCGCGAGTTGTCCACGGTGGCGGTGTTCGGCTCGGGCGTGCTGGCGCTGATGGCATTCGGCCCGGGCATCGGGCGCGGCGCGGCGGCGTGGATGAAAACCGCGCTGGTGCCCGACCGGACACTGCTCGAACACCCCGGCGAGCTGCTCGGCCATGCCGGCCTGCTGCTGCTCAAGCTGGCCTGGGTGATGCTGCCGCTGGGCATCGTCTGCGTGCTGGCCAGCTTCATCGGCCCGGTGGTGATGGGCAGCCTGCGCTTTTCCGCCAAATCGCTGACGCCCAATTTCCAGCGGCTCGACCCGCTCGGCGGCATCAAGCGCCTGTACGGCCCGGAAAGCCTGGCCGAGCTGACCAAATCGCTGCTGCGCGTGCTGTTCGTCGGCAGTGCGGCCGTGCTGTGCATCTGGCACGGTTTCGACCAGCTGCGCTCGCTGATCCGGCAGCCGCTCGAAACCGCCATCGGCGCCGGCGTGTCGTTCACCTCCACGCTGCTGCTGTCCACCGCCGGCGCGCTGGCGCTGCTGGCCGCCATCGACGCGCCCTACCAGAAGTGGAACTGGCTGCGGAAACTGAAGATGACCCGCCAGCAGCTGCTGGACGAGATGAAGGAAAGCGAGGGCCGGCCCGAGATCAAGAACCGCATCCGCCAGATGCAGCGCCAGCTGTCGCAGCGGCGGATGATGGAAGCGGTGCCGTCGGCCGACGTGATCGTGGTCAACCCCACCCACTACGCGGTGGCACTCAAGTACGACGGCGAGAAAATGAACGCGCCGCGCGTGGTCGCCAAGGGCGTGGACGAAGTGGCTTTCCGCATCCGCGAGGTCGGCGAGCGCAACCGGGTCGCCATCGTTTCGGCGCCGCCATTGGCACGCAGCTTGTATCGGGAAAGCGACATCGGACGCGAGATTCCCGTGAGGCTCTACACCGCCGTGGCCCAGATCCTTTCCTACGTGTACCAGCTGCGCGCCTGGCGCAACGGCATCGCGCCGTTGCCGCAGGTGCCGCAGGTCGATGTCGATGAATTCGGAGACAAGGCATGAGCGCCGTGGCATCCCGCGTGACTTCGCGCCTGTCCGACCTGCTGCGCAACGGGCTGGGCGCCCCGATCATCGTGCTGGCGATGCTGGCGATGGTGGTGCTGCCGCTGGCGCCGCCGGTGCTCGACGCCTTGTTCAGCTTCAACATCGCGCTGTCGCTGGTGGTGATGCTGGCGGTGATCTACGTGCAGCGCCCGCTGGACTTCACCATCTTCCCGATCGTGCTGCTGATGACCACGATGCTGCGCCTGGCGCTGAACGTGGCCTCCACCCGCGTGGTGCTGCTGCACGGCCAGAACGGCCCGGAAGCGGCCGGCAAGGTGATCGAGTCGTTCGGCGAGTTCGTCGTCGGCGGCAACTACGCGGTCGGCATCGTGGTGTTCGCGATCCTGACCATCATCAACTTCGTGGTCATCACCAAGGGCGCCGGGCGCATTTCGGAAGTGTCCGCGCGCTTCATCCTCGACGCGATGCCCGGCAAGCAGATGGCCATCGACGCCGACCTCAACGCCGGCCTGCTGACCCGCGAGGAAGCCAAGCTGCGCCGCGATGAAGTGCGCGAGGACGCCGACTTCTACGGCGCGATGGACGGCGCCAGCAAGTTCATCCGCGGCGACGCCATCGCCGGCATCCTGATCCTGGTCATCAACCTGGTCGGCGGCTTGGCCATCGGCGTGCTCCAGCACGGCATGCCGGTGGGGGATGCGGCCAAGACCTACACCCTGCTGTCCATCGGCGACGGTCTGGTGGCGCAGCTGCCGGCCCTGCTGGTCTCCAGCGCGGTGGCGATGCTGGTCACCCGCGCCTCGCGTTCGCAGGACATGGGCAAGGCGATGATCAGCCAGGTATTCGGCCAGCACCGCGCGCTGGCGATGGCGGCCGGCGTGATCGGGCTGGTCGGGCTGGTACCGGGCATGCCCAATCTGGCGTTCCTGTCGCTGGCGGCCATTCTCGGCTTCATCGCGTGGAAACTGTGGAAGAAACAGCAGCAACCGGCCGCGGCCGGCAAGCCCGACCCCGCCGTGGCCGCCGCCACCAGCTCAAACAACAACAACGAGTTGACCTGGGACGAATTGCGCCCGGTCGATCCGCTCGGCCTGGAAGTCGGCTACCGGCTGATCCCGCTGGTGGACAAGAACCAGGGCGGCGAGTTGATGTCGAGGATCAAGTCCGTGCGCCGCAAGCTCACCCAGGACCTCGGCTTCCTGATCCCGCCGGTGCACATCCGCGACAACCTCGAACTCGGCGCGGCCAGCTACCGCCTGCTGGTGCACGGCGTGCCGGTGGCCACCGCCGACATCCACCCGGACCGCGAACTGGCACTGGACCCGGGCGGCGCGCTCGGTCCGATCGACGGCCTGCCCGGCAAGGACCCGGCCTTCGGCCTGGATGCAGTGTGGATCCTGCCGGCCCAGCACGCCCAGGCCGAGTCGCTGGGCTACACGGTCGTCGACCCCGCCACCGTGGTGGCCACCCATCTGTCCACGCTGATCCGCGACCACGCCCCCGAACTGCTGGGCCACGACGAAGTGCAGCAGCTGCTGGCCACGCTCGGCCGCAGCGCGCCCAAGCTCGTCGAGGATCTGACGCCCAAGGCGCTGCCGCTGTCGGTGGTGGTGCGCGTGCTGCAGAACCTGCTGACCGAGCGCGTGCCGATCCGCCAGCTGCGCCGAATCGTGGAATCGTTGATCGACACGGCCCCGCAGACCCAGGACCCGACCCAGCTGACCGCCGCCGTGCGCGCATCGCTGGGGCGCTTCATCGTCCAGGAAATCGCCGGCAATACCGACGAACTGCCCGTCTACACCTTGGCACCGCAACTGGAACGTGTCTTGCAGGATTCAACCCAGGGCAATGGCGCCGCGCTGGAACCGGGACTGGCCGAACGTCTGCACCAGAGCCTGGCCGAATGCGTCAACCGGCAGCAATCCAAGGACGAGCCAGCCGTGCTGCTGGTGCCCGGCCCGGTGCGCGGGGCGCTGGCCCGGCTGGTGCGGCACAGCGTCCCGGCGCTGTCCGTGCTGGCCTACAACGAAGTGCCCGAAGACAAACGCCTGAAGCTGATCGGCACGATCAGCTGATGCCGCCGAACCATGCAATGACAAACCAGGACCACACGCGCATGCCCACGATCCGCTCCTCCGCACCGCCGCCGACCGTCGCATTCCGTGCCGCCCGTCCCGCCCTTCTTTTCTCCATCCCCCGTTCCCGTGCCGAGGCCTGAACCATGAAGATCAAACGCTATTACGCCACGGACATGCGCGCCGCCCTGATCCAGGTGCGGCAGGAACAGGGGCCGGATGCGGTGATCCTGTCCAACCGGACCACCGCCGACGGCGTGGAAGTCATCGCCGCCACCGACTACGACGAAAACCTCGTGCGCAGCACGCTCAAGGCGTTTGCGCCGGCGCCCGCACGCAGCGAGACGGCCCAGGCATCGGCGGCCGAGCCTGCTGCTTCGCGCGATGCCGCCGCAACCGGCCGCTCGCGCCCGGCGATGCTGCCGCCGGACACCGAGCCGGTCACCGCCTTGACCGGCCGCAACCTGCCGCTGGGCATCCCGGCCGCCGTGCTGCCGCCGCTGGCGCGCTGGGTGGGCGCGGGCGATCCGGGCATTGCCCGCACGCCCGATCGCGCCACCGAACGCCTGATCCGCGCCAGTGCCGAACAGAGTACGCGCGCCCCTGCACCGCGCCCGGTCTTCGCATCGCCGGCACAGCCGCGCATCGCCCCCCCTGCCGAAGCGGCACGCACGATCGCCGAGGACGACCACAGTCCTGCACCGGGCACGATGGCCGCGCTGGCCGCGAGCGAGACCTTGGCCACCACGGTCGAGCCGTTGCCGCAGCGCCGCCCGTCGATGGAAGATGCGGTTATGCTGCGCGAGATGCGCGAGGAAATGGCCGCGATGCGCAAGATGATCGAGCGCGAGCTGAACCAGATCGGCGACGAGCGTCTGCGCGGTTCGCCGGCCCGCAACCTGGCCATGGACATGCTGGACAGCTTCGGCTGTTCGCCTGCGGTCGCGCGCCAGATCGCCCAGCGCATCCCGGCCGACACCCCCATCGAACGCGGCTGGGGCAAGATGCTCAGCCAGTTCGCCCAGCTGGTGCCGCTCAGCGGCACCGACCCGCTGGACGAGGAAAGCGGCGTGATCGCCCTGGTCGGCCCCACCGGCGCCGGCAAGACCACCACCATCGCCAAGCTGGCCGCGCAATACGCCGAAACCCATGGCACCCGCGACGTGGCGATGATCACCACCGACACCGCCCGCATCGGCGGCCGCGAACACCTGCACGGCTACGGCCGGCAGATGGGCATCGCGGTACACGAAGTCAACGAGAACGTGTCGCTGCAGGACGCGCTGGCCCGCGTGGCCGGCTACAAGCTGGTGCTGATCGACACCACCGGCATCAGCCAGCGCGACCGCGCCCTGGCCAGCCAGCTCAACTGGCTCAAGGGCGCCGGCAACGTGCGCACGCTGCTGACCATCCCGGCCAACATGCACCCGGCCGACATCGAGGACACGATCAGCCGCTTCGCCCCGGTCGCCCCGGCCGGCGTGGTGCTGACCAAGCTGGACGAAACCGCGCGCCTGGGCGCCGCCCTGTCGGCCATCATCCAGCGCGAATTGCCGCTGCAATGGATCACCGACGGCCAGCGCATCCCCGAAGACCTGCATCTGGCCGGCCGCGCCAACCTGGTGCTGCGCCTGGGCCAGTTGCGCCGCAGCCACGAAGCCCCGGCCGGGGAGGAGGATGCCGCCCATGCCGCATGACCCCGGATCCTCCCTCGCGCCGTCAGGCCGGCCGGCCGCCGAAGCGCGCAAGCCCATGCACCCGGTGCGCACGCTGGCGGTGACCAGCGGCAAGGGCGGCGTCGGCAAGACCGCCATCGCCACCAACCTCGCCGTGGCACTGGCCCAGTTCGGCCACAAGACCCTGCTGATGGATGCCGACCTCGGCCTGGCCAACGTCGACGTGCTGCTCGGCCTCACTCCCGCCCACACGCTGGCCGACCTGGTCGACGGCCGTTGCACGCTCGATGAGTTGCTGGTGCCCGGGCCTGACGGCCTGCTGGTGGCCCCGGCCGCCTCGGGCATCAAGCGCATGGTCGAGCTGCATGCCAGCGAGCGGTTGGGGCTGGTGCAGGTGTTCGCCGAGTTGTCCTGCGAACTGGACACCATGCTGGTGGACACCGCCGCCGGCATCGACGCCAGCGTGCTGACCTTCTGCCAGGCCGCGCAGGACATCCTGATGGTGGTCTGCGACGAGCCGGCCTCGATGACCGATGCCTACGCGCTGATCAAGCTGCTGGTGCGCCAGCACGGCGTGGAACGCATCCACATCGTCGCCAACCGGATCGAGCACCCGGCCGAAGGCTACCGCCTCTACCAGAAGATGCTTTCGGTGTGTGACCGTTTCCTCGGCGGCGTGGTGCTGAACCATCTGGGCAGCATTCCGCAGGACGAATGGATGGTGCGCGCGGTGCGCCAGCGCCAGCCGGTGGTGAAGGCGTATCCGGGCAGCCCCTCGGCCCGGGCGATCTTCGACATGGCCCGCACCATCGCTCGCTGGGGCGCCCCCGAGCGCCTGCGCGGCAACGTCGAGTTCTTCGTCGAACGCATGGTCGACAGGAGCAATTCATGATGAGCACTCCCAGCGCCGCCTACCAGTCGGTCAAGCGCACGCCGCCGGCCGACTACATCAACCAGCATGCCTCGCTGGTCCAGCGCATCGCCCACCACCTGGCCGCGCGCCTGCCGGCCAGCGTCGAGGTGGACGACCTCGTCCAGGCCGGCATGATCGGGCTGATAGAAGCCTCGCGCAGTTACGACGCCGACCAGGGTGCCTCGTTCGAGACCTACGCCTCCATCCGCATCCGCGGGGCGATGATCGACGAAGTGCGCCGTGGCGACTGGGTGCCGCGCTCGGTCCACCGCCGCGCCCGCCAGGCCGCCGCCAGCGTGCGCGAGATCGAGCAACGCACCGGCCGGGCCGCCTCGCCCACCGAAGTGGCCGCGGCGATGGACGTGTCCGTCCCCGAGTACATGCGGCTGATGGAGGACGCCACGCGCGGCCACGTACTGAGCCTGGAATCGCACATCGAGGACAACGGCGAGCCGCGCCTGGCCAGCAACGGCGGGCCGACGCCGGAAAAACTGTTCGAACAGGAGGAGTTCCGCGAACAGCTGATCGCCGCCATCGACCAGTTGCCCGAACGCGAGCGGCTGGTGCTTTCGCTGTACTACGAGCAGGAGCTGAACCTGAAGGAGATCGGCGCGGTGCTCGGCGTCAGCGAGTCGCGGGTGTGCCAGATCCACGGCCAGGCCATGGTCCGCCTGCGCGGCCGGCTGTCGGTCTACGAATCGGCAGACGCCAGACTGGAACAAGACTGAAGTCCGGCCGCACGCGGCCGATACACAATATGCTGACACCCCCTCTGCCGCGCCCGCCCGGGCGCCGGGGGCTTCGTACCACGGCGGCGCCCGAAAGCCCTGCCTGCGCCATTCCCGGGAGTTTCCAGAAGTGAACCTGAGCAAAGACATGCGGATCCTGATCGTGGACGACTTCTCGACGATGCGTCGCATCGTCAAGAATCTGCTCAACGATCTGGGGTACACCAACACGGCCGAGGCCGACGACGGCACCACCGCCCTGACTGCGCTCCACCAATCCCACTTCGACTTCGTCGTCACCGACTGGAACATGCCCGGCATGACCGGCATCGACCTGCTCAAGGCGATCCGCGCCGACGACAAACTCAAGCACCTGCCGGTGCTGATGGTCACAGCCGAGGCCAAGCGCGAGCAGATCATCGACGCCGCCCAGGCCGGCGTGAACGGCTACATCATCAAGCCCTTCACCGCGCAGACGCTGGAAGAAAAGCTGGCCAAGATCTTCGAGCGCTTCGGCGCCACCGCCTGAGCGCGCCGCCATGGATACCGCCCCCGCCCCTGTCACCCCGCAGGAACGCCGCGCCGCACTGGTCGAACACCTGCGCGTGGCACTGGACGCCTTCGAGCGCGGCGACGAAACCACGCTGCGCCAGAAGATCGACACCCTCGTGGCCTGGCGCGCCCGGCCGCTGGTGGAAGGCCTGCGCCGGCTCTCGCGCGAGCTCGGCGATGCGCTCGGCAACCTGCCCGCGCCCGAAAGCGCATCGGCCGACGGCGTGTCCTCCGACGAGCTGGAAGACGCCTGCGCGCGGCTGGACCACGTGGTCGTCACCACCGAACAGGCCAGCCACCGCACGCTCGACCTGGCCGACCGCTGCCGCGCGCTGACCGACACGCTCAAGACCGCCGGGCCGCTCGATCAAGCCCAGGCGCAGGCCGTGACCGAACTGCGCGCCAACCTGTCCGAGCTGGTGCTGGCGCAGAGCTACCAGGACCTGACCGGGCAGATCATCCGCCGCGTCGCCACCATCCTGCGCCGGCTCAACGAAAACTTCGCCTCGCTGGGGCTCAAACCGCATGCCGAGCCGGCCGAATCCGGCAAGGGGGCTTCAGATTTGGCCGGCCCGGCCGTTGCTAATCTGGACCATGATGCGTTTTCCCAGAACGATGCCGACGAACTGCTCTCCGGCCTGGGTCTCTGACCCGACCTGCGTTACCAACCCGCCCCGCCGCCCCGCCGGAGCCCGCGCATGAGCGGCGTGACCCCGGAAATCGCCGCCGACTTCCTGGTCGAGGCGCAGGAAATCGTCGACCGGCTCGGCGAGCAACTGGTCGAACTGGAAC
>Ga0194138_10000779_pt1 | contig 15009 bp, 13 predicted proteins | sample TARM_MetaG_T2_14_FD_134022 | JGI IMG/M metagenome (GOLD analysis project Ga0194138, IMG submission 134022) | Freshwater microbial communities from Pennsylvania, USA, analyzing microbe dynamics in response to fracking - TARM_MetaG_T2_14 (version 2) | ecosystem: Environmental > Aquatic >...
CGAGTTGCCCGCCTCAAGGAAGTTCTGCGCACCGTCTCGCGTGAGGGGTAGGTGGTAAACGGAAGCCATACGCTCTGCTCTCCATCTTCTAACTTTATGCTACTACAGCCTCACTTTCCTATTCCTATGCGGCGAAACGGGACACTTAATCGCTTTGCTTCTGCCCCCCCTGCCGGCTCTCCTAAACTGGAACTGCCGAACTCGACAGGGACGGGGAAACCGTAGTGGGTGCTGCCAATTACGCTGGATTAGAAGCCGTGGCTGCCGACATAGTCTCATTAGGGGGGCCATTGCTCACGACGATCTGCCGTCTTGCTGGGCCTGCGCCCCGGGCACCAGCGTTTCGATTACGGCCCCAACCTTGTCGAGTCTCCCGGCCCAGTTTACGGGCGGCAGCGTGCCTCCGACAGCTCTCATGGGTTGAGATGACGACTCTCGGTGATGCTGCCTTGACACCAAAGACGCTGCTCAAGGATGGTAGCGGCGGCGAGCCGCAAGAAAGCAACCAGGCATGCCGCAACAAAGCGCAGCGTAGTGGAGGAGACTTGCCCTTGCGATCAGGGCAGCGAAACCAGGATTCCCTTCAGAGGCCCAGCGTCGGGGGCAAGCCTAAAAACGCATCGATCGGAAAGCCGGGGCCGGTCGTGACCCAGTTGAAAATGAGGTGACTAAGGGAGAGGCTATACCGTCGGGGATTACGCAGCCTGCGGCAAAAGGAAGCTATACATGAAACGCGGTTCTGAATGGAGGCGCTGGGAGCCTCACGTGCACGCACCGGGCACGGTGTTGAACGACCAGTTTGGCCCAAACGCGTGGGATGACTACCTAAAACGCCTTGAAGAAGCCAGCCCGGCGATTGAAGCGCTGGGCGTGACGGATTACTACCTCCTGGACAGCTATGAATCCGTGCTATCCCACCGCTCGCAAGGCCGCTTGCAAGGCATTGGTCTCGTCTTTCCAAACATCGAAGTGCGTCTGGACGTGGCGGCTAAGACCGGGTTCGTAAACGCGCACCTTTTGGTCAATCCCACTTCGGCCAACCACCTAGAAGAAATCAAGCGTTTCATCGGGCGACTGGACTTCGCAGCCTACGGGGATCGCTTCCATTGCAACCGAGATGACTTGATTCGTCTTGGGAAATGTGCCGATGCATCCATCGTCGACGACACCGCTGCCCTGCGCCATGGCGTAACTCAGTTCAAGGTGAGCTTCGATAGGCTCAAGCAGGCCTACAAGGACAGCGACTGGGCCAAGGAGAACGTCTTGATCGCGGTGGCCGGTGCATCGGGCGACGGCACTAGCGGACTCAATCAGGCGTCCGACGCGACCATCCGACGTGAGATCGAGAAGTTCGCTCACCTCATCTTCTCAAGTAGCCCCGCCCAACGTGAGTTCTGGCTAGGCCAGAAAGCCCTCAGCAAAGACGACATCATCACCACTTATGGTGCCTGCAAGCCCTGCCTCCACGGAAGCGACGCCCACGCCCTCAATGCCGTCGGTCAGCCCACGGGGAATCGCTACTCCTGGATTAAAGGAGCCACGGAATTTGATGCTCTTCGCCAAGCCTGCATCAACCCCGAGGGTCGGGCATACGTCGGCGAGGAACCTCCCCGCTCCGCCATGCCATCCCACGTCATCTCTCACGTCAGCATTCAGGGCGCGGAGTGTTTTCAGACTTCTGAAATCCCGCTGAACAATGGCTTGGTGGCCATCATCGGTGCCCGCGGCTCCGGCAAGACTGCCCTGGCCGACATCATCGCAGCGGGATGCGATGCGATCCCTGTGGCTGGGTGGGATGCCAACGAGAATGCCAGCGCCTCGTTCCTGGCGCGTGCAAGGAGCCTACTCGGTGAGGCCAAAGCAACCCTGACTTGGGGAGGCGGGGCGAAAGAAACTCGTGCGCTCTCGCATCATGACTCCGGGAGCGAGGTCACATTCGCCAAGGCGCGCTATCTTTCTCAGCAATTCGTTGAAGAACTTTGTTCGGCTGCGGGCGCTTCAGATGGACTGGTCCGCGAGATCGAACGGGTCGTTTTCCAATCCCACGAACCCAGCCAGACAGATTTCGCCAATGACTTCAACGAACTGCGAGATCAGAGGACCCTTCACCTCAAGCAGGCTAGGCAGCGCGAGGAACTAGCGATCGCCCAGCTTTCAGACACAATCGGCGTGGAGCTCGAAAAGGAAGCTTTAATCTCAACGCTTAGCACGAGCGTCCAGCAGAAACGCAAGGTTATTTCTGACTACACGGTTGACCGAGGCAAGCTCACGCTGAAGGGCACCCAGGAACAGGTTGATCGCCATAGCGCCCTTAGTGCCGTGGCTCAAACACTGCGAACAAAAGTCCAAAACTTCAGCAACCAAAGACGAGCACTCTTAGCCCTACAGGGGGAGGTAGACGCGACCCGAAAATCCGGCGCTCCGGAGATGTTACGTCAGCTGCGGGCCCGTCACTTTGCCAGTGGCATGGACGACACTCAGTGGGATGCATTCCTGCTAATCCACAAGGGAAGCGTTGACCAAGACCTACAGGGCTACATCGCTTGGGCGGATGCAGAGATCGCCAAACTCAAGGGAGTTCCTCCAGCGCCCATGGACCCGGCGGTGGCCCACATCGCAGCCGATGCCGACCTGTCCATCCTCCCCTTGGCCGTGATCGAAGCAGAGATGGCCAGGCTCGCTGCGTTCTTCAGCGCCGACCAGCTCACGCAGAAGCAGTTCACAGCATTGACCGAACGAATCAACAAGGAGCAGACGGCACTCACCGCGTTGGAGCAAAGGCTTACCGATGCTCAGGATGCTCCCAACCGGCGGCGGAGCCTACAGGCAGACCGCGAGGCGGCTTACGAACGCGCGTTCCAAGCCATCATTGACGAACAATCGGCTCTGGAACAGATGTATGCCCCTTTATTGACAAAACTTGCCTCTTCGTCAGGAACACTGGGAAAGCTGGGGTTCTCGGTGCGGCGCATTGCCGACCTGGAAACATGGGCGCTCGATGCCGAGGAAAACCTACTGGATCGCCGCAAGTCTGGCCCCTTCTACGGTATTGGCGCATTCACCGATGTGGCCCGGACCTCATTCCTGAACGTTTGGGAGAAAGGAACGGCCGCCGACATTCGAGCCGCGATGACGGCATTCATGGCTAACCACTTGAAGGACCTCCTGTCGCATGCACCGTTTGGACAAGATCAGCAGGAAGAGTTTCGCGCGTGGTCAAAGCGATTTGCGCGTTGGCTCTTTAGCACAAATCATTTGCGCGTTCGCTACGAGATCACCTACGACGGGGTGGACATTCGAAAGCTCTCTCCAGGGACACGTGGAATAGTGCTTCTCTTGCTGTATTTGGCGTTGGACGAAGCCGACGATAGGCCCCTCATCATCGATCAGCCGGAGGAGAACTTGGACCCCAAATCGGTGTTTGACGAGCTTGTCTCTCTGTTCGTGCTCGCTAAGTCCAACCGGCAGGTCATCATGGTGACCCACAACGCGAACCTGGTGATCAACACCGACGCCGATCAAGTCATCATCGCGGACTCCACCCACGATGGCTCAGGCGGGCTTCCCAAGATTTCCTATCAGTCCGGCGGGCTTGAGTCTGCTGCTATCCGGAAGGCAGTTTGCGACATTCTGGAGGGAGGCGAGTCTGCCTTTAAGGAACGGGCGCGCCGCTTGAGGGTGCGGCTGGAGCGCTGACTCGGCCGGGTTTGGCGTCCCATCTGATAAGGAATTGGAAGTATGGCGAACCAGACGCTCCCCCTCTTTGAGTTTCTTGACACGGCTAAAGACTGCGCAGAGGCGGCAAGGGCCGCGAACATCGAAGCGCTAAGCCGGTGCGCGGATCTAGATGCATTTATTGCCCGCTCTACTTCGGCACGGCTCAACATCCCCGTTGCAGCGATTCTTAGATTGAGCGCCCGGGCAATGTTTTGCTCCTCAATCAACACCGCACTGATTGGATACCGAGCAGGATTGTTTCCAACGCTTCGTGCCAGCTTGGAAGCGGCCTGTTACGCGCAAGAGATCGAAAGCAAGCCTCACTTGGCTGATATCTGACTACACCGCCAGAAAAGCCCTGAAGCGCACAAGAAGTGCCGGAGGTCGTTCGGCGAGGCTGTCAAAAACACGTGCAAGCGTCTTGGCAAGCTCATGCCCGCCAATGCGGGACTTGTAAGCCAGATGTATGACTCGATGATTGATGACGGCGCGCACCCCAACGTGAGATCCATCCTCCCTTCCATTCGGATGACTGAAACGGACACCCATCATGAAGTAGCCATTGGCTTCGTGGTGCCTGGCGACGTAGAGGCATCCCTCTTCTGCTGCTACGAGATTGGCCTGTTTACCTCATGGTTGTTAGGGGACCTTGAGAAGACTGACCAGAATTTCTGGGAGGAGGCGTCCAGACTTAACAACATCAAGAACTCGTGGGAGCAAGAGCTCATCGGAAGGAAGCAACTACGACCGCTATAGGCCAACATTTATCTTCCGTACAGATCTTTCCTAACTTAGTCGCGCAGCTCGTTAGCTTATTGCAGTTAAACAGTACGGAGTCAACGAACTGCCGCACTCGTAACTTTAGCTGGCGCCGATAGCCTGCCTGATGCTGAGCTACTGGGAACGCTGCTAATTCACTTGGATGTCAGGCTTGATGAATCAGCTCGGCTCCGCGCCATGGAGCGAGGTGCATCACGCTTGCACGCCGAATACACGGGGCGCCCCCAACCTAAGCACTAATGCGGCTGTCGTTACTCGACATGTTCTGCACTTGCCTCGTGCGCAGAACTCGGCGAACCTCGTTTTGCGGGACGACGATCCCCCATAAGCTTAGAAACACCTCGTCTTCCCAAGCGGTCCTCAATTGAGATTCCCCAAACCGTTGTGCCATTCAGCCGGGTGGAGTATTGAAGCGCCTTGATGCGAGGAAGATAGCGCTCGATGATGCTTTGATCCGCATCATTCACATGGACGTTTTGAACCTTACCTGTGCAGTAGGTAAATGTGGCCATCGGGCAAAGCAAGGTTGACGTGATGATATCGGTGATTTGGAGGCCGGCATGGTTATTGCTGATGCCAAACAACGGCGCCTCCAAGAGAGACGGGTAAGCGTTGCCATTGTTTTTTTTGCGATAGATCTGAGTGAAAATGCTATGAGACACAACCTTGTTTTCGCCAGGCGACCTAAAGTCGCTAACGATCAGCCCTCTATGCTGATTGCGATGCAAGTAATCTTCGAAGAGTTGAGCCACTCGCTGCGTCGAAGTAGCGTAGACCGCCGGGCCCTTGAAGGGCTTCCCTACTCCCTTAATCCAGATCACTGAAGCGATCTTCACCTTGTGAACCTTAAGGAGCTTTAGCACTTCGTCAACAAATCGACACTGATGCTTTTGGGTCTGCGCCCCAAAGTCACCACGTATTGCTTTTTTTAAATCGATCCCCTTCAACTCAATGGGCATTGCATCGAGTTGGTGCCTCAGATTGATGAACTTGGCAGGGAAGAAGTCTTTCTTCAGCCTGGTGAAGTCTTCGGTCAACGGGCGAACCAACTGCTCATTTATGAACAGACCTGTAATCAGAAAGACCGGCTGAACATTGTCGGTAGACAGAACGAGAGGCTGCGCGTTGCCAGCTTCATCCACGTAGCAAATAGAGTGAGACATCCGTTGTCCTCATATAAAAACAGCCACCTCAAGGGTGGCTGCTGGCTGCATCTGCAGTAGTTGCCGGCGAAAGTTTTATCTTCACACAGCTATCGCCGGTTGCACTGGCGATTTGTGTAATTTAGCGGGTATAGAGAGCTGAGTCAACTACCTAAGAAGCGGCGCGCCAAAGCCACCTCAAGGGGCCTCGCCATCCGCAAGGTAGATGAACCGCTTGTTGACGAAGGTCAGAGGTGTGCCGCCCTGCTTCTTGATCAGGCCAAGCCTTAGCCTTCCATGCCTTGGTAAGCGGGAAGTCCCATGTTCGCGGCGAAATGCTCCGGGAAGCCGGCGGTATCAAAGACGGCCTTGAACTTATCGAAGTAGTAGCCCAAGTCGTAGTGATTGAAGTCCGTCACGGTGATGTTGATGCCATCCTTGTGAGAACCTCTGTCGAGGAAGCGCGCCAATGGCGTAAATGATGTATCGGCGGCAGCAACCTTCTTCAATGCTGCTTTGAACTTCTCTTCTTGGTGGGTGAACCAGAAAAAGTGTTCGAGGATGCATCGCATGGCGTTGGGAACCATGATCGCCGGCGTATTGGAATCCCGTGCATCTCGAAGAACCTGCCATAAGGCCTGGTAGTCGTTCATCATCTCCGAGGCCTTCATCGGGACGACCTTCGTATGATCTGACTTCACCACCCGGAGCAGTTGGCATCGCTTGTCCTGGTTCGCCAACTCTGGCCCCACGGTCTGCCGGAGCATCTCGTGTAGGAAGAAGAGGTTGTGGGTCAGCACGATCACCTGACGCAATCGCGGCACGCCCTCGGGCGGCTTGATGAGTTCTTCTTGGATGATGGAAGCAATGTCGAACACGAAGTTGTGCGACAGACTAGAAATCGGGTCATCGATGACGGCAATCGTTCTGCCCAGGTCGACCGGACCTGAATCTGCCTCGTCAGACCCCGTCAGGCGCTCGAGGAAGTAGAGGAACGAGATGAGTGTCTTCTCGCCCTCGCTGAGCGAAGTCATGTCGCCCTCTGCCTGCCCAGGACGGCTCAAGCAATATAGGTGACCCTCTCCTTTACTTGAGATGGAGTAAGAGGTAACCCCCATGCCGGATAGGCGCGCGTTGATCTTTTCTACTGCTGCCCCCACACCTGTTTGGAGCTGACCCAGCTCCTTAAGGCGCTCGGTGATGTCGCCCAAGCTCTTTTCAATGGCGGCCTTCTCGGCACGTTCTGCCGTCAGGGCCTCTACCAACGGGGCCTTGCTCGCTTTATACGCTTCGTAGACAGGATCTCGTTCGCGACGCATCACCTGCCAAAACATCGTTCGAACACGCCCTTTTTCAGCCACGCGATCAGCGATTCTCGCGTTGAATTCGGTGACTCGCTGGTTGATGGTGCCAATGGCATCCCTCATTGGCTCAATGTCGCTTGCCGCAACTTCATACGACTCTGCAGGCTTGTCGACCTTGGATTTCATCAAAGCACTGTTGGTCTTGAGCCGTGCCAGCAGCAGTTCCCAGGCCTGAGAGAAGGCCGCATCTTTCTGGGCAAAAGTGTGCTCAAAGACCTGGGCTACCGACACCTCTATCTGTCCGATAGTCGCCTCATAGCGTTCAGCGAGCAACTTTACTTGGTCGACACGGGCTTGCCTGTCTCCATCAAGAAGCTTGGCCAAATCCTCCGCGAACTTCTCCGGCAGCTTCTGCTGGCAGAAGGGACAGTCCTCTCCATGTGGAATGTCGCGCCCCTGCCCTACCCAATCGCTGTTCCCCCACTTCTCAATCAAAGGGGCCAGCCGGCTCGCAGAAGAGACCACAATCCTCTCGGCCCAGATCGGATCCGACTCGATTACCGCAAGACCTGACAGGTCAACCGAGACCTTTCCCTGAGCAGTTTCGGTGCTGGTTGCGTCGGCCAGGCGCTCTTGTAGACGGTCCAAGCTATCGAGCTCGACATCGTCGGCCACAGCATACTTGTCAAGCTCTTCGAAGAACTTCTTCCGGTCGCTGTGCCACCCGTTCAACAGATCGCGAAACGGGGGCTTATTGTAGTCACTGTGAGCTTTCCACGCCCCGGCTATGGCTGCTTCCTGGACTTTCTTGCCCGCCTCGATCGACTGCTCGATCTTCTTCTTGACGGCTTCAAGCTGCGCCTCAAGCTGCTCGGCCTCTGCCTTCTTGCCTTCGATCTCAGCCTGGGCCTCAGCGTCCAAGGCACCTATGGTAAAGATTCCAGGAACCCCCTCTGCTGTCCGGATCACCTTGTCTACGAACCGCTGGTTGTAGACAAGCACGCGATAGGCAGTGTTGTTGGAGGTGTGCATCTGGCAGTGAGAAAACCTCTCATCGCCACCGCTCAAGCCCTGAATGACTTCGCCGATGGCACTCTTTCCCGCCCCGTTGGTTCCATAGAGGAACACTGGCTTGGGAGGCGTTCCTGGTTCAAAGCTGATGGGCGACGCGACTGTTGGATGGAAACTCTTGTATCGATGAATCGACAGACCAGTAATCAAGGCGCCCCCTTGGCAACTCGCTCACAGACAATCCCCAGATAGCATTCGAGGGCCTGCCCCCGGCTACTTCCTAGTCGCGCGCATTGAACCCAACGCGTCCCTTAGGTAGCGCTCGGCCAAAGGCTTGACTGGATGCCCTGATTCGCACTGACCTTTTGGTATACGACCCTAACATGCTAACGCATCATTTATCAACCATTCATAAAACAAATGACTGGAAACCGGTTGCTCGTTAGTGAATATCCTGCAAACAGTACAGAAATGACTCCACGAAGCAGCACGCCTCTCTTGCGTTAAGAGCTTGAATTACAAGGGATCGAGCCCTGACTAAAGCTCGGAATTTGCAGTGGCATCGACAGCATAACTCCTGAGGAATTGGCAACGCCTAAGGTCATTCACAAAGTCGCGGTCTTTTATTGACGAATTCGGCTGGCGTTTTATGACTACTTCCATTGGAACAATGGAAGCAGCAGCGATGACACACCCCACTTCGAAGGCCCTCGAGCACTACCTCGCTCAGCCAGGCGACACGCTGCGGATGCTCAACGTCCGCATCGGAAGCTTTCGTGTGGAGGAACTGGTCATCACGGGCCGAGAAGCTGCTATCCACGCCCAAGAGATCCTCAATGCTGCCCACGAGAGAGCCCGGCGCTCACGAGTGACCAAGAACGGCACGCGCTATCCCGAACCTCTGCCCGTCGGCACCCCCGCACGCCTGCTCTCCGTTGAGATTGCCGACTACCTGCAAGACCGGGATAACCGCGGCTTGGCACGAGACACGGTGGACGCCACGGCCCGCACGCTCACGCTCCTCCAAATGGCCTGCGGTGACATCCCCGTCTCCCGCATCGACCACGCACACATCTACCGCCTTTGGGACCTGATGCGGTGGTCTCCGCCTCTTCTGCTGTCTGACCCGCTGTATCGCAACTTCACTTTTGATCAAGCCGTAGCTCGCGGGAAAGAACTGTGCGTGGAACCGCCCGCCCCTGCCACATTCGAGAAGCATCGGCGCTTCCTGTCCACCTTTTTCAAGAGACTGACCAAGACCAAAGCCATTCCCGCATCGCCCATGGATGCCTTCGATGAGGTGAAGAAGGACCTGGTGACCGACCCCAACAAGCCGGAGCGCTTGTTCGATGAGGCGGACCTTCGACGCATCTTCGCTCCGGAGACCTACGTCCCGTGGGCAATGAAGTATCCACACCGTTGGTGGCTGCCCATGATCGGGCTCTACACTGGCGTTCGAAATCAACGAAGCCGCACAACTGAAGCTCGCGGACGTTGTCCAGGAGAGTGGCGTCTGGTGCATCCGTATCCAGAAGACTGTTGATCCGGACTTGGCCCACAGGAACCGGGGACGAAGCCGGCAAAGCGTGAAGGGAAAGGCTGCCATCCGAACCCTGCCCGTCCCGCAACCCCTTCTGGAGGCCGGGTTTCTAGACTTCTTGGCAGACATACGCCAGTGCGGCCACCCGCGCCTCTTCCCCCACCTCTCGGCCGGCATCAACAAGAAGACTGGCGAAACCAACGCCCGTTACAGCCAGGCGGTGTTGAGCCAGTTCAGCGCTTACATGAAGACGCTCGGATTTCCGAAAGGCGTCGGCTTCCATGCTTTCCGCCACACCATCGCCACTGAGTTGCACCATCAAGGCGTGTCCGATGAAGACATCGCGTTGGTGACCGGCCATTCGCTGAGCAAGAGGGTGCCAGTTCTTCATGAGGCTTACTTTCACAAGAAGCCCGCACTGGCCCGCACGAAGCAGATCAAGGTCTTGGCGGCCTACCGCCCACCCGTCGAACTACCGGCCTACCAGCGTGGGCAGTTCGCCAAGCAGCTCAAAGACCCAACGAAGTTCTACCCCTAAGCTACGGCTCGCGATTCACCAACACCATCTCGTCCGCGTCGAAGCCATCAGCCACGAAGAGCTCTGGCGTATCTTCTTCGCGAATTCCCTCGAGCATCAACGCCGCTTTCGCTTGAGCGAAAGCGCGCCCAACTGAAAGACCGAAGCCGATGGCGGAATAGAACTGGGCTGCGAACACTCGGGCTGCATCATCCCCAATCGATGTGTTCATCCCTATGGCCGCCGGAACATGCGCTACGACAGCCTCAGCTTGGTTTCTCGAGTAGCAGGTATTGAAGAAGACAAGCTGGATCTTGTCCGACCCAGCAACCATTGTCTGAACGATGGCCTCCTTGCTGACGAGCTTTGTGTTTCCGGAAGCATCCTGGAACACAATCTCATCTTCGGAAGAACCATGCCCACTGAAGTGGATGATGCTCGGATTGCACTCGTTGATGGCTTGTAGCACGTCGAGGGGGCGAACCGCCCAACGTGATTCCAGTCGGACAGCATCTCGGTGCTCTGATTTTCGGATCATTTCCGCGATGAGCCGCGCCTCCTCGTCAAGCCTCAACTGTTGCTGATCCAACGGGTTAGCTGCCAGGAAAAGCACCGCGATCTTGGAAGGTGGTGTCTGCAATTTCTGCAGAGTGCGGAAGGCAACATGGTGGAGTTGATCATGCTGGGAGAGCCGCCCGTGGATCTCGGACATGCGCCGATTGTCGGCTTGGGCGCGCCGTTCCTGCTCTTGGGCTTGACGACGCTCAGCTTGGCGGGTGGCCTGACGCTCTGCCTCCTCCAAACGCCGACTGGCGTCGTTTAGCTTGGCTTGTTCGCGCGCGATCTTTGTCTCGATGTCGGCTACTTTTCGCTGGCAAGCAACGGCCGAATTCTCATAGCGCTCCATCTCCCTAATTTTTGACTGTATGGAAGAGGCAGATTTGAGCCTATTGGCAGCCATTGCAGCATCGTTCGCTCTCTTCCTTTCGGAAGCTACTTTGGCGACCTCACGCGCCTTCTCAGTCTGAAGACGCGCGATTTCTTGCCGGTGCCGCCCTACATCCCGCCTGTATTGGTCAACAGACATACCACCGCCTTGTGCATGGATGCAGCAATCGTAGCGGCCATCACAAGGCTATTTCCAGCTGCACACGGAGCCAGCTATTCGCCACCAGTGGATAATCCTTGCTGGACGGGAAGATTCTGGCGCGCCCAATGGAGAAGCTGCGCCTGCTGCTCAGGGCTGAGCCGAGACATCAGGAGAATCATTTCGGCCAATGGCTCGGACGCGGCATGGAAATAGGCGACGGGAAGCTCCAGCGCCGCAGCCAGCTTTTCCATGCTCTCGTTATCCGGCATACGGTCCCCACGCTCATAGCGCGAAATCCTTGGGGCTGCCGTGTTCTCTTCCTCCAGCCCGAGAACAGCACCCAAGGCGGCTTGGTTCATCCCCCGCGCAAGCCTGGCCTCGCGAAGGCGACGGCCGAAGGTTGAAGCTGGGGGCAGCGGTGCAGGCATGAAGACCAACGGATGATGAACTGACCCATCAGTCTGCCGCTTCCCATCCTGCCCTGCATTTGCCATATTTGCAAACGTCGTCAGGCCGACGATTTTCAGGGGCTTTCTTATGAAGCACGCAGGACAAGGAGCGCTCGCGCTTCTCACGTTGGCGCTTGCCAGCTTTCCCACCCTCGCCCAAGATCAGCCCGAACAGAAGCCCGGCTTCTTCCGGCAACTGGGCGACAGCCTGAAGGACGCTGGGCAGCGGATGGTCGGGGCCAAACCCCGCACCGGCACCCGCGCCCAAACCGGCCCCCTCTATACGCCGATCAGCGGCGCCGGCCGCATCAATGGGCTCTTCAAGAGCGAGGACCACCAGGCTGCACAGATGGGCAAGCTGGACTGGCCGCGTGTCGCCCTGACCTACAAGGAATGGGGTGTCTCCCTTCCCTGCTGGACCGTTGAAGCTCGGATCTGGACCAGCGCCACGGCATCCACCACGGAAACCTTCCAAGCCTGTGCGGATGCTCCTCTGACGATCAAGGACGACCTCGGCGAGGAGGTCGAGCTCAATGACAACGCCCGCTCCAAGGCCACCACGGATCTGATGGTCGGGTTGCGAGTGCGTCCAGGGAAGCCCAATACCGGTGACCAGCGGACCACGGGACCCAACCCTCCCAGGGAACCTTTCAACGTCCAGACGTCCCGGGACGGCGTCTCGGAGCAGGCCAGGAAGGTCGCGCTCAGCGTGGCGTGGGTCTCGGGCTATCTGCGAGCAGAGGACCTTTATCCCGGCCCCTCGGGAATCCTCACGCCCTTCCGGGACACCCGGATGTGGATCGGTGGGTTTGACCCGGCCGGCAATCGCGACAAATGACCGCCCTGCCCCTATTACTCAACAAGGAAGAGACCATGACCATCTTTCGCAACGCCGCCCTCGCCCTCTCCGCAGCCCTGATCTTGACCGCCTGCAGCAGCAATGAGCCCTCTGAAAGCGATGCCAAGAAAGCCATCACCGCAAAGTTCGAAGGGGCCATGGGCAGCGCCGTCCAGGTCACGGAATACCGTGACTTCGCCTTGAGTGGCTGCCGACAATCGGAGACGGCGGACGGAGTCGTCTGCGACGTGGGCGGCTACATCGTGCTGGATATTGCCGGAACGCCCCAGGTTCGGCCGTTCACGGAGCCGGTTCGGTTCTCAAAGGCGTCCGGCACCTGGACGGCGCACAGGCCCTGAGCCGGCCCCATGACGACCAACCGCTCTTACGCGCACATGGGCTGCGCGTCGGTCCTGCTCGGCGGGGCCAGTCTGGTATTTGCCGGCGGAGGGTTTGAGGCCATCCAACAGGGGTATCCACTTGGTTGGCTCGCCGTCGCGGGCGCAATCGGTCTGCTCCTGTTTCTCGGCCTCCTGTATTGGATCAGCTACCGCGCGTATCAGCGGCGGGACTGGATCGAACGACAGCCCTACTCCCACTTCGCGCAGCAGGGGCTGAAGCGGGGTGGGTTCTGGAAGGGCTTCTTCGTCACCTGGGCCGTGGTCCTGGTCACCCATGTGGTGGCCTTCCTCGGCATGGGATTTGCGCCAGCGCTTCCTTATCCCGAGAAAACTGGAGCAATCTTCAGTCTAGCGACCTTGGCCTTGATGCCAGCGCACGTGGTGGCGCCACTGATAGGGGGTGTGGCCTACAGCCTGATTCGCTCAACGTCTCGGCCCAGCCGTTGAGGCTTAAGCGCGAAGTATCGAAATTGAGTAACTGGGTATGTTGTGCGCCAAAGAGGGGCTTTCTACCACGGGACCACTCCCCACTTCAGCCGCTCCCCCCCTAATCAACAGGTCTATCGCGGGACCAGGATCGTCATCAACAGCCTTACGCCATCGCGACATCAGGTCAGTGACCTATCGTCGCTATGCCGAAGTATGGAACAGCCGGAAGCATAGTGCTCGACTTCGGCGGACAGTCGTTATCGCGAGCAGACCGGATGCTTTTCAGTTTGGCGACGCTTGTTCTTGCGCCAGTTCACCCGACAGCGTCATTAGTTGGCATCCTCGTCTGTAGCTTTGTCCGCCTCGCGTCTGCGAATGGGCATTGGCCAAAAAACAACAAAGCCACCCTAAGGTGGCTTTCTTGTGTTGCATGAGCGGCGCCCGCGTTTCTGTCTGAACATCCCAGAACCGTTTCAGCTCCTTCTGAATCCCCGCTCGACTGGACAGTAAAATGTGTTGGCCCCAGTCCTCGCTCTTAACCTACTTTCCGCGCCAACTAAGCAGGCCATTCGTCTTCGAGTGCGCCTATCATAGCCGCATATCACCCCTTACGCAACACCACCAAGCCTTTCTAAGTCAAAGGCTTAGCTCCTGTTCACTCCTACTCAAGCTCACCGAATGCCGCTCACGGAAGATTTTTGGACCCTCGATGGACAGAAGAGCTTTGGCCATCTTCCCGGCCTCGTGCTGGATCGCACTGACCCGGTGCCCATATGCCTGCAATGGGGCACCAAGCAATGGGGAGCCCGTCATATCGGCCACAAGCATGCTCCGTTTATCACCCAGAATAGCGTAGGTGCTCCTGCTCGACACGAAGTCCCATGGGTGATCTGGAAGAAGTTGCAGCAGTCGGGATCGATTTGGACCGCTGAGCAAGCAGGCAAACTCAAGGTGAGCTTGCCACTTAGTCCCAGCTCATTGCTCATCTTGCAGTTGAACGAAGATGACGAGCCTTTTTTTAGCGTAACAACCCTGTATACCCACAGCCGTGGTCTGGATGGTCAAAATATCGGCCGCTACGTCGGCAGGAAATGGCTGCCGAAAGTGATTCCAGTCTTTCACCTACCACCGTGAAGCATCCAGCTTTAGCAAAACAAGGACAATTTGCCTGCATTGTCACATCGATAGCCCGGGCGAATGCCGGATGACAGGCTTTCCGCCAACGCCTTCAGGGCAAACTATACCTTATAAGCGTGCGCATGCTCCTGCCGATCTGAGAGCTCATGCCTGGTGTATTCCCCGCATCTCCCGATACACGCCTTTGGCCTTCAGCGTCCCGATGACGGTGCCCCAGAGGCTGTGGTGCACTACCCTACCGCCTCGCGCTTTGATCCCCTGCCTGATGAGGTAGCGTGAGAACACGTGCTGGGTTCGGCCAGCAGGGCCGTTCTTCGCGTCAAAGCTCAGCTCTGGGTCTCTCCTTGGGCCCTAAAACCGCGTTACGCGCTCCCAGAGGCCCAATCGGATGAGATCGGGGATGGGCCGGGGTCTTCTGCTCGCTGGCGTCCGTCTTGAAGCTCTTGTCCTCGCCAGCCAAGTGAAATGAACGCTAGCCGAGAGAGCGGTCGGCAGGCTAAACTAGGAGGACACAAAGCAGGACACACTCCTGGTTTGCGTCCTGTAGGAGAATCAAGGACTTAGGGTCGGGTTGACTCGATCCCCCTCTCTCCGCCAGTTTCAACACGCCTCGCGCCTTGGGCGCAAAGGCATCGGGCCGCGCGATGCGGTCCA
>Ga0194138_10000784_pt1 | contig 14958 bp, 13 predicted proteins | sample TARM_MetaG_T2_14_FD_134022 | JGI IMG/M metagenome (GOLD analysis project Ga0194138, IMG submission 134022) | Freshwater microbial communities from Pennsylvania, USA, analyzing microbe dynamics in response to fracking - TARM_MetaG_T2_14 (version 2) | ecosystem: Environmental > Aquatic >...
AGGAATATCACGGGGTACAGATAGCCGGTTTTTTTGAAACCATTTGCGAGGGATGCACTAAAAGATTTTGCTGCAAAGCATAAAAAATTTCCCTAAACGCAGACTATCTTTCCGAACTCGCAATATGTCCAGGCAAACAAAAGTTACGTACGGAAGCAAAATAGTTGCGAATAAAACTAAATAAGGGTAATATCATCATTAGAAAGAGAGATGATATTATGATAAAAATGATTGCCATTGATTTGGATGGTACTTTACTGGATGACAAAAAACAATTTAATCGAGAACAATTTAGTTATTTAGCCTCAAAATTAATAGTTCAAGGTGTACGAGTAGTTATTGCAACAGGAAATCAGTTTATTAAATCTGTTCAATATTTTGATGGAATATCCGAAAAACTGATTTACATTACAGACAATGGAAGTACGATTCACTTTGGAACTCAGACTTATTTTAGCCAAACACTAGCAAGCGAAGATTATCAGTCGTTTGTTTCCCGTTTGTCTCTGGAATCACAAAAAAACATTGTAGTAAGTACAACAACCGGAGCCTTCATTCTGAAGAATCCTACAGATAATTTCTTGTCTGCTTTGGCGCATCATTATCCTCGGATTGATGAGGTTGATCATTTATCGGAAGTCGATGAATCAGTAGTCAAACTCACTTTAAAATTGGACGACGATTACAATGAAATGCTTAAACCTGTTCGCTCTGCCTTACCTAAAAATTGGCGTGTTACGCAAAGTGGTTTTGGTTACTTCGACATTATTCCAAAAGGTGTTTCCAAGTTAACGGGGATACAGGAATTACAGCGACTCTGGGGAATTCAAAAAGAGGAAATTTTAGCATTCGGCGACAGCAGCAATGACATTGAACTTTTAAGCTATTTACCAAATAGTTTTGCGATGGGGAATGCAAATGCCGAGGTGAAACAAGTCGCAAAATATGTAATCGGATCAAACAACGAAAACGCAGTGATTCAGACGCTTGAGAAAGTATTCAATACAGTAAGCGTTTCCTAATATTTTCGAAAAATAAGAGACGTCCTTATTGGGACGTCTCTTATTTTATATAAGCGGTAATGATGATTGGTCATTTTTGATAAAAAGAAAAGCTTTTACTTAGCAACGTTAGCTCGGACATATGAATCCAAGGCAAAGAGAGCATCCGTCACGCTATCCGCATCAATCTGAAGCCCCATCTGATGAATGGTCTCTCCTTCTTGAGTTGCAAGCTTGCCAACTTCCAATAATTCTTCATAAGAAACATTATCCAACTTCAATTCTTTTAAAGTAGTCGGCAATCCCAACGCTTGGTAGAAAGAAATATAACGATCAAGTTCTTCTTTTGGTCGATTTTCCAACACAAGTTGGGCTAGCGTTCCATAAGCCACTTTTTCACCATGTGTCAATGTATGGATCTCTCCATGCAAAGCAGTGAACCCATTGTGGATCGCATGTGCTGCAGCTAAACCGCAACTTTCAAATCCAATACCGCTTAATAATGTATTTGCTTCTACGACAGCTTCTAATGCAGGTGTAACAACTTTCGCTTCACATGCCGCCATTGCTTTTAGTCCGTTTTCAAATAGGATTTTTTCACATTTTTCCGCAATTGCTTCTGCCGCTAGAGTTGGTGTGCCACCAGCCATTGTTTTGCCTGCATTCTTGATGATCGAACGACCTTCGACCCACGTGGCCATTGCATCTGCAATTCCTGAAGCAAGTAATCGGGAAGGCGCTTTTGCCACTACGGCTGTATCAACAAGAACTAATTCAGGATTCTTTTTGTAGAAAAGGTATTTTTCAAATACTCCTTCATCTGAATAAATAACCGAAAGTGCAGAAGTGGGGGCATCTGTGGAAGCAATTGTTGGTAAAACTGCAACAGGGACGGCCAATTGATCACTAATTGCTTTAGCGGCATCAATCGTTTTACCCCCACCTAACCCTATGACTAAATCTACTTGGACATCTCGGCCAATCTGACTTACACGTTGAATTTCAGCAGTGGAGGCTTCTCCATTAAATGGTACATATTTTACGTACATCTCAATCTTTTCGAGATTCTCCCGTAAATTTTTCCCAGCAATTCCATATACAATATCATCACTTAATAATAATGCTCGTTTACCTAAAGCCTTGATATAACTGGTTCCTGTCGACAGGACACCTTTCCCTTGAACGTATCTTGAAGGACTTGCAAATACTTTTTCCATTCTTCTTTTCACCTTTTCTGTTTTATTTTAGATTATAGACAGCAGTTCCTTCGCCGTAGATCGATTCCCAATCTCCCGTAAAGTCCACTACTGCTTTATCAATGGACGGCATTCCAAATGCTTGTTTAAGAATATCGCAGCCCATCGTTGCTGATTGTGCACCAGCTTCTAAAGCTGCATTCACTTGCGCTACATTTTTGAAACTTGCTGCTAAGATTTTAGTCGAGCTATTGGTACGTGAAATTTCCTTTGCCATTTCTGAAATAGCTTCTCTAGGATCAATATTAAGATTCTCCATCCGGTTGAAATATGGAGCAATATAATCTGCACCAGCAGCTATCGCTAAGTATGCTTGAAATTTAGTGTATATGGCTGTGGCAGTAACATTCATCACACGCCTTTTCAATTCTTTGATGACTTTTAAGCCTTCTTGACTGGTCGGTACTTTGATGTATACTTCTGAGTCTATTTTTTCTGCAATCGTTTCAGCATCCCTGATCATGCCGTCATAATCGGTTGCAACCACTTGAACATGTAAAGATTTTTCTTTTCCAATGATTGAACGAATTTTCTTCATATGATCAAAAAATTGGATTTTTCCTTCATTTTTTATAATTGATGGGTTGGATGTTACCCCAGATAATGGGATAATCGCCGCATATGTTTCGATTTCATCTAAATTCGCAGTATCTAATAAAAACTCCATAATCTATCTTCCCCTAACTAGTTGATTGTTTTCGCTAAATTTCCATAAGTACATCCATCTGACCGCTATAAAAAGAGACAGAACAGGAATATTCCTGTTCTATCCTCATTCAAACATGCTTAGATCACATGCTCTGTACGTTCAATAATGTCATCTTGCGTAGCTTTAGATAACGCGTTGAAGAATGCTGAATAACCAGCAACACGTACAATCAGATCGCGATGATTCTCCGGATGTTTTTGCGCATCGATCAATGTTTCTCTAGCTACCACATTGTATTGAATGTGGTACCCTTTTAATTTATTAAAGAATGTCCGAATCATCATAATCAATTTTTGCTTGTCTTCTTCTTTAGCAAGTGTTTGCGGATTAACTTTTTGATTTAGAAGCACCCCACCCAAAATATCTTCTGTAGGCAATTTCGAAATTGATTTCAATACAGCAGTTGGTCCGTGTTGGTCCATATTGTGAGAAGGTGAACATCCTTCAGCAAGTGGCGCCCATGCTTTACGCCCATCCGGTGTTGCCATCGTACCACGCCCTTGTCCGACATTGGCTGAGATAGACGAAGTACCAGAGTAACGAATACCGCCAATTGGTCCACGTCCGTAACGTGTATTAGGATATTTTTTAATTTCATCGACATAGACGTCATATGATTTTACTGCTAATTGGTCAACATAATCATCATCATTTCCATATTTCGGAACATCATGGATGATCATTTGTTGGATTTCTTGACTGCGTTTACTTTCCCAGTCAGTCATCAAAGCTTCCCAAAGTTCTTCTTGTGTGACTTTGCCTTCTTCAAAAACTAATTTTTTGATTGCAGCTAGTGAGTCAGCTAAGTTGGCGATTCCGACTTGCAATCCTGAGATAAAGTCATATACAGCTCCGCCTTCCTTCAATGTTTTTCCTCGACCGATACAGTCTTCAGTCAATGCCGAACATAGAATATCTGGTACTTCTTTTTCAATTGCTAAATCAATCGCATTTTCAACAATGACACTCATGCGAGTTAATTCGCGAACTGTCTTATCCCATACATCTTCCAATTCTTCATATGATTTCATATCTTTGAAGTGTCCATAACCTTCGGTAAAGCGTTTGCCAGACACTGGATCGATACCGTCGTTCATAGCAATCATTAAAGTCTTAGGGAAATTCATGTAACTCATACCGGTACAACGATAACCCCATTTACCTGGTACAGCTGTTTCTACACACCCGATGGCACTGTAATTATACGCATCTTCTTCAGATACACCAAATTTGATAAATGATGGAATGATTATCTCATCATTATTGAAGGCAGGCATACCAAAACCAAGTTTCATGACTTCAATAGCCTCATTCATGAACGCTTTGTTTAACCCAGCGTGATAACGAACAGTCAAATTAGGTTGAGGTAATTTTGTTTGCGCAACGCTACGAAGTACTAAGAAAGAAAGTTCATTTACTGCATCTTTTTTATCTCTTGTTTGTCCACCGATTGTTACGTTTTGATATAAAGGACTACCTGCACTACTGTATGTGTGCGATTGGCTACGTACTTTATTGATGGTCAATGTTTTGATCCATAGGTTTGTCAACAATTCTACCGCTTCATCTTCTGTGATTGCACCTTTATCCAGATCTGCTTTCAAATATGGATACATATATTGATCAAAACGGCCATAAGACAGTGAGTGACCATTTGATTCAATTTGTAAAATTAATTGGATGAACCATGTAGCTTGCACTGCTTCTGCAAATGTTTCTGCCGGCTCATAAGGAACTTTCGCACAAATACGGCTAATTTCAAGTAATTCCTTTTTGCGTTCCGGTTTAGCAGTTTCAGCCATTTCTTTCGCTAATTTGGAGTAGCGGTCTGCATACGTTTTCACTGCATCGATCACAATCAATACTGAATTATAAAAATGATATTTTGTAATACTTTCCGTTTGAGTTAAATCCAAATCTGCTTTTGCTTTAAGAGCACGTTCTTTGAAATCTCTCAATCCAACTTCCAGCATTTTTTGATAGTCGACAGCTAAGTGGGCATCGCCAGAATTCATTTTGCCTTCCATTCCAAAAAATCCTGTTTCCATATAAACTTGCACTTCTTCAGGTAATAACACTTCTGCTTTAGCACGTAAGTTATTATTTTCCCAGAAAGGAGCAATGGAACGTAATTGTTCTTTTGTTTCTTCGGTGATATAAAACACATCACCATCACGTTTTTCAAATTTATCTAGTTCATCAATCACGAAATCTAAAGTATATTCAGGGAAAATTGGTGCGTCTTTATTTGAACTTGCCTGGTTTCCAACGATCAGCGTTTGATCTTCAATATAGATAGACATTTTTTCTAAAATATTTTGCAACATCAATGCGCGTTTCATGTTACTTGTTTGGTTTTGGTATTTTTTATAGACTTCAGTTGCTAACAACGCACGTTCTGCACAAATATAGGGTTTCTTTTCCAACACTGATTCACGATATTCATTCATACGTTCTGTCAATAATCCAAAATGCGGCTGATTAATAGTTGTTCTTTCTTTCGATTGAATATTCATATCGACACGCCCTTTCTTCGTTTGAAACTACAACATCTTTCTTTCGTAAAAAATATATCATAATACCCCCTAAAGTGTCAAACGAAATATCAATACCCTTCGAAAGAAAAACAGGAATGCACAATTGTGCATTCCTGTTTTATAAGGTAGTTTATTGAGTTAAACAGTAACAACTTTGATGCCCTTTTTTTCTAAGAACTGATGTTTCCCTTCTTCAATTCCACTATCTGTGTACACCATTGAAATATCCTTAAAAGAAAATTCCGAAACCACGCCTACCTGAGAAAACTTACTGGAGTCTGTCAAAACGATTGTATGGTTTGCCGCGGTCATCATCGTATTTGCAGTATCACACCGAGTAATATCACTTCCTGTGAATCCTCTACGTTCATCAAATCCATCAATTCCTACAAACAACTTATCAACATAGAAATCACTAATTATTTTTTTAACCAATGGTCCCACATTTACTTGAGAATCTTTTTGATACTCTCCGCCAATCAACACCACTTTGACAGATTCGGCTTTTCTGATATAAGAAGCGATAAAACAGGAGTTGGTGATTATAGTCACTTCGTTTTTGTTATAAGCAAGTTCTTCCGCAAGCAAGGTACATGTCGAACCTGATTCAATCATGACCGTTTCGCCATCTTTGACTAGCTTTGCAGCCTCCATAGCAATTTTTCTCTTCAGATCGTAATTATACGCAAGCCGATAATTAATATCATCTTGATTATTCAAAACAGCAAAACCATGTTGTCGATGAAGAATACCTCTTGCTTCTAGCTTATCCAAATCCTTGCGAATGGTTACTCGTGATACTTTCAATAAATTCGCCAATTCATTTACTTCTATTTTCTTATTCTCACTTACTATAGAAATAATTTCTTCTTCTCGCGACATAAACATCCCTCACTTCAATTTTATTCAGAATACCATATTTAAGAATCCTAAACAATATTCCATCATTTTAATTTCGTACGTAACTATTTTTATTTACGTTTGATGTTTTTCGTGATAGAATACTCTTGAATAAAGAAAGAAGGGGATTTATATGACAACACAAACTCAATTGAAGGCATGTATCTTTAATATCCAAAAATTCAGTATCCATGACGGTCCTGGAATACGTACTGTGGTCTTTTTCAAAGGTTGTCCTCTACGATGTTATTGGTGTTCCAATCCCGAATCACAAAGTGGTATCCCGGAAAAAATATGGAATAATCAAAAAAAAATGTTTACAACTGTCGGAGACTACAAAACTATCGATGAAATAATTCAAGAGGTCATGAAAGATGTTGCATTTTATGAAGAATCAGGTGGCGGTGTCACGCTTTCAGGCGGTGAGGTATTGTATCAAGCCGAGTTTGCTACTGAATTGTTGCGACAATTGAAAGCTAAAGGTATTCACACTGCAACTGAAACAACAGGTTATGCAAAACCTGAAGTTTTTGAAAAATATATTGAACAAGTGGATGCTTTATACTTTGATGTAAAGCACTATGATCCTGAAAAACATCGCGAAGGAATTGGTGCCACGAATGAAATGATTTTAAAGAACTTAGCTTTCGCTTTAGAAAATCATGACAATCTGATTGTCCGCATTCCAGTTATTCCTAATTTCAATGATAGTCCAGAAGATGCGGAACAATTTGCATTGTTATTCAATAAAATGGGTGTTAAAACAATTGAGTTGCTTCCTTTCCATCAATTTGGACAAAAAAAATATGAAGATTTAAATCGCAAATATGAAATGCAAGATATCCCTCAACTTCATACAGAAGATCTGGAATACTTTAGAAAAATTATGGAAGAACACGGTATTTCTTGTCTTGTAAGATAGAATGCAAAAGATCCAATGAGAACTCACTCATTGGATCTTTTTTACTATTTTATTTGGTTGTTTTATTCATTTCCAGCTCGTTGTTGTATGCAATCTTGTCTTGAATTCTAAAGAATGGATAATAGATTATTGCGGATAAGGATAAGATTACAATTTGTAATACTGCTCCTTGCCATCCTGCAACCATCAATCCAGAAATAATTGCGGGCGTGCTCCAAGGCAACGTAACTCCCGCAAATGGTGTCATAAAGCCTACTGCGATTGAACCATAAACAAGCACAGCTGAAAGCACCGGCACCAATAAGAAGGGTATAAACATCACTGGGTTCATCACAATCGGAAACCCGAAGATTACGGGTTCATTCACATTGAACAGAGCTGGAAAAACCGCAACTTTCCCAAGTGCTTTATACTGTTGGGATTTGGCTCCAAATAGCATGGCAATGACTAATCCGAAGGTTATTCCAGAACCAGAAATGAGCAGGAAGCTGTCCAGAAATTGCTGCGTTACAATATGCGCGCCATTTTCTAATGACAAATTCCCGGCAGCGGAGAGCGCTTTGTTCGCATCTAAGTTTGACAATAGCAATGCAGTTACAATTCCATTGACCACTGATTGGCCATGAACCCCAAACCACCATAAGAATGAGATGAAAAATGCGATTCCAATGGCACCCGGCAACGACCCGGTCAAACCTTGCAACGGTACTTGAATTACGTCATAAATCATCTCAATAAAAGTGCCGCCATCTGTGATGGCTTTTGAAATAATATAGACGATCATCGACAATAGAAAGATCGCAAATGCAGGTGTCATGGCCTCAAACTGTTTTGCGATCGCTTGTGGTACTTGTTCAGGCATTTTAATAACGATTTTTTTCTGAATAAATTCCGTGTAAATTGCCCCAACAGTTAATCCGATAATAATAGCTCCGATAATTCCTTGACCACCAAACCATACTTTGGATAACGCATCACCAATCGGCTCCCCACTTTCAGGGACATAAGACGATCTCAACGTAATAAAGAATGATGAAAGTGACAAAACACCGGCTGGCAAAGGTTCTACCCCACTATTTTTAGCATATGAATATGCGATTGAAAAACAGGAAATCAATCCCATAATGGCAAACGTACCTGCATGAACTTGCATGAAAGGCTCTGTCCAATCAGGCCCGAAAATATTTGCAATTGCGTTATTGACACCTTCAAATGGAATTTGACCAAGAATCAAGAAAAGACTCCCGACAACCGTAAGAGGTAAAATGGATAACATCCCGTCCTTCAAAGCTATAATTCCGCGCATGTTTACAAATTTCATGATTGGCGCAATAATTTTTTGAGAGTTAAAATTTCCCATTGGCTATTTCCCTCCAAAAGCGGATACTTTATTGTTTGAAAGACTTAAAGCAAGATCCAATACTTTTTCCCCATCCAACATTCCATAGTCAGCCATAGGAATCACTGCTAATGGGACGTCGCATTCTTTGCAAATCAGTTCAGACTTCCCGAATGTGTAACTTACTTGAGGTCCTAATAAAGCTACGTCCATGCCTTTAACACAGTCACTCAACTTGGCCTGAGGATAAGCGTCAATTTCTACTTCAAGGTTACGTTTTTGAGCTGCATTTTTCATATTGTTCACTAACATCCCTGTTGAAAAACCTGCTGCACAAAATAATCCGATTTTAATCATAATTTTCAATCTCCCTTTTATAAAATTGGTTTTTTTAGTTCTTTTCGCAAGTCAATGATTTCTTTTATTAAATTAATTTCTGTAATTGTCGTCATCAAATGGTCTTGCGCATGGACAAATAATGCAGTGATTTCTGATTTTGTCCCACCCGCTTCTTGGGCTAGAAAACGCGTCTGTAAATTATGCGCTTCATTCATTGCGACTTCAGCCAATTCCATTTCTTTTTCGCTTTCTTCAAAGTTTCCCTGTTTAACTTGACTCAATGCTTGATAAAGATGCTGTTTCGCATCCCCTGCATTTAAAATCAACCCCATAATAATTTGATCTGGTACAATCGTTTCCAATCCTATCCTCTCCTTCTCAAAACTCAATATAAATTAATTTTACAAAATGCTGTAATGTCTCGCCTCTATATTTTTCATACCAATGAACCCTTATCAATACTACGCTTCTTGTTGCACAATCTCTGATTCCGCTGCATTTACTTCTCTTTTCGTAAGCCCTAAGATTGCAACACCTGTCGCTACTCCCAAACCGACCGAAATCAAGAAACCTGATGGATTAGCATTTAGAGGTAAAATAAACAAACCGCCAAATGGGGCCATGACTGAACAACCAAATAATATTGATCCGCCTCCAGCAATCGCGGAACCAATCATACAGGCTGAACCAACTCGCAACGGATCTTTTAATAGAAATGGAATGCCCCCTTCAGAGATTCCGGCTAGTCCCATAATTAAATTTGTGATACCTTGGCCCTTTTCTATTTTGGTGAATTTGTTTCTAAAAATCAGAGTTGAAATCCCTGTAACATATGGCGGAATCAGTGCACCTGCCAAGACAGCCGACATCAAAGAATACTCTCCATTGGCTAGGGCTGCGGTTGCGAATAAATACGCTGTTTTATTGATTGGCCCTCCCATATCCGCTGACTGCATTAAAGCCAATACCGCTCCTAAGAAAACTTGACTAGATCCGCTCATTGATTGCAAACCAGAGTTCATCAAAATATTTAATTTGCCAATGACAGGTTCTACCAAAAATTGTGTAAGTATTGCTGTCAATACGGCCGATATCAATGGGACCAAAAGCAAATCCCTTAATATTGAGAACGTTTCCGGTAGCTTTTCAAATGCTTTCCTTAGGGCTAGAACAAGATAGCCTACGGCAAATCCCAACAATAACGCTCCCAAAAAACTAGAATCCCCATCCCTAGTTAACGCACCCGCCATCAATGCAGCTGGAATAGCCGATTTACCGGCAATGTAGAATGCAACACCCGCACAAAATACTGGAAGCATTAAACTAAACAACACATTCCCATTTTGATTAAAGAATGCCGCTAACGGTAAGTTGGTTCCATAATTAGCAGGATTGATTGAAATGTCATCCACTAAAAAACTAATCCCTAACATAATTCCGCCTGCTACTACACATGGCAACATATAATTGACACCTGAAATGATGGATTCTAAAATCGGATTTTTTTCTTGTTCATAAACTACCTCGCAGTTGCTCTTGTAATTCACCTTTACTTAAATGAAATATTTCTGAATGTGTCAAATCAAACCGACAATTAGGACAATGCACTTCATGATACTGCTCGTATTCTTCAGCATTTACTACGTATTCTTCTAAGAAATGATAAAGCGCTCCGTACAAATTAGCATCATTATTTAATTTTGAATTTTCAATCACCGGAAGTAACAAGTACATTGAATTTGCTTGATAGATTCGCTTTACTTCGTTCATAATTTGATCTCTGACAATACGCTGATTACTTACACCGCCACAAATGATGAACCGTTCCGGATCCAAAACGTACTGAAGGCTGATGATCATACGCGCAATTTTACGACAATACTCACAAAATACTCTCCAAGATTCTTCGTTTTGTTCATTGATATATTTAAATACCATTTCTCCATCAGCATCCGGTGATAATCCATTAAGTTCTGCAATTTCACTAACCATTTTTGGAGCAGAGGCATCAAACCCACACATTTTATAAACTAAATCTTGATTTTCGATAGGATCGCCAATCATGTAACTCACTTCACCTGCCGAAAAATTTTGCCCGCGATGAAGTTTTCCATCAATAATGATTCCGCCACCAATGGCACTTCCTAAAACCATCACGACTGCATGTTTTGATTCATTCACCCCGCCACGCCATAACTCTGCAAGTGCTGCTGCTTTCCCATCATTCTCAATAGACACAGGTATGTTGTATCGACCAATTAAAATTTCTTTCAAACAAACTTCATGTAAGTAAGTTAAGCACCCGCCATAATAGACGATTCCTTGATAAGAATCAACAACACCTGGACAGCAAATCGAAATACCTTTAATTTCGTGTTCGTCGTAGCGATCAATCACATCGAACATACCGAACAGAAGCAAATCCAATGAACTTTTTGGTGTTGGGAATTTGTCCTTTATATAAATATTTCCCGATCGATCCAAAATTGCGTATTTTACTGAAGATCCTCCAATATCAAAAACCATGTACATAATCAAGCACTCCTTTTCCCTTCTCGCTTATAAGGCATCTTAAAAGTCGATAACCCAACCGCAAACAAACTTCATGTGAAACTTAAAACGAGTTCTTTCACAATTAAAAAAATACCACCTGAAAGCGTATTCGTCAATACAACGGTGTCTAGTTTGGTTCATATTGCACTTTCGTGCAAATATAAATAGATTTATAGATGGCCCTTTTTTCTGTAAAAAATCATGTATCATAAGAAAAACAGCGCATCTGAAAGGAGATATTATGAAGACTAGTCTGTATAGGGAAAAATATTACCAAGCTCTACTCAAAGAGTTTCCGACGAAACAAGAGATTTCTTCTGAAATCATCAATCTTGAGGCGATTTTAAATTTACCTAAGGGAACAGAATACTTTATCAGCGACATCCATGGTGAATTCAAAGGTTTCCAGCATATCATCAATACAGGTTCCGGAATCATTCGAGAAAAAATCTATGAATGTTTTGGCTCACAAAAAACAAATGAAGAGTGTGAACAATTAGTAAGATTAATCTCTTATCCAGTGGAAATGATGCAGATCAAAAAATCCCAAACAACACCGAGCGAATTTGAAATTTGGACGATGGAGATTATCGCAAACCTTGTTCAATTCATTGTTTTTTGTTCCAGCAAATATTCTCGTTCTAAACTCAGAAAAAAATTGCCCCCAAAATATGTCTATCTTGGTGAAGAATTGATTTACGCAAGCCTCGCAAAGAAGACCAAAAGGACCTATATTGACAAAATACTGGAAGATATTGTGGAATTGAACATTGCTGAAGATGTGATCAAAGAGTTTTCCTGCACGATCAAATTTTTGGTCATTGATCATATGCACATCGTAGGGGACATTTTCGATAGAGGAACGGATGCTTATGATGTATTAAATTTCTTGATGGACTTTCCTTCTATTGATATTCAATGGGGAAACCATGATGTATTATGGTTGGGCGCGTTTTCAGGTTCAGAGGCCTGTTTGATGACTTTGCTGCGGATTGCTACAAAATACGGTTACTTGCTTGAGTTGGAAAAGCAATACGGCTTGAATCTGCGGTCATTATTCCAATTTTCAGAGGAAAACTATCAACTGCTCTCCTTATTTATTCCGCATTCTGACAACAAAACCGCGCACTCGAACTCACTTTCCAAAGTGCATCAAGCATTACTGATCCTCCAGTTAAAACTCGAAGGACTAATCATACTGCGGAACCCTGAATTCAAAATGAACAATCGCCTATTTCTGGAGAAATTAGAAGAGATTAAACATTCTCTCTCTGAAAATTGCTTTCAATTGGTCAATGCATCCGATCCATTTAAATTAACCAGATCAGAACGTCAGGTTGTCACAGATTTGATGTGTTCATTCCAGAAATCAACCCGATTAGATAAACAACTCAACTTCCTCATCGAAAAAGGAAGTCTCTACCTAAAATACAATCAAAATCTGATCTTTCACGGTTGTATTCCATTAAGTAAGAAAGGCGAATTTCAATGGTTTATAACACCGGAACTATACGGAAAATCTCTGATGGATTTTTTTGAAGATCAAATCAGAAAAGCATTTGACTTTAGACACAATCCCGATGAATCAGCACTGGACCTTGTATGGTATTGCTGGTGCGGTAAATATTCTCCTTTGTTTGGAAGAGAAGAAATGAAAACATTTGAGAGCTACTTCATGCGGTCCGATGAAGAAAAAAAAGAAACTAACAATGCGTATTTCCAATTAAGAAATCAAGACGAAATTTGTGACAAGATTCTAAGAGAATTCGGTATTGATGGAGAACATTCTTGCATTGTGAACGGGCACACTCCTGTGATTGCAAAAAAAGGCGAGTCCCCAATAAAAGCAAATGGGAAATTATTTGTTATAGATGGCGGCCTATCCCGGCCCTATCAATGTAAAACAGGAATTGCCGGGTATACTTTACTGAACAATTCCTACGGTTTCCAAATTGTTACCCATACACCCTTTGAATCAATCAATAAGTTTATCCACTCCCATTCTGGCGACTCAACATTAACCAAAGTAATCAACAGAGACTTACCCAGAAAAACGATTGAAGAAACTACCATCGGGGAACAAATCAAAGTGCAAGTCAATGAATTAAAAGACTTGCTTCAGTATCTTTAGCATGAATGCAGTCATTCTTAATACAAAAAAGATTTGGAAGGCTACCGCTGTATGCCTCCCAAATCTTTTTCAATTAACCAAAAACCGATTTCCTTCTTCATCCTTATCAAGTTCTAGAACTTTTAGAATTGTTTTTCTATCAGTCACTAAATGATTCACGTATCCTTTTTTTAAAATTGCCAAAATAGCTTGTGCCTTATTTTCTCCTTGTGCAACAGCTATTGATTTAGGAACGTTGGCCAATTGTTCCAAGGTTATACCGATTATTCTTTTTTGTAATTGCGTATGAACAGTCTCCCCTTCTGAGTTGAAAAATCTACAGCAAAGTTCCCCAACTGCTCCTTCTCTTACCAAAATACTATAGTCATCCTCAGTCAATAAGTCTCTCCATTGGCTAATTGTCTGATCCAACTCTCCTCCAATTCCGACAATAGCTAGGTCCAAGCTATTCCACAACATCAATAATTCTTCAAAGTACTTCGATCTTAAAATTCCAGATGCTAATTGCTCCGTTTCTTGAACAACCATCGCATTGATAAAAGTACTTTTCCCATTAAAGATTCTTGCCATTTCGTACACCAAGGTATTTACATGGTACCTTGCATTGATGTGACTAGGCCCACCGGCTAAAGGGCAAAAAGAAACATTCTTCACATATCTAGGCTCTATGTTCTCAACCACCTTACGCAAAGAGGACCCCCAAGAAATACCTACACTATCCTTCTCTCGAATTGTGTTACGGATCAGAGTGGCAGCTCTTTTTGCTATATCATCCATCAATGATTCTTGTGTTTCATCATGCCTATTTGAAACAATTTCTACTCTTCTCAAATCAAATTTTGATTGCACATACTCTTCCAATGCAAAAATTCCGACATCATATTCTTTGATTTCAATATTCACAATTCCTTCTTCTCTTGCTTGCGTTACCATACGACTGATAGTTGTTCGATAGATTCCTAGATCTTCAGAGATTTCAGTTTGGCTTTTCCCTTCCACAAAATATAGATACGCCACTTTAGCCAACAATCTTCTTCTCTCATCCTTCATAACAAGCGCTCCTTTATAACTCCACTATTTCGTCCCTCAAAGCTTCTTCACTTATAATAGCAGGACCACATTTACAAATGCAATTTATTATATTTCATTTGAAGTAATATTACCATCGTTTGAAATAACAACCTTGGATAATTCAGCTTATCAATCATTGGACAGTACTTTTTGTTTTTGTCTAAAATTTAGTTCGTATTTCTTAATGCACTTCTTGTGAT
>Ga0194138_10000787_pt1 | contig 14927 bp, 14 predicted proteins | sample TARM_MetaG_T2_14_FD_134022 | JGI IMG/M metagenome (GOLD analysis project Ga0194138, IMG submission 134022) | Freshwater microbial communities from Pennsylvania, USA, analyzing microbe dynamics in response to fracking - TARM_MetaG_T2_14 (version 2) | ecosystem: Environmental > Aquatic >...
ACCTAGTACCGTAACTTACGTGTCAGGATACAACGGGTTATCAGAGAAGTGTGAATTTAAATGCACAAAGTGTTCTACTGTTAGATACATAGCTCCAACTAGAATCATAAAAGGTGGTGTAGGTTGCCCAACCTGTAGTGGTATAGAGACAGGTAATAGATGTCGCCTACCAACAGATGAAGTACGCGCTAGGTGTCATAGCTATGGGCTAGAATTCCTAGATCCTATTTACATAAGCAATAAGCATTATCATAAATTCCGCAACCTTACCTGCGGTCACACATTTGAGTATAGGCTAGATTCTATAAAAGATAACTCCTGCAGAGTATGTGCAGAAGAGAAGTACAGTTCTAGAGCGGAACGTAGTATCAAGCAATTTATAGAAGAGTGTGGCTTTAGTACCACCAAAGAGAGACTTCCTAATGGGCAAGAACTAGATATATGTGTACCTCAACTGGGGCTAGCAATAGAGTACAACGGTATGTACTGGCATTCTGCAGCACAGGGGAAAGATAAACATTATCATATTAACAAGACTAATCTAGCTAAGAGCATGGGCTACAACCTAATACATATCTATGAAGATACATTCAATAAGGATGATAACCTAGTGTACTCATTAATAGCTGCTAAATTAGGTAAAAATGATAAGGTATACGCTAGAAACTGTACTATTAAAGAAATCTCTAAAGATGAGGCCTCCAATTTTCTAGAGGATAACCATATTCAAGGTTCTACAAACGCTACAGTAAGGTTAGGATTATACTATAGAGATACCTTAGTATCTGTGATGACTTTTGGCAAGCCTAGGTTCAATACTCAGTACCAGTGGGAACTAATACGATTGGCCACCAAGACATATACTACAGTAATAGGTGGTGCATCTAAGCTATTAAAGTATTTTGTAAAAACTTATAACCCACACAGCATTATCAGCTATAGTCATTACCATCTATTCACTGGGGATATTTATAGTACACTAGGGTTTACGTACCAAGGAACTTCCAGCCCTAGCTACGTATACTTCTCTACTAAAGGTAATCATACCCTTAGTAGATACAAATGTCAGAAGCACAAACTAAGCGCTCTATTTCCAAAGTCTTTTGAACCCCACTTAACCGAAGAGAAGATAATGGAACTAGAAGGGTACTCCAGAGTATACGACTGTGGCAATACAGTATGGGTTTGGGAAGCCAGCTAAGCTACCCTACCCAGAAGTATAAATTATACTTTACAAAAAGTCATTTAGACTTTATACTACTAACATAAATTGAATCAATGAAGTGATGGGGCTACGAGTGCTCCCTAAGAGAGTACTTATGGCAACTAATACAGGATTAAAACGAGATCCAGTTAAGTACATCAGAGATGGAATTAAGTCTAACTATAAAAGAAAGGACTACTGTGAAGTTTGTGATGTTACGGAGAATATTGAATTACACCATTATCATACGGTATCTTTCATCTTAGAAAACTATGCTAAGGATAAGGGGTTGAGCCTATCCACTAAAGACAGTGTTCTCGCTATGCGGGACGACTTCTATAAAGAACATTGGCATGAACTAGTTGAAGATACTGTATCCCTGTGTAATCATCATCACACTTTACTTCATAAGATTTATGGACAGAAACCCTTATTATACACAGCAGATAAGCAGCGTATTTGGGTTAAAAAGCAGTACGACAAGGCTCATGGTCTTTTAGTAGAAGAAACTCCTGTGGCATATTCCTCCGGTGTATCTTCTTACCTAATACCTACTTCCGGGTCGCTACTGAGATTTATGGTGTAATTACATGGGTTTAATTAATTGGGTAAAAGAAAAACTTAATCCAGCTCAAGCACAGATTCACCATCGTGAGCCGTCAACTAATAGAAGTAATAGACGCCCTCAAACTACTCGTAATTCTTTCCGTGATATGGAGATTGTTAACCGTGGTGTTAACATGCTAATTGACTCCTGCGCAGAGGTAGACTTTGATATCCAAGACACTCGTGGTTTCACCACGTACGGCTCTGGAATAAAGAAAGTAACTCTTAATCGTATACTTAATCAACGACCAAATATGTTTATGGATCCTAGCACTTTCTGGCGTCTCATATACATGGATTTTCTACTAGAAGGTTGGGCGTTTATTCACTACGATAGCGTAGAACAAGCACTGTATCATGTACCTGCTGCAGGCATGGAAGTCTTCGCTGACTCTAAGTATTATATAAATCATTATTTATATGATGGCAAAGTAAAGTATGCTCCTAATGAAATCATATTCATAAAGGATAACGCCTTCCAAGGACAGACTTCTCAAATCTCTGGATACCCAAGGGTATTATCAGCACTATCTAGTATAATTAGAAAAGACAAGCTACAGCACTTCAAAGAGAAATTCTTCGATAATGGTACTGTAATAGGTATGGTTGTAGAAACTGACCAGATTCTAAATAAGCGTCTTAAAGATAGATACAGAGAAGAAATACGAATAGACCATAACGTACGTAACGGTAAATCAAATATTGTATTCTTAGATGGTGGTATGAAGGCTAAAAGCTTAAATGCTACTAACTTGAATGAGTTAGGGATAAAAGAAGACCTTGATAGGTTTGATAGAGATATCTGTACTGCCCTAGGTATTCCTCCTATCCTTATGGATGGGGGGAATAACGCAAATATTCGCCCAAACGTGGAGTTGTATTACTACACTACCGTACTACCAATTGTGGAGAAGTTTGAGAAAGCATTAGAATTCTTTTTTGGTTTTGATATTAAATTAGACACCTCTGATATCTCGGCTTTATCTCCTGATAGGGAATCTGAAGCTAAAGAGTTAGCTTCTAAAGTTAATAATGGTATCATGACAGGTAACGAAGCGCGTCAAGACCTTCGTTTAGCCCCAATAGACGACCCACTAATGGATAAGATTAGAATACCTGCTAACGTAGCCGGCTCTAATTCTAACGTAGCAGGTCAAGAAGGTGGAAAACCTAAAGAGGAATAATTCAAAATGACTAAAGTTAATAACTTACCATTTAAAGAACTTTTCGAGCTATATGGTTTAGAACTTCCTACGCGTTCTGTATTCTTTACTCACAAAGATCAACACTCTGTTAGTTACAGGATGTTGCAGAAATTTTACAGACGCAATACTATTTTCAGTGCTTGGAAAGAATTTGCTAGAGACTACGCGCTATATGCAGCAGAGTTTAGCAAAGAAATCGAACCAGAAGTAGTGAAACCGGAAGAACTAACCTTAGCAGAGAAGATAGCCTTGGCTAAAGCTAACGTAGCTTCTAAAGAGGTATAAAATGATGAATGAGAAGTGGCTCAATTCGTCATTTAAAGTAAAAGAACTATCCAATAACGAAGAGGGACGCTCTATAGTAGTAGCAGGATACGCCAATACTGTCAATCTTGACAGAGCAGGCGACGTGATTCCTGCAGAGGCATGGCTAAAACCTAAAGCTATGACTAACTACCTAAAGAACCCTATAGTTCTTTTTCAACACGACCATGACGAACCGATTGGTAAAATGATTGACTACCGTGTAGATGATAAAGGTCTATACGTAGAAATAGAAATCTATGACGTAGACAAGAGAGTCTTCCGACTAGTAGAAAAAGGTGCTCTTAAAGCATTCTCTGTTGGTTTTAGAATCACAGATTACAGTTACGATGTGGATGACGATGTCTTCACTATTACTGAGCTTGAGTTATTTGAGATCTCAGTAGTATCTATCCCTTGTAACCAGGACTCTTTATTTGAGGCCCAGAAGTCTTTAGACTCTGATTCTTTCAAATCCTTAAAAGAAAGCATTAGAGAAGAAGCGCATAAAAATGATCTTACTCCTAGTGTAGATCGAACTTTTGATAGTGAATTAGAAAAGCTAGCTTTTATGCTAGGATATATTAAATAAAGGAAAAACTAAATGCCAGAACAAAATTTAAGCATTGCTCAGCTTCGTAAAGAACTTGGTCTAGATAAAGTAGATGAGCTACTTAATCAAGCGGAAAAAGATAAACAAAAAGCCGCACAAGTAGAAGCTGACAAGAAAGCTGAAGATCGTATGAAAGCGTTTGTAGATGCTGCAACGGGTGACCTAAAAACCAACCTTACTAAGGCTCTAGAGCTTATTACTCATATGGACGAAGCATCTAAAACTTCAGCAGAGAAATTTGCTCAAGAAGTTGAGAAGCACCAAACAGAACTAACTACTCTACGTGACGAAGTTAAGACTCTTATGAATCGCCGTGAAGGTAAAGATATTGTTTCTACTGCTGTAGGCAAATCTATTCGTAACGTTGAAGACCGTGAATCTCTAATGGAAGAAGCAGCTTTTGTTAAAGCTCTAACTCGCTCAGATAATATCGTAGACACTAAATTCGGTGCAGACGTAGCTAAAGCAGTAAACGCTAGCTCTTCTATCGAAGTTTCAGATGAAGATTACGAAACTATCTTCTCTAACCGTATCCTACGTGATATCCAGAAACAGCTAATCGTTGGTGACCTATTCATGGAACTACCGATGAGCGCGAAATTGCTAACAATGCAAATTGAAGCAGATCGTAACAGCTCTGGTGCAACATGGGTTGATGCAGCCGATTTCGGTACTGATAACTCTACTGGTGGAGAAACAACAACTGCACTAACAAACATCACGTTCCAAACTTTCAAACTAGCATGTAAAGCATACATGACTGATGAAACTGTAGAAGATGCGATCACCCCACTTCTAGGTATTATCCGTCGTCGTCTAATCGAGTCTCACGTAGAAGCGATTGAGCAAGCATTCATGACTGGTGATGGTGTTGGTAAACCAACTGGTTTAATCACTCTTGCTACTTCTGATGCTATATCTGTAGCTTCAGCTTACAACGGTGGTGCTACTGGTGCTGTAACTGCTAAAGAAATTCTAGCAATGCGTCGTACTCTTGGACGTAAAGGTCTTCGCCTAGGTGAACTAGCTCTAATCGTATCTATGGACGTTTACTACGATCTAATGGAAGACGATGAATGGCAAGATGTTCAACAAGTAGGTGCAGCAGCTGCTAAACTACAAGGACAAGTAGGTCGTATCTATGGTATGGACGTAGTTGTTTCCGAGTACTTCCCAGCTAAAGCAGTTAGCGCAGCTTGTGCTATCCTAGTTTATAAAGCTGACTTCGTAGTTCCGCGTCAACGTGTAGTTACTACTGAGTATGAGCGTATCCAACGTCAACAAGTTGATGCTTACTACGTTACACAACGTGTAAACCTACAACGTTACTTCGGTAAAGGTACAGACCACGCTAACGTATGTAAACTAACTTACGCTGCAGCATAATAACCTGTACGTTAAATTATCTAAGCCCCTCCCTACAAGGTAGGGGCTTTTATTTTATTTGGAGATTGTATGTCAATTATAACTTTAGAAGAATACAAGGTATACGCTAGTATAAATTCTCCTAATCTAGATGACCAGATTACTCCTCTATTAGAACCAGCTACACGGGTAATAGAAGGATACTTAGGTTATACATTCCTATCAGACAATGTATCAGTAATACCTAAGAAAACCTATAGGTTCCGCACTAATAAATTACAGCAAGACTATGTACTTCCAGATTTAAATACCAATATTAGCTTTATTCGTCTCATTCCATTAACTCCTAGTATAGATGAGGCCAATGCAATAGATCTTACAGATAACGATTGGTTCTGTGAAGTAGATATAGGTGTTATTAGTATCTTTAAACCACTAATGACTTTGTTTATCGCAGAGGCTGAGTATATAACTAGCCACACTGCTGCTGAAGACATTAAACTGGCGGGATTGATGCTAGTAGATTACTGGAGAAATAAAGACCATCAGCAGTCCATTACTAACCAAGGACAATCTGTAGTTAAAGCCCCTATCCGAAACTTACCTAAACATGTAGAGTCTATATTAGCGCAACATAGGAAGGTGTAATATGTACAGCCTATCTGCATCCGCTATGTCACTAACTAGAGCATTATTCGAGGATCCAAAGGGAAAAGCTAGGAATAAAGTAACTTACGAGGTACTTGTCTCCGATTTAAGAGATGACGAGACATCTATAGTTTCTATGAAGTTTACCCTCAAAGAACCTATAGACGAAGAAGAGCTACTAAGGAATGAGAAGAACATATTTGGAAAGCTATCTTCCGAACTTCTATCAACGGCGGCAACTCAACTAGGTACTAGTCTTCTTAGTAGGTACGGATTCGGTACTTCAGATTTTAAGAAACCCCCAAAAATAAGAGGTGTGGTAGATATAAGATTTGGTAAAATAGAGGACGCTGTAGCACCTGGGATATCCGCAGGTGTACAGACTGCTAAGGGTAGACTACTATCACAGGCTAACCTACGAACATTACTGGAACTTACCATGAAGGACTATATGTTACAAGAAATGACATCTGTTGGCGCAGGGTCCGGTAGAGATTCTGTTTTACGTAATAGAACCGGTAGGTTTGTTAATACTACAGAAGTAGTTAGTACCGCTATAACCAACAGTAAACCAGGGTTGCAGCAGAATATGTCTATATACTACAGATATATGGTATACCCATATCAAGTATTTGACCCTAGAAATACTCAATCCCCACAGAAAAACTTAGCTTCTAACCTACGCAATCCTCAAAGAATTATAGGTAATGCATTAGCTAGGGCTGCTAGAGTTCTTCTAGGAGAAAACTACAGAATAACAGTTAAACAGGTGATTTAATGTCTACTAATAGAACGGCTATAGCCGAAAAAATGGCTGAACTGCTAAAGAGCGCCTTAGACGGTTCTCATACTGATAGGTACTACACTAATATCTACGGAAATGTCTCTACTAAAGTCCTACACTTCGACCAAATCAGAGACTTTCCTTTTATCAGTATAGTTAAGTCAGCAGAATCCCCTGAATACCAACCAGGTGGTTTTAGGTGGAATTTCCTAGACTTGTATGTACGAATATACGTACAGGGAGAGGATAATTATGACCAGCAACTAGAGGAACTCATTAGTGACATAAAAACTTTTATTGACACTACCGAGAACTTTGAATATACTATAACAAAACCAGACGGTTCTTCTCAAACCAAAAAAATCACAGAAGTCAACTGGGTGCTTATTGGTACAGATGAAGGACTACTTGCCCCACAAGCTATGGGCGAGATTAGACTGCGTGTAAGATACGATGATATCTGTGCGATGAATCTATACTAACACTTTATAAGGAGCTTATATAAATGGCAGTTCAATTACTCCGTAATACTCGACTATGGGTTAGTACGGTTCTTACAGGTCATAGTACCGCAAATACTTGGGAAATCCGAGTACAGGATGACCTATCTTTTAGTCAGAGTAATACTACTTCTGACGTAGAAGTCTCAGAAGCTGGAGCCACGCCTACTCGTGGTAGTGCCCGTTTTAACGATGCCCTAGAGCCAGCAGACTGGAGCTTCTCTACGTATATTAATACATTCCTATTTGATCCAGATAATACCCCAAGTAGTGGTGATGAGTATAAACTAACTCCAGATGCTATTTTATGGCACTCTCTTGCCTCTAGTTCTCCTTTTGACCCTACAGGTACTAACGGTTTATCTTCTAACTCTACCAATATGATGGTTAACTTCTTAGACTCTCAGCACCACGAGTTACTAAAATTCCATATTTATATGTTAGTAGATAATATCTGGTATGTTATTGAGAACTGTCAAGTAGCCGAAGGATCTATCTCTAACGATATAGCCGCTATTGGTGCTATGGCGTGGTCAGGTCAAGGTACAGAAATAGTTCCACTTGATGCGGCACCTTTCGTTATTGCAGATGTTAACTCTGTTGACTGTAACCTAGAGGTATCCTACATCCGTAACAAGCTTACTGTACTTAAAGTTAAAGATAATGAGACAGGTAAGGTTTATAATATCCCTATCACAGGTGGTAGTGTAACCTTCAATAACAACATCACTTTCTTAACTCCAAGTACTCTTGCATGTTTAGATGTCCCTATTGGTTCTTACACTGGAGCTCTAGCTATAGAAGGTGAAATGTCAGCTTACCTAGATACAAGAATTGGTGGTACAGCAGAGCTATTGAAGGACCTTCTAGCTAAGAAGGCCGTTACAACAGATTTTGAAATAGCAGTATGTATGGGTGGTATTTATGATACCCCAACCCCTGGAGCAGTAATAGTAATCCCGCATGCTCAGCTGGCTATACCTAGTATAGAGTCAGCGGATGTTATTGGTACTTCTTTCTCCTTCAAAGCTATGTCTTCTGACTTTGCAGCTGGAGACCAAGCATTCCTAGGGTTCTCTGATACATTCACTACAGCTCAAATTAACCAATTAATTCAGACTGGTAATGCTGGGCTAGCCAATATCTCTTTGGAAGCTACCGTTAATGGTTCTGCCGCAGATGGTATAGCTACTAACCAAGTTACTGCAACAGTACTTGAAGCAGACGGAGTGACTCCTGTAGTTGATGGAACAGTAGTATACTGGACTAACACTAATTCTGCTACTCCAACGGCAGTCTCTTCCACTACAACTAGTGGTGTAGCTACTATGACCTTCACAGACACGGTAGCAGAGACTTCTGTTGTTACAGGTACTCTAGATAACGGCGATACATCGACTGTTTCTATCAACTTCGTATAATGGCAGTACAACTACTCAGAAATGCCAGAGTAGTGTTAATACATGAAGGTATAGGGTATTCAATGAATGCCCTATCATCTTTTTCTACTGATACTTCCTACAGCGAGATATCTGGAAAAAGAAAGACTCTATTCAGTAGAACGGCTAAAAAATATAGTATAGTAAATAGACAGAATACCACCTCTTTTTCTATGGATGTCCTACTCACGGATTCCTCTTTAGAGAAAGTATTCTTTGAGTTAGCGGGATTAGAAGATAGAGGAAATGGCTTATACCTACCTACTAGTATACATCTAACTCCTAAACTATTTTCTATTTATATAATTAATACAGATAATACTATTGAACTAACTCCCTGCTACTTAGAGTCCATAGATATAGCACTAACAAAAGAATCGGTACTCTCCGCTAGTATTTCCATTAGCGCGGCAAGGAGAGAGATAGTCAAGAGTGTTCCAGTAGTTAGAGAATACATGCAAGGAAACCCTAGACCAGTAACCCCGATACTACTAAGTATTGGTGGTATAACATATAATAATGTCACGTCTATCGGTATAAGTGTCCAACAGGAATGTTCTTGGAGGGACGATAAATCTTATTTTGCACCTAGCGGCTCTATTTACTCACCAACAAAAGCTTACACGTCGGATTTAATAATCAGCTATACAGTAATTATGAATTTGGACACCAATAATCAAAAAATATTACCAGACTTTGATAATGTAGTAATATCTAAAGGTGGTTTTTCAACCACGATAGATAACGCTAGGATAATACCTAGAATTACTCCTTCACAAGTCTATACTAATTCCTTAGACATTAGTCCTGTTGAAGATTCAGGTAATGTCTATTTTACTTTCGGAGAATAAAATGAAATTAGATATCGCATCTTTAGTACTAGATTCAAAGGCAGTAACCTTTGATTACCCAGATATGAAAGGTTTTTCTGTAGATCTTAACTACGTATCAAAAACAAAAATGAATGACCTTAGAAAATCTTGCATGATTACTAAGTATGATACCAAACTAGGTATCCCAGTACAGAACCTCGATAACGAACTTTGGATCCCAGCCTTCTGTAAAGAAGTTATTAAGGGATGGAAAGGTCTTACACTAGGTTACTTAGCTCAGCTACTACTTATTGATGAGGCAGGTCTAGACCTAACTGAGGAAGTGGAGTACAGTGTTGAAAACGCAGTAACTCTCCTAACTAAAAGTACTGCATTTGACAACTGGGTTAATAGTTGTCTAACTGATATCAGCAACTTTCGAAAGTAAGAGCAGAGAAACACTATTCTCAGCCATAGATAAGATGTTAAGAACGTCCAATGATGTATCGAGGACTAAATACTTAATGATCTGTGAACAGATGGGAGTAGAGCCAGACCCATCTAAATTCCCTATTACTATGGCGGATATGCCTCAAGTAGTGCAAATAGCTCACAAGATATATCAAGCCTTACCAGATTACTATATTTCCTTAGGAATGAATGGTTCTATGTTCGGAGGTAAAGATAAGGCATCCCTATCCTCCCTTCTAGAGGTCTATGAAGTAACTGATTCTAGGGATAAGCAGCTAATTCTAGATGTTATTCTACATTTAGAGAAAAAAGCTATACAGGATGCTCAAGCTAGACTCAAGAAAACAAAAGGCAAATAATTTCTCCATTTAGCCTCGAAAGAGGCTCTTTTTAAGGATTAGAAATGCAAACTAAACAAGTTGTAATTAAGAGTGTCACAGACGCTATTGATGAAAATATAGTAGCTACTAGTAAAGCAGTACTATCTAACCTAGCGTTAGCTAGAAGTATACTTAATGTAGTAGGGCTAACGTCAGGTACTACTTTATACCCATTTACAGATATTCCTGCGTATAACGCGACCTCTTTCATTATAAAAGGTCTAGTTATACCAAAAACCATTGACATTACCGCACTAGACCTAACAGACGAAACTTTTGAAGATATATCTCCAGTAGTAGGGGTTAACTCTTGTATGTCTACCCTGATGGGTCAGTTAATAGCTAAGAAGATTGAGCAAAAATTCGTAACAGATCTTCGTGCAGACGTGTCTATAGCCACAACAGGTACTGTTACTTGGGCTGGCATTGCGGCTGCCGTAGTCTCTCTAACTCCTAGTGTATACAACACGGAAGGCGAGATTACTATTGGGGTTAGCTTAGCAAAAGCTTTAGAACTAAACTTCGACGCTAATTACGAAAATGCCCTAAAAATTGTAGGTACTAAGATAAACGTGGTTATTAGCGAGTATCTAGCAGACACTGAAATGGTAGTTATGCATACTCACGGGGTAGCTGGTGGATTTAAACTTAGAACTCTAGAGTTCGACAGGGAGGGGGCGTCTAACCAGACTGCTCTTATCGGTGGTTACAGTTACGGATATGCTTGGGATAGCAAATACGTTAAGTTTATAACCGTCGCTTAATATCTACAATAGCGGCCTTGTGCCGCTATTTTTGTATCTATTATACTTAGGAGGAATAATGGCTAAGAAAATAGAAGAGTTACTAATTAATGTTAAGTATAAAGGTATTAAGCCTGCTACGACACAACTAGAAGCGCTAAGTGAAGTCATTAATGATGCAGCTATATACGCGGACGATTTAAATAACTCTTTAAACAACATAAAAGTACCCAAGTCCTTGAGGTCTTTCGGGGCTCACTTTGATACTTTGGCATCCTCTATCACCACAATAGAAGATAATACCAGAACTACTTCTGAAACTATATCCTCGGTTCTAGAGCAGCTAGGTATAAACGCCGATGCTGCTAGATCTGATATGGACCATTTAGTAGAGGTAACTAAAGACCTCAATAGTAACTCAGTGGCTGCAGGACGTGCCGTAGAGGGTCTAGGCACCGAAATACGCTCAGTAGCCAAAGAGAATACTAGAGCAGCAGGGAGTGGTAAAAAACTAAATAATGCACTAAAGGATGTAAATAGACAAGGTACTAACTCTGTTAGGAACTTTTCAGCTATGGCGTCTAAGGCTGGTGGTATAGCTAGTATATATGCATTAGTGGCAGCTAACGTATTTGCAGTATCTGAAGCATTCAGAATAATGAACGAGGCGGCAAGTGTAGAAAGGCTTACTGAGATAGCTGACGTAATGTCAGGTGAAGTAGGGGAATCCGTTAATGCCTTAGCTTATAGCCTACAAAGAGCTACTGGTAATACTATAGCATTTCAAGACGCTCTAAGAGCAGCAACAGCTACCTCGGCATACGGTTTTAATACCGAAGAAGTGGAACAGTTAGCCTTAGTGGCGAGAAGAGCGTCAGTAGCCCTTGGGGTAGGTATGACTGATGCACTTAACCGTGTTACTCGTGGTATCTCTAAACAAGAAATAGAACTATTAGACGAATTAGGTATTACTGTTAGACTTACAGAGGCTTTCACTAAGTATGGAGAACAGCACGGGTTAGCGGCTGACAGTCTAAACCAATTCCAAAGACAAGCGGCACTAACTAACGCTGTATTAGACCAATCAGCACAAAGGTTCTCTAAGCTAGACGATAACTTGGATGGTACTGCATGGGAGAAGTTTGGGGCTAATATAAGTCAGGCTACTAATAGTTTAATTAGATCTTTAGCTAGTGATGAGAGTGCGCTAACTGGAATAGTAACTAGAATAAACTCACTATTCGATGAGCTAACATTACCCTCATCTATACTAGACCAGGCCTCTTCTTTAGCTACTACATTTAACGAAGCTCTATCTCAAGAGTCTAGACAGGGTCAGTTAACAGCATTTAAGAACATAAACACTGAGCTAGACCAGTTATCCACAAGACTTGAAGAGATTAACGCTGAGAAAGCTAAACGTAAGAGTGATGGACTATTTGGAGATCTAACTTATGTAGATGACCTACGTAAGGAAGCGGAAGCAATAGCTAAAGCCATGGCTATACTATCTAGTGCTAAAAGAGCCAACCAGAAGGATATACTTGGGGGTGTAGATGATATTAATGCTGCGATATCTGCGTATGTTAACTTATCATTAGTAGCTAAATCAGCCCAGTCGGATATCACCACATTTGAGTCCTCAATAAAAGGAACTAACTCTGAATTTGAGAGACTAGCCTCTCTGTCCGAAAATATAAAGTCTAGCATAGATGGAGTATCTAAAACAGATATTAATGCGTCCAAAGCTAGTCTACTAGAGAATTTAGGGTTTACTAGTATAGCAGAACTAGATGCTTTCCTATCTAGAACAGATAGTTATGTTAGTATTATGCGGGAGATCTCCTCTGAGAGCTTGAACATAGCCAGACTAGACTCTCAAACAGGTACTCTCTCTGTGGATAGAAATATTCAGGCTTTAGAACTTCAACTTAGAAACCAAGAGAAACTTAAAGAAGCAACGTCCTCCTATAATCTTTCTACTGCCAAAAGATATGAAATAGAGTCTAATATACTAGGCATACAGAATAAACTAGTAGCAGCTAAAGAAGCTCAACTAAATTTTGAAGCAGAGCAAACTAGACTAGAGGTAACTAGAAATGATTACATGCAGACTGGTGTGCAAGTAGCTAATGAGGCATACTTACTGGCTAGTAAACAACTAGCTACTGCTCAGAAGCAAGGATTGACCGCTGATTATATACTTACTCTTAGAAATAAAGAATTAGATGCACAGGAAGGACTGCGTGCCGCTAAGGAAAAAGAGTTACTAGTATTGCAGGATGAAAGAAGACTTAGAGAGGAATTTCTGAGAAGAAACATTGAAGGTACTTCCATAGCTAAAGGAGCCACCGACTTAGCTAGGGATAAGCTAGCCGTAGAGCAAGATATACTGCGAACTCTAATAGCCCAAGGAGACGCGATCAGTGAGGCGGCCTTACGAGCTCAGAGAGACAAAGTTACTTCAGCTAGCCGAGGAGTAGTTACTGCTCAAGAGTCTGCGAGTCAAGGTCTGCAAGACACTGGTTTCGCTAGTGCGAAGTCTACTATCTCTGGTTTAGATTCTAATATAGGTAATATAACCGTAGCGTTAGAAGATGCAGGTAACGCTTGGAAGTCTTTTGGACAATCAGCTAAGTCCGCCTCTGATGTTGCTGCGGCATCCGCACAGATAGCTGGGTCAGCGCTAAGCTCTATAAGCTCGGTAATAACCGCTGCTGCAAGTGCTTCTACTTCTGCTATTGATGTTCAGATAGCTGCTATTAAAGCACAAGGAGATGTATCTGAGGAGGATGAAGCCAAGATAAGGGAACTTAATAAGAAGAAGGTTAAAGAACAGGAAAAAGCTGCTAAAGCCGCTATCCTAATCTCAACAGCCCAAGCCGTAGCCAACATGCTGGCGACAGGTGGTCCTTACCCTCTAAACTTCATCAATGCTGGTTTAGCAGCAGCCGCAGGTGCTTTAGCTTATCAACAAGCATCTAACTCTGCCACATCTCAACTATTAGCCTTAGAAGCTAGTAGTAGTAGTGGAAGTAATACTTCTTCCCTCTCTTTGGGCGATACTGATAGTGGTACCTCCGTGGACGTTAGTCAGTCAGCTACTGCAGGAGAGAGATCTCAAAGCCTAGGGGACAGAGGTATATTCGGTAGACAAACTGGTGGTAATATGAAAGCAGGTGTAGGTTACCTAGTAGGGGAAACTGGACCAGAGATCATAAAACCGAAAGTGGATGCTAGTGTTATAAACAACTCCGACTCTAAGAAGGATGGAGGAAGGGGTAATGATAAGCAACCATTTATATTACAAGTGCAGGCTTTAGATGCACAGTCCTTATTAGATAGAGCACCAGAAATACTGGCGGTTTTAGAAGAAGGGGCCAACCAACAAGGTTATACGTTGGTTAATAAGTAACAAAACCCGCTACGGCGGGTTTTTTCTTTAGGAATTTAAAATTTATAGTGACAAGAACCCAAATTCATTATATACTAATACCAAATGATAATCAACAGCTATTTTTATGGAGGCTACGATGAGTCGATTACCTGATCCGTTTACAGATACCATAGCCCCAGGATTCGTAGGGGCTAGGTTAACTGATAATTCCCCTACTATATATGATGAAATGCCTAATGGTAGGGTACTAAGAGTTAAATCTTCAGCACAATTTTGGAGCTTGGAGTTACCTTACCCTGAGTTATTCTACGAAGAGTATGCTTATTTGAGCTCCTTCCTAGCAGAAGTACAAAGAACAGGAGGAACAATAGATGTTCTTCTACCGCATTATGAAAACTTTAGAATAAATGGAGATACTAGTCTTTGTAGCATACCTTCGGGACAGAAAGGGTCTACT
>Ga0194138_10000788_pt1 | contig 14924 bp, 19 predicted proteins | sample TARM_MetaG_T2_14_FD_134022 | JGI IMG/M metagenome (GOLD analysis project Ga0194138, IMG submission 134022) | Freshwater microbial communities from Pennsylvania, USA, analyzing microbe dynamics in response to fracking - TARM_MetaG_T2_14 (version 2) | ecosystem: Environmental > Aquatic >...
CCTGCCGCTATATCCTTTCCAGCTGTAGTTACGTTAGCTTTGTTTGTCACGTTACCTTCAGTCACCATGTTACCCGTGTTCACTAGGTTAGGCGTATCGTTGGTAATAGTGCTGGCTTGCGTAACTGACACAGAGGCTTGTACAATGTGCTGTTCAGCGATGTCAGTTATCTTAGGAGCCTTCCGAATAATTTCGGTATTCATAATAGTTTCGTGAACGCCAGCAACTGAGTTTAAGGTCATACTGTTACCAAGACCGTCTACTACCGTAAATATCCCTTTAGCGGTATCGATTTTCAAATCGTAGGTGCAAGGTTCTCCGTCGTTGTTGGCAGTGTGGATATGGATGAACTTCTCACGCGTAGAGACGTGGACACTATAAGACGTACTCTTGTCGTAACTTCCTTGACCGGGTAGGTTAGAGTAGCTGTAGAGTACGTCTTCTAGCTTACGCAAAGACGGCTCACGCCCTACGTCATCCCAGTAGTACTCGTCCACATCACCGTACTTGTACAGTAAGACTGTTTCACTTGCCCCTACGTCTGGAGCCGAAGTTCGGTTACCATTACCCACACTACGCCAAGTGGCCTTTACGTAGTTCTTACTACTGTGTTCACTCTTAAAGTTAACACTCCCAGTAGACTTCTTATCCCCCTTGAAGCTACCACTCTGGTCTTTAATAGGACCACTGTCCTGTTGGGTAAGTTCTTCTATTGGAGAGACTAGGATAATGTCTGTACCCTTAGGTTTATCCTCAACCACAATCCCCAGTGACACTGCGCGGTAATTGCTGGTACTCATGTTAATCCTCCAACAGTTGCTTGATCGTACCTGTAAGCGTCAGTAGGTCACACTCAACCTTACGATTGATCTTAGTACCCGCCACCACACCCGCTAGGCGTTTAAAGGTGTAGTTCAGGTCTTTAGAGTGCTTGCCCATATAAGCGCGCACGTTAATAGTGATCATCTCTCGATTGAAGTCTAGATTGACCACATTGACCAACAGATCGTTAAAGTCGTGACTGTACGTTTCAATCAGCATCATGCTATTGACCGGGTCAGTCAGTACAGTTGTTACCTTAGGGTTAAAGGACAGCTCCAGTAACACCGCCACTAACTCACTGTTGTACGTCTTCTCTTTAAGTGTTTCCTTAGGTCTTAGAGCTAGTAGGTTATTTTTTATCCAAGTTAACATACGATGACCTCATAACTGTTCTAAAGCATTGCTAACCGACTAAATTAAGGAGAACCCATGAACGAGACCTGCCTGCACGCCGACCTTTTGGAAGCGTTTAAGAAAGCTGGTTTAAGTGCAGAGAATCTAAACCAACTGCAAATTAACCCTGAATTCACCAAAGCCGTTGGTCAAGAACCCCCTATCCAAAAAACCATCCTAACCATCGCGTTGTATAACCTCGTCATGTTTAAAGGTGGTGATGTGCCTAAACCTATCCGCTTAGCGTTAAACATGGGGCGTGATGTAGTAGGCTGGCGAGATGACATCGTTTCAACGGTTATCCCGTTTGTAGTGGCTAACCAGGATGTATTCTTCGTCTAAGTGTAACCTACCGGGCACTAGTCCGGTAGGTTATTTCTAGTCGATGCTTTGATTGAAACACACTTCAGGTGTCCGTATGCCTAATCGAAAAAAAGCAGAAGACCTTATCCTCCAGTACTTCACTGACTTGGATAAGAGTGGATTGAACACCGCTAAATATAAGGAAATGTTTAAAGACATGTCCGACAAAGCGTTTGACGATTGGATGCGAAAGATCCGAGACGGTAACGCTAGTTTGGTGGTATATGCGCCTATTAAGAAGTCAGGTGGCTTCAGTGTTGAAAACACGCTTGCGGTGGCGGAGAAGTATGGGGTTAGTCTGTTTGAACGGTTGATCTTCACTAACGACCCTGATCGACCTGACCATATGACTGACATCAAATACCTGGTTATCGACCTACCTACCCGCCGTGAGTCCCAGAACGTCACTAAGAAGATCTCGGTGCCTGAGAACAACAAAGTGATTGACTCGTTGACCTATCAACCTACGGGTGACTCTAAAGGGGCTAAGATCTCCCACCCTGAGTTGCAGGTATTGATCGGGATGGGGTTGAACAATAGCGTAGATGAACTCATCCGCTATCGTGGCGGTGATAAAGGTGGTTTTGCTGCCTATAAAGCCATGACGTTCCGCTACGGTTCAGTTAACCTAAACAGCATCTCTAGGTTTACAACCGGCGTAGAGTCCACCAAGTCACTTAAAACCTTCCTCCTCTCCATGCATTTAAAGTTGGAGAACTAACATGGCTGACCGCACCATCCTTTACGTAGACATCGAATCGATGTTGGACCTACGCCAAGGGTACCTGTACACCGTTGCTGAAAACAAAGACGCGCTGTCTGAGTTCTTAGTCTCTGACGGGTATATAGGGCGTATGCGTGATGAGTTCCCATACGGGGAACCAGGGGGTTATCGCAAAGCCATTTTAGAGGATGACAAGTCAATTCGTCCGTTCAGTACAATCACCTATATCTTAGGCATCCTCTCCAACCGTTTATCAGGCCTCAGTAAAGTGGATGCCTTTAACGGGACGGTGACTGAGCCTTGTGTGTGGGTGGATGTGCATGGGTTTGAGTTTACCCCTGCCGAGTTAGAAGAACTCCGTGACTTAGTGTTTTACAAAGTTGGGTCTAACTGCTACGTGGAGTTAGTTGACATTGGTGCAGCTAAACTGTCTCCATTGTACATCCGCGCCAGTAACATCACTTGTGCGTTCATCTATGACTTTCAAACGTGGTCTAACGCTCACGCTGAGATCCTACTGGCTAATAAACTCCCCGACAGCCAACTCTACTTTCCCCCGTTAGGCAAGGAAGTGTTAACAAGAGAAGAGTTGTCGGCAATCGAAAAGACTGGGTTTAAGGATGTCTTCAATTACCTTGAGATGCTGTATTCAAGCGTAGCTAAGGTTAACTTTCTCCCCTGTGTCTTCTACAGCAACGCCGTAACCGCAAAAACCATCATTGAAGAGTACAGCAGAGAGCTTAAATCTAAGATGAAGGAAGACAGTGAAAAGATTAAGATACCTGACGAGATAATGAGTCAGGTAGATGAGGTGTTTAAAGCGGAGGGTTAATATGTCTATTTCAGCAGCGCGGCATAAGTTTCTAGACTTAGAAACCAGCTTAGGCACGTTAGACCTAAGAGAGATTGTGAACAGTGATGTTTACACAGGTGAGGTGGACAAACTGTCTGAGTCTATCTCATCCGCCTTTGACACGGGTAGTGAGTGGCTAGATAAGTTTAGCGATAAGCTGGACAACTTAGAAAGTACGATCACAGAGATCACTGCTGGTGCCGCTAAGATGGTCAGTAAGGCCATTGACAGCGTACTTGATACCCTTAACAGTATAGAGATGCCAGGTTTCGTTAAAGACGCTATGGCGATGCTTAAAGGGCTTAATCTGGACGGTGTTAAAAGCTTCCTCAAAACGGTCACCCGTATAGGTAGTGCGTTTCTTTGTAACAACTTGGACTTGCTTAAGAACTTTATGCTAGGCTACTCCCTAAGCCGAAACATCTTAGCTGGGTTGATGCTTGGGTTACTGTTGAGCTGGGCTGATCAGTTTTGTAAAGGATATAGCCAGGCTGAAACCTTTGCAACCGATAACCGTGGCTTGTCTAACATGCTGGTTAAGTATGCCGGCGTAAGTGTAAGTCCTACTAACATTGTCAGTAAGTTTGGCAGTGCGTTGAGCGGTTACTTTGGCGACAAAGCAGGTCCAGTTCTCCAGACGGCTATGAGCGTCAGTAGCTTTACAGATGCCGTTGTTTCGGGTCAACCATTAGGTCCACTTCTAGTTAACCTAACCGAGTCAGAACTAACCGTTAATCAGCGGACTGGATTCCTGTCTGACTTAAGCAGTACCCTGGGTAACTTCGCGGCAGGTAGTAAAGAGCAACTTAGTCTGCTTAGCGCAAGAGCGGGCATTACTGAGATGTTACCCATCAGTCAAGCCAGACGCACTCACGTTGCCAGTAACAGTGGTAGTGTAGATGCACTAGGGTCATTGTCTAAGAACCTACTGGAGGTCGACCTCGACAAGATTAACGTCTACTCGTTGTCTGAATCCGAGAAAGAGACCTACGGACATTTAGTCTCGTATAAGAGTACCTTGATGGCGGACACAGACATTAAGAGTCGAGAGCACACCCAGGGTTCGTTCCAAGGGTATGATTTTGAATCTAAGCTCCCTATCTTCACTCCGGGTCAAGTCACAGGCTTTACAGGCTTGCCTAGGTTAGACGAATCCCACCGCTATAACGGTATACATCCTACTACTGAAGTGTTTATTGATGACAACGTCGGTAACGTCGGTAAGTCGGCTACTAAACCAACCGGGGTGAGTTATGCTTAATGACTTCTTAGCAGCTCAATCCACTCAAGTATTAAAGCGAGTGGAAGTTACTGAAGACCGTGTTTGCATCCCGACTGCAATTAAGCCCGATAGCTTCTATAAAACCTTTAAGGCCGATATAGAAAGCGAGGAAGTGTATAGCGCTGAGAAGGCACTTTATGCTGCAAGTAAAGTACCTAACAGGGAAAGTAAAACCATCAGTCACCTCCTTGTTAAAGGTCGATAAACATCCCCCTCTCCCGACAAGGAGAGGGGGATGTATTTACTCACTTTGCAAGTGGGCAATGTCAGACATGTTAACGTCATCAGTTTTGAGGATAATCTCCCCGGCACTAATCTCCATGCCGTTACTCTTGTACTCAGGTGCTGCGGTTGAATCACCCGGTGCTTTAGGCGCGTTAACCGTGGTGTTACCGTGCAACTCAAGTAGGAACTCACTGAGCATGGCTTTGGTTTCTTTGTTAACCTCACCCGCTGATTCTTCTACCCGGATCTTAGCCCGACTGAGTACAGTTCGGTCGATAGATTCAGCCACCCCAACTAACGCTTCGATTTCTCTAGGCTTAGTAGGAAGCTCTAACAACATCAGTCGATCCAACACCTTCTCACGAACACCTAAGGTTTTCTCTAGAAGTCTAATAGACTCCATATCCAGTGCACTTGACATAGTTACTCCTTTTACGCCAGTGAGATGCCTAAGTCATCTAACCGATGAAGTATCTGGTCACGCGACTCAGTGATCTCTGCTAGTTGAATTGCCAGTGTCTTATGCACAGTAACACTGTTAGTGCGGATGCTTTCGCGGTGTTTGTGTTCATCGCTGTCAACCAACACCACCTCCCCCACGGTCACGTCTTTGATGTCTGCGGTCACTCCTGTGCGAGTGGCTACAAAGTCAACTACGTCCTGGTAAATGCTTTCCAGGTTAAGGGTACTTGGAAGCTTACCTAAGTCTACCACCAGCATACGGTTAAGGTACTCTACCGTACTGGTGTCGCCGATCTCAGCGATGTAGTTCAAGGGTACACGAATGAACCGTTCAACCCCACTGCTGTCGGTGTGGGAAAAAGAAATAAGAGGGATCTCGTCTTTGAGGTCCATCTTAAACTGAACTTCAGTTAACCCAGCAGGGTCATAGAGGTCAGTAAAAGGGTCACGCAGGTCAGTCCGAATACCATCCTTCATGTTCAAGATGGTGATGACTTTCAACTTGTGCCGCGTACCACTTAAGTTGTACTTGTTTCTAACGTACGTATTAAGCGGTTCTTTAAAGCTAAAGTACGCCTCGGTTCCTACCTGTGGTGTAGCTACCGTAACCGTGGTCATTCGATACTCCTTAAGTTCTGGTCGTGTACTCGTACTTAGGAATCAAGTAGTATTGGTGGTCAGCGTAGAAGAAGGACAAGTATGTTACACCCATACGGTCTACGATGTTGAACCGGTAGTCCTGGTTAGCGATAACCCGGTTAAAGAGTTCGTTTTGACTAGCCGCATCCGACACACCTAACATGTTTTCCAGAAGTACTAAGAACCGCTGACTGCGCGTGCTCATTCGGTCAAAATCAGGATGCGTGGTGCTGACGGTGATCAAGTCACGGTAGTACGCTGCAAAGTCTTTTACCAAAGGCTGACTGTACACACCGTTAACAACGTTTAGCAAGATGTTGTTGTAGGTGTTAGGGAGGTTAGTGGTGTTGTTCCTAAAGAAGATGTCGTCGCTTGTGGTGCGGACATACTTACCTAAGTCCACCAACTCACTGAACGTACGTGTCATTTGGCTGTTAATGCCCGCCTGACCTACGTGCATTGGTAACGCTACTCGATCCCAACGTGGAATGATGAAGAACTCGTTGATCTCCAGGATAGATGGAAACCGTTCTTCAACCATGGCCCCATCTAAGCCTAGGTCTTCGGTCAAGTGCCGGTATAGCTCTAACCGAAGTACGTGTGAGTAGTTACCGTGACGCCCGTAGATGTTGAAACCGAAATAGCAAGGGCGCTCTAATTCAGTCCCCGGCACCCGGTAAGGGATATTCAGAATGCGGGTGTAAGTAGAGGGGAGGTTATCTTTACTTGCTTCCAACCGCTCATTTAACTCAATAGGGCTAAATGCCGCTAACTCGTTGAGGGTGTCTTGCGTGTTGTTGATAGTGGCTTTAAAGTTCACCAAGGGGAGTGTGCAGACAATCTCATACCCAGGATAGAACGTGTTAAACGTTTCTTCAGCCAACCAAATATTGCACGCCACGTCCAAGATAGTGAAGGACAAGTAATCAGCCGTAGTGACGCGCGGTGTACTTACTTTATCACTGTAGTTAAAGTTACTAACTGGGATCAACGGAAACAGGCTGTTGAACCGTGACATAAAGCTTGACACAAGTTGAGTCTTGTTAGAAAATGGATCACCTGTAGCGTGTTCAGTGAACTCTTTAACCACCCGAACGATTGCATTTGCTTCTGCATCGGTGAGTGTATTACCTAGGGTCACTCCGAAACTCACTATGGAGTGATCATTAAACTCAGTCGGATGTAGCACCTCTTTGTTCTTGGAAAAGGTTTCCGAGACTTCAGAGAGTTCAAATAGCGGGGAAACGTCCCGGTTACTGGGCATGATGAAATCGTCTCGTAAGACGAATGCCTTTATTGATTTTGACATGGATGCACCTATACCGGCAAGTTAACGATCACCACATTAAGGAGTACAATTGTGCTATTTTTCATAAGGATGATATTTAAATTCATCATCGGCTCTCTCGTAACGCCTGAGGAGTATAACCCTAACAGCAGGAACTTCAAACCGTTGAAGGTGATCATCCTGTTCTTACTATTCAGCGTTAATTTCTTCAGTCTATATATGATGTACAACTACGTCAGGATGCATGACTTCTTAAAGGAGTACTACCCTGACGCGTTCCAGGAATACCAGGAATACAAGCTCAATCGCAAGGTTGAAAGAGACTACCAGTATGTCAAAGTGCCGCTGTCTAAACCAAAATAAAAACACCCACCTACCTTTACGGGTAGGTGGGGTTTTATTTAGTTGTCTGAGACGTGCACCGTAACGATGAATGAGTCAGTCAAGCTGGAGTAGCTGATGTTGTAATAGTACAGCTTATTGGGTTCAAGCCGAGGTAAGGGTTTAGACACGGTGAGTGAGCAGTTAAGTCCCACCAGGCTAATAGTCATTAAGTCGTCTTCAAACGTTAAGCTATTGTTGCTGTAGCCCGTGATAGTGGCAGTGACATACTGGATGTCTGTCTTCTCACGCTTAACCTTTACGTTTCGGCGGAACTTCTTGTACTGGTAAAACAGTTCGTTGTGGATAGCAGGCTTAAGTACCGGAAAGAGCTGCTCTTGCTCAATGTACTTACCTACCAGACTCCCAAAGAGCTGGAACTTAATCTCAGGGTTCTTTGACAATTGGTCTAAGGCGTAGTTGTAGATGTGGAGGTGGTTTTCAAACAACGCTTTTAACGTAGTTCTACTTTCCTCACTCACAACCGCCTCACCAATGTAGAGTTTCTTACTCATCCTTAGTAGCCTCTTTAACGGTGGAGGTCATGAAGTTCACATCCTCGTGCACAGTGAATTCCTTCCCGTATTTAGTTTGCGCAGTTACTACAATGCGAATGGATTTAACCTTCACAATACGAAGGAACTTAAAGAACACCTTGATGGTCATCTTTGACTTAGTCAGTTCGTTGAACGTATTGATCCGGTCAAAGCCAACCCGATTGGAGTCGTTACCTTCAAGACTCACCACGGTGTACTCGTCAATCAACGCTTTTAGTTGGGCGTCTTTAAGCCCCATCGCTGAGCACAGTTTCTTTTTTAGTTTGGACAGAACCCCATCGGCGATTGTCAACTCCTTGTTAATCACTTTAGGTTCGTCCATCATGGTCACCGTGGTGAAGGTAACTTCTTCCTCCACCTGGTAGACCAACCCATCCACCGTAGTAGCCACCAACCCTAACTTTACAGACGCTAAGTTCAGGATACGAAACAACTTGAAGAACACCTTGATGGTCATCTTGTTTCGTGTAAACTCATTGTACGTATTCACCTTGTCAAAGTGAACCCGGTTAGTGTTCCTTCCGTTGTAGAAGGTGGCGGTGTACTTATCGATAAGCATTTTAAGCTTATGAATGTCGATCTTCATGACAAGCTGTAGCTTTTCACTCAATCGCACCAAGATGCCATCAGGCGTCTTCACTGCTTTTGTTGACATTAGAAACTCCTTCCTCTACCGAGGATTCCTTTTCAGGTACGCTTAACACACGACGATGATTAGATTGTCTAATTGACTCCCTAGCCCAAGTATAACGGTGTCTTCGTTTTGATACAAATCTGCACTGCTGATGATGCGTTGTTCAAGAAGCGAAACAAACCGCTCTAATGCGTTAATCACCTCTTCCAGTACTGAAGACCCTTCGTTATCCCACGCTAATCCATACACTTTTTCAAGTGTGTCTTCCATGTGTTTGTAAAAGAAGGGTTTAAACTTTCCCATGGTTTCGTAGTAGCAACTGTCTATGGCGTACATCAAGTCCATTCGATCGGCGACCACTACGTCACTGATGGAGTATCCTAGCTTCTCTACCAGCAGCATGTCGTTAATAATAGCGCGGTCTTTAAACCCCAGAGGACACTCCGGGGAGTTTAAGTCAATGTAGTTGTTAGACCCTGTGGAGATTACAGTCTTTAAGAACGGCACGTACCCCCCACACATCCCTAAGACTGTCCCGTTTACCATATCAGCAATCTCGTTAGGGATCACCATTGAGCAAAGGGCATCTTTGACGTATCGGTCAGTTACTTGAACATAGCGCACGTCAGGCACCTCTCTAGGCTACGTAAACCACGGGCACGGTGTTGTCCATAAACGACCCCACTAGCGTTTTGTCTTTCAGGTGAGTGAAGTACTTGAAGCAGTACTCCAGCATCTTCAACAAGGCTGCACCAAACTCAAGGGTGTTGCGTTGCTGAATTTGGATCAGGTAGTTTGAGACAGCCCGCTGCACAAGGGGAATGCCCGCAACTTCTTCGGCGTACGTGTAGTAGTTGCCTAGGAGTTCTTGGATGTGACGATGACCAATGTCAAACTCCACATAGCCTACGCCGGACACCAACGGGTGAACTAAACTACCCATGTCACTTCGGTTAACTTGACGAAGCACGTTATCAAAGATGATCTTGTTCAACGCGTAAACAACGTTTTCAGTCAACGCGGTTTCTACTACGGTACTTCCAACAATAGAACTCACTTCAGTGAAGAAGTCTTGAACTTCCTCACGTGTGTACTCTAACTGTAACAACTGACGTAGCTCGTTGTTTGATTCACGGGGTAATACATATGCATCCACGGTGTTACTCCTTCTCTTAGTTATAGAGATCAAAACCTAGAAAAACGGTGTCCCTTGAGATAAAACCTATCTCAAAGTTTAGGACGTTATGTTTAGTTAACTGTGTGCTTTGAAAGGTCTGAAGTGTCATCTCAGTCAGGTCACAGATAGCGTGCTTAAGCGTGCGCAACTCAGACTCCCAATCACACTCACTTCCCAGGAACGACATAAAGCCTCGCTGGTACTCAATGGTCAGTCGATTAACAAAGACTCTTCCATTAAGGGGGTGGGTGTAAAGGTACGAGTTGTTAACTGTCTCACAGATCAGCTGTTCAAACAGACTAATCAATGATGACGTTTCTTGTAAGTTGTGCGGCTTTAGCGTGTTTAGTTTATACAGCGTAGTGTTAGATAACATACCGGGCACCAAATGACTTTTGAGTAATCACTAACTTGTACTCGTGGTCAATCGTGATTGAGTAGATGTTTAACATTGCTTTTTGGAAGTGATACGTTACAAAGTCTTCAACGTAATCTAGCATGTCCATATACATAGGTAACACGTCAGGATGTCGACTGTGATACCCACGGTCTAGAACATTCACTTCACCTTGGATAATAGAAGTGTAGTGTTGTTGAAAGGCTGCATCTTCAAACACCACTAACGACGGGTTGAAGCTGTTTTTAACCAAAGTGTCCACTAGGCAGAACGTAAACGCTTTCCCTAGGTTATCCCTCCAGAACAAATAGTTCCGTTCTATACTTTTCCCAGCTGAAGCATGGCAGAGTTTAATTGTTTTAGCGAGCACGTCCCTCTCCTCGACCTAGCTAATAAAGGCCTGTTGTCGTCATAGTCTTCGGCACAGCTTTAAATAACAAAGGTAGCGCCGGTGGTCAGGTAGTATATATGTAGTCAACCCTAAGTCAAATGGTGGTTTTAATCAATCCAACATAGGTTGATTCCTACCCTACCGAGTAAAGATTATGCATAAATTGTACACTGAAAAAGACGCTTTGATTCCTGAGGCTAAGGTCGACGAGTACGAGCAACTGGTAGCGATGGTTAACAAGCCGGAAGAAATCACCGTCGATGACCTGGTCACTGAAGAAGTCCCGGTACTGTCTGCGGCTGAGCAGCTTAAACAGTTTACAGACAGCCTCCCTAAAACACTGGCTGAGCTTCAACGGGTTAACGTGGGCATTCGTCCTTTCACTACGGCTAAGTGTAAAGTTCAGTACGACATCACCAACACGTCAATATACCCTACCCGCCTAACCATGGCGTCCGGTGACTTTGCTAAGGCATACCGTAAACAGCTAGACGACCTCATCTTTGACTTTGAAAATGAAGTAAACCCAACTAAGCTGGTGGGTTTGTTGGTAGTTGTAGAGCAAGTCGAATCCGGTGCTAAAACCGTCCGTATCCGCGCGCCTGGTTATAGCAAAATGCTTCCTAAGATCGTGTCAACGCTGAACGACTTCTACTTTACAAACGGTCAGATCCTTAAAGGGATTCTTGACATGTTTAAAGGCCAAGGTCAGCAGGCTTTGGCTAAGGACAAGATGAATGACTGAAGAACTCATTCTGGTTCTGTCAGTGGATGCAAGCTGTAGACCAAATCCAGGTTACTCTGGGTTTGGTTTGTTCGGCTACACCCTGAAGACCAGTAAGCGGCCCAACAAGATCAAGCACCCCGCTACCACTAAGTACAACTTTACTTCGAAAGGTGTTCACGTAGGTAAGGATGAACTCCCCTACGAGACTATGGACATCTACGAACAGATCTGGTGCATTGAGGGTAAAGCAGTCACTAACAACTTAGCGGAAGCTATTGCCTTTAAACAGTCTCTGGAGACCGCTACGCGTGTGGACGGGCTTACCCGTGTCAATATCAATACCGATAGTAAATACACCGTCACGGGCTTTAATGAGCACCTAGCAGGGTGGGAAGCTGGTGGGTGGAAGCTTAAGAGCGGTCACGAGGTTTCACACGTTACAGTGTGGAAGCGGATCAGCGAACTTAAAGCTATCTTAACCGCACGAGGCGTCACCATTGACCTGAGTTGGGTTAAGGGTCATGACGTAGACTTTGGTAATAACCTTGTAGACCTCTATTCGGTTATAGGGAGTAACTGGAGTAAGATTCAGACTGAAGAGAACTTACCTTTTAATCCATGTGTGATTGACTTAGTCATTCCTTACAAGGACTACAAAGATAGCTTTCAAAGTCGTGACATTGTCTACTACTACCGTGACCTTTACTTCTCGTCGGATCAAGTCAATGACCGCACCTTTTGTTTCCTTAGCTCTTCCGAGGATGAAACACAAACGGGTCGAAGAGACACGTCGTCCATCTTCACGGTTAACCACGGGTACATCCCAGAACTGGTTAATAAGACAAAGGAAATCTTTAGGAATACTCCGCGCGATTACGTGATCACCTCCTGCATCAAGCTTAACCGTCTTAACGACAACAAGCTGTTATTGCGCATTGCGACTATGGTGGGGATTGAGAAGGTATTGGTTAAAGTTCGTTACCGTGAAACCGTAGCGTACACCCTGGTGATGGAAACCACCCCGTTTGTCCATGAGATGAACCGAGAGTATCCGTACATCATGGAAACCTCCAACACCTTCGACAACATCAACTCTGTCCTAGCTGAAGACTATGCGTCCGTGTCAGATATGTGGCACTGTGACTTAACCGATGTGGTAGTGGAAAACAAGAAACTCAAGTTAACCACTAAGGACGGTTTCCTTGACTTAACCGATAAGTTCAACACCCCGTTTAAGTTTGTCAGTAAACTACTGATGACCGTGGGTAAGGACATCCCACCCTACCTAGCACTTAAACGCTTGGAAGAAGACATTGTGCGAGTGTCTGCTATTGTCAAGACTCGACCCGACAGTAACTATTGCACACTCTACACCTTGATTGAAACCCATGAACGTCAGTTGTGTTCAGTTAACCTAGTCAACAAGTTCCTTATCTTGAAGTAATCTTTTATCAGCACAGAAGGCCAACAGGTCTTCTGTGCTGCATTTGTTGGGACTGTCCTCACTATTACCGATACGGAGCTAATCTATGTCTCTCATCCTTACGCCTGTTCTCTCCAAGTTCACCTTGAACGCGGGTACCCCGCAGGAAGTCTACGCCTGCCCAGCTAACAAATCGCACGCCCTCGTTGACGTGACCTTCTTCAAGGACATCGTCGGCGCTGACACCCTGATCGAAATCGCACTGACCACCAAGACCAGTGCAGCTCAGCTGGACAGCGTGGATTACTTCATCGACGACATCGAACTGATCGGTAACGTAAACAGCGCTGAGCTAAACAAACTGATCGTAGGTCCTGGTGAGCGTGTTTACATCAACGTAGTAAGCGGTCCTTCCATCGTCGCCCGTCTGTCGGGTGTTGAAGAAAGCAACAGCCGTGTATTGAACGCCGGTCGTCTGGCTGCCATGAGCGTTCCTGGTACCAGCTTCACTACTGTCTTCAGCAACAACCTGCCGAGCGTGAGCTACTCCACTGTTTCGGTAACCGTCTACAACTCGTCTGACGTAGCCGCTGCGGACGTAGAAGCGTGGATCTCCACTTCTGACACCCCAAGTCCGGTGGACAAGGTCATGAAGATCTCGATCCCTACCGAAGACACCACGATTATCGAAAACATTCTACTGATTCCAGGTGAAAAATTGATTTTTAAAAGTTCAATCGGGAATTGTGAGTATTTTGTAAACGGTTTGGTCGTGGGTGGGGTTTAAGTAAAACCGCATTAACTTATTAACGCATACTTTGATAGAATAAACGTTCCTATCGCCGTAAGGTGATAGGAACGTCTATAAGTATAATACGGAAGGAGGTCAGTGTGGTAAGTAAAAAAGAAGAGTTTATAAGAAAAGCTAAACTTACACACCCAGGTAAGTACGACTACAGTAAAGTAGAGTATCTCAATAGCTTAACAAAAGTACTTTTAACGTGCCCAGTTCACGGGGATTTTTTACAACTCCCAGCAACTCATATCGCTGGAAGTGGGTGTATTCCGTGCGGATTAGAAATAGCTAGAAATAAAAGAAAGACTACTTTGGGTGGATTTATTGAAAAAGCCAAAGCTATGCACGGTAATCGATACGACTATAGTAAAGTTGATTACGTTAACAACTATACTAAAATCACTATTGTCTGCCCTAAACATGGAGAGTTTAAGCAAGTTCCAAGTAGCCACTCAGGCGGTAAAGGGTGTTATAGTTGCGGGAAAGAGCTTGCCGCAGATAAGATTAAGCTAACACAGGAAATGTTTATTCAGAAAGCCACCGACACCCACTTTGGTAAGTATGATTACACAAAGTCAGTATATCAGACCGGTAGAGATAAAGTAACAATCACCTGTCCCACTCATGGTGACTTTTTACAACTAGCCGACTCTCATCTAAACGGAAATGGTTGTCCCCCTTGTGGGATTGAGTTAAAGAATAAAAAAAACACACACAATACTGAAAATTTTATAAGTAGGAGTAGAGCGGTTCATGGTAATCGATACGACTATAGTAAAGTTGACTACTTTAATAGCATAACGAAAGTAACTATTAACTGCCCTAAACATGGGGATTTTTCTCAATTACCTAGCACCCATCAACAAGGAGCTGGGTGTTTTAGATGCGGTGTAGAGGGTAGGATTTTACCTAACGCGTCAGTTGGAGTTAGGGTTAAACAGCTTAGGTCAAAAGTCCGCAGAACTAACCCTTCTAAAATAACCAAAGAAACTTTTATCCAGAGAAGTCACGCCATCCATGGGGGGAAGTACGATTATAGTAAAAGCCACTACCTCAATAGAAAAACTCACATTTTAATAATCTGCCCTGATCACGGTGAATTTAAGCAACTACCCCCAAGTCACTTAAACGGGATGGGTTGCGCTAAATGTAGCAAGGTGGCTCAATTAACTACAGAAGAGTGGGTCAAGAGAGCTGTCAATGTTCACGGTGATAAGTACGACTATTCTGAGGTTGACTACATAAACGCTAAAGTTAAGGTTAAGATTATTTGTAAAAAACACGGATTGTTTTTACAAATACCAGGTAACCATACTAGTGGTAAAGGGTGTTTATTTTGCATTAAGAGGGTCATCACTAACACAAGCGAACTAATAGAACGGGCCAGGGA
>Ga0194138_10000790_pt1 | contig 14913 bp, 10 predicted proteins | sample TARM_MetaG_T2_14_FD_134022 | JGI IMG/M metagenome (GOLD analysis project Ga0194138, IMG submission 134022) | Freshwater microbial communities from Pennsylvania, USA, analyzing microbe dynamics in response to fracking - TARM_MetaG_T2_14 (version 2) | ecosystem: Environmental > Aquatic >...
CGTCATTAAAGCTTGATGATCTCATTCCTTTTAGAAATCATCCATTCAAGCTTTATGAAGGGGAACGATTCAATGACATGGTTGAGAGTATTAAAAACTATGGCGTGATTGTTCCTATTGTTGCAAGAAAAATGGATGATAAGTTTGAAATTTTATCTGGACATAACAGAGTAAATGCAGCTAAAGAAGCCGGGTTAACTGATATTCCAACGGTAATTAAAGAAGGTCTCACAGAAGAAGAAGCGACACTAATTGTCACTGAAACAAATTTAATGCAACGATCTTTCTCAGAACTTGCTCATTCTGAAAGAGCTACAGTTCTTGCCACTAGACACAGTGTAATGAAAAACCAAGGTGTCAGAACAGACTTGCTAAGTGAAATTGAAAAGTTATCTAAAGCTCCTAATTCTGGAGAAGAATTAACTTCATGCCCAATGGGCACGAAGTTAGATACAAAAAAAGAAATTGGTGAAAAATATGACTTGTCCTCCCGTTCTGTAGCTCGCTATTTACGCATCAACGAATTAAATGCTCCATTAAAAGATCTAGTTGATGAAGGAAAAATTGCCATGAGGGCAGGTGTAGACCTTTCTTATCTATCAAAGGAAAATCAAGAAATGGTGGAAGCTATTACTTCTGAAAACACCTTTAAGGTGGATATGAAAAAAGCGACTCTTTTAAGAAAGCATGAGAAAGAAGGAAATCTAAACTGGAATACTGCCAAGCAGATTATCAGTGGAGATATTCTTAAAAGCACTGGTAAAGTAAAGCCATTTAAGCTTCAACCGACAATCATTTCTAAATATTTTAATCCAAATGAAGATAAAAAGGCTATTGAAAAAACAATTGATAAAGCTTTGGATTTTTACTTTAGCCAGATAAAAAATCAATCACATGACTTAGAGGAGGGGGAGGAGATGATTGAGTAGACTGACAGAAATCAAGGAAATTTATGACTACATCTTGAAAGAAATCATTCAAGATGAGCAGGCATGGAAAGACTTTCTAACGTTTCACGCAAAAATATATAAGCACAGTTTTAATAACGCCGTGCTCATATATGCTCAAAGACCTGAAGCTACATTAGTTGCAGATATGGAAATTTGGAATCGTCGCATTGGCAGATGGATTAACAGGGGCGCTAAGAGTATCGCAGTCTTTGATGATCAAAGTGCTTATTTAAAACTGAAATATCTATTTGACATTGAAGACACTCATGGTCAGCCACATACCATTCCTAAAGTATGGCAATTAAATGAAGCATTAGAATCACAATTATTAGAAAGCTTTAGAGTTAATACGTTGTCAGAATGGATTGCAAGGCGGACCCAGGAATCAGTCATAGCTTATGCCTCTGATATTCAGCAAGGACTTGAAAAAGAACTGCCTAAGACCAAATTATCGGGACTTCCCCTTGAAGGTGTTACAAAGCAGTTTATACAGTCTCTCATTGATAGTGTGGAGTACATGACAGCCATCCGCTCAGGTATTGAAGAACCTAAATTAAGTAATTTAAATGCATTTAATACAGTAACAGATTTTGATACGAAAGCATTAACCTTAAGATTAGGCTATATGACAAGCATCATCTCAGAACAAATTTTAAGAGAAATTGAAAGAGAAATTAAGACCATTAAAAAAGAAAAAAGGAGTGTGAATGTCAATGAAACCCGTGGAACTGAGTTACCAGGAAGTACAAGGAATTTATCATCCTCAGCTTCAAATATCGAGGGAGAAAAGTTACGACAAGAAACCACTAGGGAAGTACGGGCAGATGGCGATGAATTATCTGAAAGAGGAACACATCAATCGGTACAATTATCTAGTGACGGAAGGGACACTGCTTCAACTGATGCATCAAGTGAACGAGGAAGCATGGGAGAGGATGGAGAAACTACAAGAGCAGATGTTACAGAAAGAACCGATACAGGACCCAACAAACACTTATCAGAGTTATCGTCACAGGGAGATGATCAGAGCGAGAGCGGAGGAGATCATTCTTCAGGAAATCATCTTCAAGGAGAGATAGAAAAGCATTCAGAGCTGCCAGAGCGCAGTTCTTTTTTTGTGGATGTAACGGATGATGAACTGATTGAACAGGTACTACTGAGAGGTTCTGGCTTTCAAGGTGGAAAACAACGGATTGTAGATTTCTTTGCTGAAGAACATACTGCAAAAGAAAAAGCAGACTTTCTAAAAAATGAATATGGTACCGGAGGTGGTTCAGTTACATTCTCTGATGATCTAAGCGGTTTTGAAAATCATGACAGTAAAGGGATTACCATAGACCTTTATAAAACCGATAAAGAAATTCATTTGACTTGGGCTAAAGTTACTTCAGGTATTGATGCCTTAATTGATAATGATAAGTACTTTGAACCCCGCTATAAAAATGAAAATCCTCCATCAAGAAAAGCGATCTATCAACCAACATTATTTGACATCAATTACGCTGAAAATGACATTAGACATGAGAATTATAAAAAGCTAATGAAGATTGCCCCTGGTATCTTAAGTGGACGTTATCGCTATATGAAGCTTAGAGCACCAGGCTTTATGGATCTTGTCATTGAAAAACTCTATGAGAATAGAATCTCTCTATCCCATTATTACGAAGAAAATGGAGATTTAATGAGTGATCCAGATATGGAACTCATAGTCGATCAAAAGCAAAAAACATTAACAGCAGCCACCTTTCAGCAAGATAACATGGCAATCTATCATGAAGCATATAAGGGTGACGAATTGGTTAATCCTGATTTAGAAGATGAGCTAAATGATTTTCTCAAAGATTGGTTATCGAATATTGCTAGGCAAGGGCACATTGTTTATAAGGCTTATTATTCAGAGGATGTAGACGAGGCAAACGAAGGACCGTCTTTTGATGATAATGGTCATGAAATAATTAATGAAGCACCTTCAGAAACGGAAGATTTATTGGACCTAGAACATGTGGATCTCCATGAGTACCCCTTAGAAGTAGGCATGGAAGTGGATATTGAGGGAAGAAAATTTCAAATCGAATCCATTGACTACGATAGCAATGCTGTATCTCTTATGGATTTAACCTTTGTTGGTCAAACAGGATATCCGATTTTTCGAAAAGAAAATGTTGATTTTGTTTTAGATTATCTTCCTGATGAGAAGCCACTGACGGAAGAAGAGAAGTGGGGCATTGTATCCATTGGCCCAGTAAAGGATGAAAACCAAAAGCAGGAACAATCTATAAAATTCAATTATCAGTTTTCACCTGAAGATGAAATCGGTATTGGTGGGCTAAAAACAAAATTCAGAGCCAATATTGAAGTGATTAAAACTTTAAAAGTCATTGAAGCAGAAAACCGAATGGCCACTGACAAAGAACAGTCTATCTTAGCCAGATACGTTGGCTGGGGTGGTATGCCCCAAGCCTTTGATATAGGGGCAAGTGGTTGGAGCAATGAATACGGTGAACTAAAAAAACTCTTGTCACAAGAAGAATACGATAGTGCAAAAGCTTCAACACCCAATGCCCACTATACATCTTCTATCGTTATTCAAAGTATTTATCAGGCACTTGATCAGTTTGGTTTTAAGAAGGGGAACATCCTGGAACCTTCCATGGGCGTTGGTAATTTCTTTTCCCACCTGCCTGTTCCTATGAACAAGTCAAAACTCTTTGGGGTTGAACTAGATGATATATCAGGACGTATTGCAAGGCAGCTCTATCAGAAAGCGCAGATCCAAGTCAAAGGCTATGAAGAAACCCAGTTTGAAGATAACTTTTTTGATGTAGTCATTGGCAATGTCCCTTTTGGTAATTACAAAGTATATGACAGACTTTATGATAAGCATAATTTCATGATCCATGATTATTTCTTCGCAAAAACCCTAGATAAAGTACGTCCAGGTGGCATAATTACCTTTGTTACCAGTAAGGGAACCATGGATAAAAAAGATCAAGCTGTCAGGAAATATATTTCTGAAAGAGCTGAATTAATTGGTGCTATACGATTACCTAATACAGCATTTAAGGAAAATGCCAATACCGATGTAACAGCAGATATCCTTTTTCTTAAAAAGAGAGAACGTCGGTCGGTGGAAATACCAACTTGGTTATCGGTTGTAGATAATGAAAATGGGGTCCCCGTCAATCAATATTTTATTGACCATCCCCATATGATGCTTGGTGAGATGGTATTTGATGAAAGGATGTTTGGTAGAGACAGTCGCTATACGACGTGTGTAAACACAGACAATAACTTTAATCTAGGGGAAGCTCTATCAGAAGCTGTGTCTCATCTGGAAGCTGAAATTGGTTATTACGAGCAGGCGAAAAAAGAGGACAGTAACGACATACCCGCTGATCCCAAGTACAAGAACTATTGCTATGCCTTCATTGAAGAGAAGCTTTATTACCGTGAAAATTCCAATATGAGACGGATGGATTCTACCGGTAAAACCCTTGAGCGGATTCAAGGCATGATGGCGATTCGGGAGATAACAAGAGAAATCATTACACTTCAAACGGAAGGCTGTACCAAAGAATCACTTGAGAAGGCTCAAGAGAAGTTAAATCAAGTCTATGATGCGTTCATTAAAGATTATGGTTATATCACCTCAAGACCTAATGTCAATGCCTTTCGTGATGACAATGACTATCCACTTTTATGTTCCTTAGAAGTGGAGGATGAGGATCATCATGTAACAAAGGCAGATATGTTCACAAAACAGACCATTAAGCCTTATGAATCCATAACGGATGTAGATTCTGCATTTGAAGCATTAACAGCATCCTTAAATGAAAAAGGCATGGTGGATATTCCATTCATGGCTGAGCTTTATGATGAAGAACCAGAAGTTATCATCAAGGAGCTTGAACAGGACATCTATCTGAATCCTGAAAAGTATGATGAAAATGATGCTTTGAGAGGTTGGGAAACTGCTGATGAATATCTCTCAGGTGATGTGAGGCAAAAGCTTAAATTTGCCAAAGTCTTTGCTGATATGAGTCCGGAACTCTTTTCAAAAAATATGATTGCCCTAGAAAAAGTACAACCAATTGATCTTGAGGCCAGTGATATTGATGTTAGATTAGGAACCACATGGATTGAACCAGCAGATTATGAACAGTTCATTTATGAAACCTTGAAAACACCGAGATATTATCACAATTCCGGTGGCAGAAATGAAATTAAAATTCACTACAACAATTATAATGCAAGCTTTGGTGTTGAGAACAAAGGATTAGATGGGTATTCAGTTTCAGCAAAAGAAACCTATGGTACATCAAGAATTAATGCCTATTACATTATTGAAGACAGCTTGAATCTTAGAAATTCTACGGTTAAGGATCGTGTTGAAGATGGAGATACCGTCAAATATGTCATCAACAAAAAAGAGACCATGCTGGCAAGAGAAAAACAATCTCTGCTTAAGCAAGCCTTTAAAGAATGGCTATTCAAAGATCCAGAGAGACGTAAAAAGTATGTCGATTATTACAATCAGAACTTTAATAATATCCGCCTTAGAGAATATGATGGAAGTCATTTAAAGTTGCCGGGGATGAATCCAGATATTAAATTAAGAGAACACCAAACAGCTGCCATTGCAAGAATTCTCTATGGTGGCAGTACCCTTCTAGCACATTCCGTAGGTGCAGGAAAGACTTTCGAAATGGTTGCCAGTTGTATGGAGCAAAAGCGACTGGGACTGATTAATAAAGCAGTTCTTGTTGTACCAAATCACCTAACTCAGCATATCGGCAGTGAGTTCTTAAGGCTTTATCCATCGGCAAATATCCTAGTCACCACAAAGAAAGACTTTCAAAAATCAAAACGAAGACGTTTTGTCAGTCGAATTGCTACAGGAGCTTATGATGCTGTTATTATGGGGCATTCACAATTTGAGAAAATCCCTGTATCAAAAGAGCGTCAGGAAGAAATGATTCACAGACAGATCAATGATATCTCTGCTGCCATTGCAGATGCAAAAAAGAGTAATGGCGAGAATTGGAGTATCAAGCAGATGGAAAAACTCAAGCTTTCATTAACCGCTGAAATCAAACGACTTCATGACAGTCGAAAAGATGATGTCATCAACTTTGAAGAACTTGGAATTGATTGTGTCTATGTAGATGAAGCCCATTATTTTAAGAACTGCGCTGTATTTTCAAAGATAAGAAATGTTGCTGGCATATCCAATACACGAAGTAAAAAATCTATGGATATGCTAATGAAAACCCAGTATATCCAAGAAATTAATCAAGGACGTGGGGTTATCTTTGCCACCGGAACACCTATCAGTAATTCCATGACAGAAATGTATGTGATGCAGCGCTATATTCAAAATAAAGAACTAGAAGCAAGAAGCATCCATCACTTTGATGCTTGGGCTTCACAGTTTGGAGAAGTGGTTTCAAGTCTTGAATTAGCTCCTGAAGGAACGGGTTATCGCTATAAAAGTAGATTTGCCAAGTTTTCCAATTTGCCAGAGTTAATGACTATTTTTAAAAATATGGCAGATGTAAAAACAGCGGACATGCTTAAACTACCTGTCCCAAAATTAAAAGGTGACAGCCACAAGCTTGTTTCAACGGATACCAGTGATTTTACAAAAGAGATCATGGAAAGTTTTGTTGAAAGAGCAAGTGATATTCGAAATGGAATGGTTGATCCACGGATTGATAACATGCTAAAGATTACCAACGAAGCAAGACTTTTAGGACTTGATCCAAGACTGCTTTATGATGAAGCGCAAAATGAACCCGATAGCAAAGTTAATAAGTGTATTGATAGGGTCTTTGAAGAATATAAGGAGAGTGATGCTTTTAAAGGAACACAAATTATATTTTGCGATGTAGGAACGCCTAATACAGATGGGCGTTTTTCTGTTTATCCCTATATCAAAGAGGAATTGATAAAGAGAGGTATTCCAGAAAAAGAGGTTTGCTTTATACATGATGCTAACAGTGAAGCTCAAAGAGAAACCTTGTTTGCAGATATGCGTAGTGGCAACAAGCGAATTATTCTAGGTTCAACTGCCAAAATGGGTACGGGAACCAATATTCAAGACCGCTTAATTGCTCTCCATCATTTAGACTGCCCTTGGAGGCCAAGTGATCTGGAGCAGCGAGAAGGAAGAATCTTAAGACAAGGCAATCAAAATGAAGCTGTAAACATTTATAAATATGTCACCAAAGGAACCTTCGACAGCTATTTATGGCAAATTGTTGAAAACAAACAGCGGTTTATCTCACAAATCATGACCAGTAAATCTGTTGCAAGAAATGCTGAGGACATTGATGAAACTGTATTATCGTTTGCAGAAGTCAAAGCCCTGGCGACAGGCAATCCTTTGATTAAAGAAAAGATGGATATTGATAATGAAGTCAGTCGTTTAAGCCTTTTGAAGTCTGAATACAACAGCAGAAGGTATGCCATGGAGGATAATTTCACCTACAAATACCCAAAGCTAATTCAGCAGGCGAAACAGCGACTTGAAAGATTGATTAAGGATATCAGTAAACGAGACATGAATAAGAGAGAAGAATTTCAAATCAATATTGATGGTAAGTTTTTTAATGAAAGGGAAAAAGCCGGAACTTATCTTCAAGTGCTTTTATCAAGACTAGATCCGGATAAAGAAGCTCATGTGGGTACATTTAATGGGTTTGATCTCTTAATCCTAAAGAACAATTTCTTTGGTGAGCATAAGATGATGCTTCATGCAGAGCAAAAGTACGAAGTTGAATTTGGAGACAGTCCCCACGGTAATATGGTAAGGCTTGAAAATCTTTTGGAAGGCCTTGAAAAGCGCATTGAAAAAACGGAAAGTCAGATTGATGAGTATGAAAGAAATATGACCCAGTCCAAGGAAGAATGGGAAAAACCATTCATGTATGAGGAAGAATTATCGCAGAAGCTAAAGCGACAATTCGAGCTGAATGCTGAACTGGATATGGATAAAGGAGATGATGGCATAGCAGTGAGTGAAGATGATTTTAATGAAGATGTGATAACTGAAAATGACGAAGAAATGACAGTTTAGCAGGGTTTATCCCCTGCTTTTTAAATGGAAGGAGTGGAAATTAGTGACTAGACAAATGATTCAAAATGTCAAACAAGAAAACGTCATTGAGTTGATGTGTGAGGTGCTGGAGCTTTCGGAAAGCTCAGAGAAGAAAGTGGCAAAAGCAGTAGAAAAGTTAGGGATTCAGACATTCTTTACAAGTATTGATGCTTTAGATATCGATGAAGTTGAAAAAGACAGAATTAAAGCTCTTAAAGAAGTTATTGAAGCTAAAGCAAAATCATTAGAAGAATCGGAAGGGGGACAGTGAAATGGCAATAAAAACAAAATACTCAGATAGCTTTTTTCAAAGCTTAAATAAACTGACCGGTATTCCAATGAGTAAATTAAAAAGTTATGCAAAAGAAAATAACCCTTTTAATATCTTGGAACATCCAGGTGTTGTTGATCCTAATGACAGACAGCTTGAAAAAATCAATAAGCTAAACGAATTCATTGCATCTTATAATGTGCTGAAGCTGGATCAAGAAAATGAGAAAATTACCTTCAAATCGCCTAATGATTCAGGGAAATACTTTGCTTCACTACTTGGTGGTGTAAAAGATAAAGAAAGATTTTTGGTTGCATTTTTAGATAATAGCAACAGCATTATCGAGCTTAGAACAGTGTCACAAGGCACTACCAATATGGCAGTTGTATATCCAAGAGACATTCTGAAAATGGCCCTTGCAAATGATTGTAGTAGCATCATTCTTTCCCACAATCATCCCGGTGGTAGTTTAAGGGCTTCTAATGAAGATGTGGCTTTAACCCAGCGGATCGTGGATATCTTTAGACCCTTAGACATTAGAGTTTTAGACCATATTATTGTCGGGGGATATAGCTTCAGTTCTATGGCTGAAAATGGAGTGCTGCCAAGCAATAAAATGGATGTTGCAAATTATGATCCTATTGAATTGACAGCAGCTGAAGAAGAGCAGGCTGAATATATTTCAGTGGATGAAGAATTGGAATTGTAGGAGGGATAATCAATGAATCAAGATAGAACGGAACGAATTCGTGAAAATAACGGTGAAACCGTTACATGGATTCTAGGGGTAACAGGTGAAGCAAAGGAGAAGATTAAAAGCTATATTTTAGAGCAGGGCATTAAAGCTTTTTTACTACACTATAATCAACTTGAACTTGCCACAGAAGAACATGAGAAAATTGGTGTATTAAAGCGTGTAATACAAACCTTTGACGGAGATATCGAAACAATAAACTTTGGTGATATGGATGAGGGGTGTTAAGCTTTGAAACGATTTACAGAAGCTGAAATAAATGAAGCTAACAGCATCAATCTCATTGCATATGCTGAACAAATAGGACTTAATCTCAAGAAGGTAGGTAATTCCTATAAAGTCAAAGATTACGGAGGTCTTTATATCGATGCAACCGGTGCTAAATGGAATTGGTTTTCTAAAGATGCGGGCGGTGGTCCCATTCAATTTGTTATGGAAATGGAAGGTAAGAGTTGGGTAGATGCGGTGTATACACTTCTTGGTACAGAAAAAAGTGATTTTACACCAAGACCTAAACCGATTGATGATGAAAAAGGACCATTTGTATTACCGGATAAAAATGATACCTACAAACATGTCATTGCCTATCTCATACAGTCAAGAGGTATTGATAAAGAAGTTGTCTACGATTTTATCAGTCAAGACAAGCTATATGAAAATACACATAGGAGCTGTGTCTTTGTAGGCTATGATGAAAAGCATGAACCGAGATACGCCAGTGTACGCAGCACCAATACGAGGGGGAATTCCTATCGGGGAGATGTAAAAAACTCTGATAAGGCATTTCCCTTTTCTTATGAAGGCAACAGTTCAACAGTATGTGTCTTAGAATCACCTATTGATCTGATGAGTTATTTAACCTTGCTCCAATATCATGGAATTGAATCTTTTGAACATCATATGATTTCACTTGGAGGTGTAGCTGATCGGGCATTAGATTATTATTTAAAACTGCATCCAGAGATTAATAGAATTATGCTCTGCCTCGACAATGATGAAGCAGGGCATTTTGCTTGTCAGCAGTTCAATGAAAAGTATCATGAGAATTACAAGCTGCTAAGGCATAGTCCAACAGGGAAGGATTTTAATGAAGATCTACTAACTATAAAAAGCAATCTACAGCAAAGTCAAGCAAGAGAACCAGCAATAAGTTATGAAACAAAAAGGGATATTGAAGAAGAAATGGAGCTTTGAAAGGAGGCAGCAAATGTATTTTTTAAATGAAGATCATGCCTATAATTTTCAAAATATGATATTAAAAGATCGGACGCATCCAAGTGATTTGGAGAGAATGTCACTTTTCTATATCATTGGTGGAAATGAAGATTTATTTATCAAGCGCCAACATATCTATGATTTCAAGAATCATGAAATCAATCCAGAAGTATTATCAAGTGGCGAAGTAGATTTTTGTTCTAGCAGTAAGGCGTTAGTTAGACTTGCTTATAATCTTTTTAATGGCTATGAGGATGATTATACAACGCCAAGAGATTTGTTTTACAGTTTAGATCGAAAGAATTTCCTGGTTGCCAAGGGCGGAATTGATATGAGGTTTAATAGTGATATTGAAAAACAAATATCAGGGGAACTGAATGAAGAGATGGGTGTTGAGTTTGTTTGACTTTTATTTTCAGTACCCCAAAGACCGAATAAGAAAGCTTTGCTTTCATGAGGGCAAGCTTCCACAATGTATGACATTGTGCTTGATGGGAGTTTCCCATACCCTCTTAAATCTTGGGAGCATTGCTCCCAAACCCTCAGTTGATTCTGATAAAGGTAGGTGATGCTATGAATAAATCAAGGCGGATCAACCTAAGAGTTACAGAAAAAGAATATCAAAAGATTGTAGGTAAAGCGAAAAAAGCAAATCTTAGCATTAGTCGATATGTCTCCCTGTCCGCACTGGACAAGGAGATTATTTTTTTTGATGACATAAAAAGAATGAATCATGAACTATCTAAAATTGGCAACAACTTAAACCAGTTGACTGTATTAGCCCATCAAGGAAAAATCGAGGAAGTTAATCTAACGAAAACCAGAGAAGCATTCACCGGTTTATGGGATGAGTTATGTAAATTAGTGAAAGGGAAGAGGTGATGAGAAATGAAATATCATATTTATCGGTTTGGACATGGTTGTAAATGGATGGATGAACTTAAGGAAGCTGCTGATTATTTTAATCGATTACCGACAGATGGAAAGTATACCACCATAGGCATTACTGAGGGTTCTTATGCAGTGGATGTTGTAATTAAGGGACAATATGCTGAAGGACAAGACTTTTTAATATCGCAAGACATTAGGCAATCAAAACTTTTTGAAGAGAATCCTGGAAAGATAATTGGCGCACTATCTGATCTATATGAGGCTGTAGGTGTTAAATCTGAATTCAGTCAGAAGATGCTTGAGGATTTAAAGAATTTAGCCAATGAACTAGATCATGAATTAGATGAGATGTAGTGATTATGGCTGTTATTGAATTTATTAACGGGAAAAACAACACCTTATCAGCGCTCAACAGAGTTTTAAAATATATTATCAATCCCGCGAAAACAGATGAAAATCTTAAAGGTGGTCACAATTGTGAAGTAAATACGGCGTATAACGAGTTTTTCATGACGAAGTCGGAATACAGTAAATTAAAGGGCAGACAATATATCCATTTTACTCAGAGCTTTGCGCCTTATGATAAGGTGACACCGGAAATCGTCAAACAAATTGCGGATGAGCTGGTTCAAATGGAAACTTTTAAAGGTTTTCAAGTTGCCTATGCAGTCCATACAGATAGAGATCATCTTCACACCCATTTTGTTGTAAACACTGTCAATAAGAAAACAGGTATGAAGTGGAAACAAAGCGCAGAGCAGCTTCAAGTGATGAAAGATTATTCTGATGAAATCTGTAAAAAATACGGATTGATTATTACCCAGGGCAAATCAGGCAGTCATGTGAATCGGGGTGAATATCGTTCTAAAGAAAAAGGTCATAGTTGGAAGTATGAACTCTTCTTAGCAGTGAAAAAAGTGAAATGGATTGCTAGAAGCAAAGAAGAATTTATAGCCAATATGAAGGCATTAGGCTATCAAGTGGATTGGAGTGATACTAGAAAATATATTACTTTTACAAATGCTGAGGGTAAAAAATGCAGAAACAGAAAACTCTATCCTCCTGAGCATTTTACCAAAGAAGTACTCTTAAAAGCTTTTGAATTAAATAGCCAGAGGATGGATGCAAAGATTTCTCGAAACAAAATGGAAATGCTTTTATCGGCAGTACAACTTGTCAAGATGGATGATCCATTAGATACAGGCAAGAACTATCCTTTATCAACATTGGAAGGGGAAGCACTCAAAGAAAAAATCGAAGAATCAAAGAAAGGCAAAGGGCTTAACTGGGACAAAGAAAGTGAAAACAGTATGTAAAAGAAAGGTGGACGATTGAATGACAAAATTAATGGAACTTTACAATCAACTAAAACCATTGAAGGCGGATGGATTAAGAGAGGGCTATCGTAAAATTTTAGAACATGAGGGACATGTTTTAGCTATGGGTAAAATGCAGGATGGCTTTGAATTTGTGACTTGGCGATATACCTATGATGGTAACTCCGTTACATTAGGGCATTATTTTACAAGTCTTGAATCTGCGAAAGAAGATTTTGCTAAACGAGCAGGGCTTATTAATGCCAATAGGATGTTTGGAGAAACAGATTTAAAGTTAATCCATTCAAGCCTTGTGAATTATGTGGGGCTTAATGGCAACTTGAATTATAAGGATGAAAAAGCCATCGGTTCGATTCTTGAAAAAATCGAATTGATTGTTCCGGAGATTCTACGCCATGAAAAGCTTGAAGATCTTGAAATGGTTGCTGATGATGGGATAGAACTGTGAGGTGATGTGAAAGATGAAATATAAAAAACTGAAGCTGATGATATCAGCACTTATTTTTCTTGTAGGTTTATGGATGAACATTTATTTTTCCACGAACCTACATTTTTTATTGTCAGGAAAAATGAAAGTGCTCACCTTTATTCCAATAAAATCATGTTTTGAAAGTATGGCGGCAAGTGGTCAACATTTGTCGCTATTTCTCTATTTACAAGGTTTTATCCTTCTGTGCTCCATTTATTTCTATCTGGCCAATATGAAACCCTATCAATCAGATTTAGAAGCAATTACTCCTGATATAGCAACGCCAGTTAGAGCAGGACAAATGCAATTTGGATCAGCAAGATGGCTCACAGAAGATGAAAAAAACAAAGGCTTTAAATTTATAAAGCTAAGAAGAAACGAACTAAAAATATTAATGGAAAGGACTAGGCTGGATGAAGAAAAAGAAAACTATCCAAAAGAAAAAAACTTATCCCAAGGAGAAGCCCTACAAAAGTTACCAGAAAGAAGTAATGAAAAGTCAAATGAAAAAGACTTGCCAGAAACCGATCCGCAGGAATATTCGTTACCCAAGCTAAACCAAGGCGGTATTGTTGTTGGTTTTCATCAAGAAGGAGATACAGAAAAGATATTTTACATTGATGAGGATACCCATAGTCTCTGCATTGGTGCAACACGATCAGGAAAAACTAGGTCAGTGGTACTTCAATCGGTTGGATTACTGGGGCTTTCAGGTGAAAGCTTAGTTATTAGTGACCCAAAAGGTGAAATCTTCACTTACACCTATCCCTATTTTGAAGCCCTTGGTTACGAGGTTATTTGCATTGACTTTAAAAATCCCCTAAAGAGTGACCGGTATAACTTCTTACAGCCAGTCATTGATGCCATTGATGAGAATGATATTTCAAAAGCAGTCGATGTCACATGGGATTTAACAGCTGCCCTTGTACCGGAGAATAGTCATAATGAAAAAATATGGACCAATGGTGAAGCTAGCATTATTGCCAGTGCTATTATGGCAGTCGTTTATGACAATCGCAATGGTAAAGACAGAAGATATCAGAACATGAGTAATGTCTATTTCTTCATCAGTGAGATGTGCAAAGTGGTGGATGGCGCAATGCCTATCATCAAATACATGAAGAACATGCCGGCACATCATCCTGCAAAAGCCTTACTTGCCATAAGTGAAGTTGCGCCAAGTAAAACCAGAGGATCATTTTATACCTCGGCACTGACAACATTAAGGTTGTTTACAAATCCACTCATACATTCCATGTCTGAAGCCAGTGATTTTGATTTAAGGAAAATGGGAACGGACAAGCAGATACTGTTTATTGTGCTTCCTGATGAAAAGACAACCTATTATAGTTTAGCTAGTCTCTTTGTTAATCAATGTTATATGCAACTGGTTAAAAATGCAGATGAAAGAGGTGGACGATTAAAAAGACGTGTAAACTTCATGCTTGAGGAATTTGGCAACTTTGTGAAGATTCCTGACTTCGCCAATAAGCTGACAGTTGGTGGTGGTAGAGGCATTCGCTTCAATTTATTTCTTCAAAGTTTTATGCAGTTGGATGAGAAGTATGGTAAAGAAGTCGCTGGAACCATTAAATCCAACTGTGAAACCTGGCTTTACCTTCAGGCAGATGATTTGGGAACTTTGGATGAAATATCAAAGAAGCTGGGAAATTACACCGTGTCCACTTATTCTCTGAGTTCATCTCATGGTAAATATTCTAATCCATCAAGTTCCCATAGCGTAAATCTGACTCACAGAGCCTTATTAACGGTGGATGAGATCAGACGAATCAATAGACCTTACACATTAATCACTTCGAGAAATCACCCGGCAATGATGCAATTGCCAGATCTATCGGAGTGGTTTTTTAATACCCTCTTTGGACTTGGAGACAAAGAACACAACAGAAAGGTGCGTGAAAAAAGA
>Ga0194138_10000791_pt1 | contig 14896 bp, 10 predicted proteins | sample TARM_MetaG_T2_14_FD_134022 | JGI IMG/M metagenome (GOLD analysis project Ga0194138, IMG submission 134022) | Freshwater microbial communities from Pennsylvania, USA, analyzing microbe dynamics in response to fracking - TARM_MetaG_T2_14 (version 2) | ecosystem: Environmental > Aquatic >...
GGGACCACTTTTGCACCGGCTTTGCATCCGATCCGCATCCTGCGAAAATCGGAACCCCCGAAAACCTTAGGAAAAACGCGCCTTCCTGTCCCCGCGCGGGGGGAGAGCGTTGCCTTCACACGGTAGAAGTCACAGGTTCGAGTCCTGTATCGCCCACCATCCTAAAGCTTTGCGGTGCTCCGCATTAGGGATGGCAGGCCATTGATTCGGGTTGTGGGATAAGGTTGGCGGGCCATTTTGGGGTAATGCCGGGTTGCATGTACAAGGGGGAGGCTTTTATGAGTGAAGGTTTTAGTTATACGTATGTTTTATTGTGTGGGGATGGGAAGTGGTATATTGGATCCACGCACGATTTGAAGCGAAGGGTGATCCAGCATGAGGCGGGGGAATGTGACAACACCCGCAAGCGACTGCCGGTGGAATTGGTGTATTATGAGGCGTGCCGTTCTTTGGACGCGGCCCGCAGCCGGGAAAAGCAGTTGAAGACGGGATTTGGCCGGGGCTATCTAAATAAGCGGCTTGGATTTGAACTCTCGTGATCCAGCTTGCCCTCCTAACTGGGCCTGCCCTCCTACTTGTGAGTGAAACGAACTTGTGGAGGGTAGCGACCTGTTGGAGGGTATCGCCCACCATCCTAAAGCTCCGCGGTGCTCCGCATTAGGGATGGCAGGCCATGGATTCGGGTTGTGGGATAGGGTTGGCGGGCCATTTTGGGGTAATGCCGGGTTGCATGTACAAGGGGGAGGCTTTTATGAGTGAAGGTTTTAGTTATACGTATGTTTTACTGTGTGGGGATGGGAAGTGGTATATTGGATCCACGGATGATTTGAAGCGAAGGGTGATCCAGCATGAGGCGGGGGAATGTGACAACACCCGGAAGCGACTGCCGGTGGAATTGGTGTATTATGAGGCGTGCCGTTCTTTGGACGCGGCCCGGGATTGGGAACGGCAGTTGAAGACGGGATTCGGGTGTGGATACCTGGGGAAACGTCTCTCTTTTGAACTTCCATAATTTTGCGTGCCCTCCTGGCTGGAAGCTTAGGGGCCTGTTGGAGGAACCCGCCCTCCGAATTGGGGATTGCGGTCCTGAGTCGTGGTCCGTTTTTTCTTCGGCCTGGGGTGTTTTTCCCGGTTTCGATTTTCCGCCGCTTCGGGCTCGAAGTTTTTCCGAGGGTATGTACCATCGAATTATGCGCGCGCGTTTGAAGGATCCGCCAACCCCTTCCTGGCTGGTTTCCGGTCTGCTCGGGGCCGGGTGGGTGTCCGTGTTTCTCTTTTTTTTATTCCTTTCTCCGGGAAGCGTTCTCGGCACTCTGGCCGTGCTGATTCCGTTCGCGGGCGCGAACTTCGCGGCCCTCTATCGGGAACGGCGGCGGGAGCTTCCGCCGCCCGCGCCGGACCTCTCCGGCGAGGTGGAGCGGCTGGAGAGCGAGGTCCGCTCCTCCGCCCTGAAAGTGGAGCGTATGCAATTGTTGCTGGAGGAAAGCCAACGGGCGGAACATGGCGCCCGCCAGCAGACCCGCCGTTTGTGGGAAGTGTTCTTTCAGTTGAATCATCCGGCTTGCTTTCTGGACATGGAGGGGGTCATTCTGGACGCCAACGCCTCGGCGATTTTCTTGATGGGGTTGCCTCAGGAGAAGCTGCGGGGGATGAACGTCGCGAACGTGGAGACGCTCGGGGACGTTTCCGATTTTGTCGATCCTCTTGAACGCGCGGCCAAGGGGGAAACGGTCCAGTTCCATATCGAAGTGCAGAACGAGACCCAGGGGCGCCACTTGTTGGTGATGAGCCTTAAGCCGGTTTTGAACGAAAAACAGCGGGTGGAGCTTCTGATTTTGGAGGGGCACGACATCACCGAGCGTATCCGGGCGGAGGAGGCGCTTCAAGAGACCTTCAACCAGTTTCAGCAGAGTCAGAAAATGGAGGCGATCGGGCGTTTGGCGGGGGGGATTGCCCACGATTTCAATAATTTGCTGACCTCCATTCTGGGCTTCAGCAATATGGCGCTGGAGCAGACGCCGGAGGATGAGGATATCTACGAGGATCTCCAGGAGGTGGTGCAGGCGGCCAATCGGGCGCAGAACCTCACCCAGAAGCTGCTGGCGCTGTCGCGAAAGGACGTTCCCGACAGTCAGCCGATCAACTTGAATCAGTTGCTCCGCGAACTGGACAATCTGATCCGGGTGACCCTGCACGAGAATCTGGAATTGATCGTGGAGTTGGAAACGACGCCCTGTATAATTCTCGCGGATCCGACTTCCATGGAACAGGTGATTCTGAACCTGGCGGTGAACGCGCGGGACGCGATGCCTCGGAGCGGACGGTTGTATGTCTCGACCACCATCGTCGCCATCAGCGAGGAAGAGGCCAGTCTGGAGGGCCTGGACGCCGGGGAATACGTCTGTCTGTCCATGAGGGACACCGGCCACGGGATGGATCCCGAGGTGCTTGAACACGCTTTCGAACCGTTTTTCACCACCAAACAGTCGGGCCAGGGGACCGGTCTCGGGCTGTCCACCGTGTACGCGATCATTCAACAGTATCAGGGAATGATCCGGCTGCAAAGCGAACCGGGCGAGGGGACGGAGTTTCGTATTTTTCTGCCCCGGTACGAAAGCATTCAGCAAATGATGCTGGACCTGCCTTCCCATTCCCATCTGGCGCCGCTTCCGCGGGGCACGGAGACGATTTTGTTGGTGGAGGACGAGGAGGGCGTGCGGCGGATGGCCTCCAAAATGATCGAGTCGCTTGGTTACACCCTGATCACGGCCGGCGACGGCGAAGAGGGTGTCCGGGTGGCGGAGGAGTACGAGGGGACCATTGATCTGATTATCACGGATGTGGTGATGCCGAACCTGAGCGGGCCGGAGATGATCGATCGTCTTCGCCTCTCCCTCGGGCACACGCCGCACCTCTATGTGTCGGGGTTCACCATGGACAAGTTGAAGGAGCACGGCGCGGACGACTCCGAGCAGATGCTGATCCGCAAGCCCTACGACCGGGAAACCCTCGCCCGGCGCATTCGGGCGACGCTGGACCAGGAAGCGGCTTCCTGATCAGCCCCGCATCAGCGGCAAGGTGCTTTTCAACACGCCCCGGGCTCGATCCAGGGTGGAGGCGCGGATCTCCGCTTTTTCCCCGCCGGCGTTGAGAAACGCCTCGCGGTATTCTCTCAGCACGTTCGGCAATCGATCGAGGATCCGGTGGAGCTGGTCGATCTCCCCTGAAAAGGTTTCCGGTTGGAGGCCAATACGGTTTCCGGTCTGGGCGGCCCGCACGGCAAGCCGTTCCTCGGGATGAACGGGCTGGGAGGGGGAGACCTGGCAGTTGTAGGCCCGCACTTTTTCCAAGCGGGTCATCACCCCCTTGAGATGACGGGCTTTGGCCTGTACCGAGGGACCGGACTCGCGAATCCGCACCTGAACGCCTTTGCGGAGGTCGATTTTTCCGAGGACCAGGGTCGTGGTGGCGGTGTCGCCGTCGTAGCTCCATTCGCCGTCGGACACGTCGCGCGGCGGGGCGAGGCCCACGAGCTTGAGGGTGACGGGCCGGATGGATTTGAACCCTTTGTAGGTGCCCACGGCGGGATGGATCGTCACGGTACGCACATTTCTCCTGACCTGGTGTTCGCATCGGATGCGGGCCGAGGCGCCGTCTTTCCAGGCGGTGGTCGCGCCATCGTCCTCGTACAGGATTCCCGACCCCGATTTTCCGGCCACGATGCGGAAGACGGGGTGGGGGTAGGCTTTGTGCGTCAGCCGCCGCACCTCCTCCTGTTCGGGAATCACGGCGCCCGCGCGTGCGAACACCGGGGTTTCCTCGAGCACATATCTGCGTTTGAGTATCCGTCCGCCCGTTTCGAGCGCACCGGTGGCGAGGTCGAACCAATCGCCCGGGGGAAGCCATATGGAGGCCGGGGCCATCTCGTCCTTGTCCTCCAGGGGCCGGGTGATTGGCGCGACGAGCATGTCGTCACCGAAAAGATACTGGTTTTTGAAGCGGTAGGCGTTGTTCTCTTCGGGATGGTCGTAATACAGGGGCCGGAGCAGGGAGAGGCCGGTGTCCCAGGTTTTCCGCATTTCCCCGTAGATGTAGGGGACGAGTTCATAGCGGCGTTTCATCATGTCGGCCATCACGCCGCGGTGGGGGTCGGGAAAATGGAAAATCCGACGTTCGCACTCGGTGTCCTTGGACGTGTGGGTGCGGAGCACGGGGGAGTACACGCCGAACTGGATCCAGCGGGTGTACAGTTCCGGAGTGAGGGTGCCGAGCATGTGGCCGCCAATGTCGTGGCTCCAGCTTCCGAAGAGCACATTGGCCGCGGTGGCGGTGAACCAGGGTTGGAAGGCGAGGGACTCCCAGGTGACATGGGTGTCGCCGGAAAAGCCCACGGGCATGCGCCCGGCCCCGAGTCCGCCGAACCGGCTGAAGTTGAGCGGTCGTTTCCCGGGATGATGCGACTCCTGGTCCCGCCAGTGCAATTCATTGATCCAGGGCAGGGTGTCGAGATTGGGATAACGGCTCCCCCGCGCGCCCTGTTGCCAGTCCATCCACCAGAAATCCACGCCGGCGTTTTCCAGCGGGTGGTGAAGGCATTTGAAATAGGCGCGCATGTAGACGGGGTCGCACACGTCGAGGGGGATGTGGCGGGCCTGTTCCGGATCGCGGTCGAGCAATTCGTAAAGGTGGTGGTTCCGTTTGTCGAGTCGGGGGATGTCCCGTGATGAAAGCCCCATTTCCCGCACCATGTCGGGGAACGCGTCCTCGAAGTCGTAGACGCCCTCGGCCGGGTGGAGGTTGAGGGTGATTTTGACGCCTTTGCGGTGCAGCCACTTGAGCAGGCCCTCGGGGTCGGGGAAAAAGTCCCGGTCCCAGGAATAGCCGGTCCAGCCGAGTTTGTGCCAGTCCATGTCGATCACCAGCACGTCCAGGGGAAGTCCCATGGTGTCGAAATCCTCGACGAGACGCTGAAGCTCCTTGTCGGTATAGGCCCAGTAGCGACTGTACCAGTAGCCCAGGGCGTACCGCGGAGGCAGGGGCTGACGTCCGAATACGTGTTGCGCGTCCCGCAGGGCGTTTTTGTAGGCGTGGCCGTATCCGAGAAAATAGAGGTCCCGACGGAGGCCGGGGTGTCGTTCCCTCACCCAGGGCTGCCAATCGCAGAGGTCCGGGTCCAGCACCACGGAGGAAGACTCGTCGACCACGGCCCAGCCATTGCGCGAGACGAGGCCGTCGCACAAGGGGACGGCGGTCATATCGCCCTGCCAGATCACGTTTTTGTCGCGGCTTTGCCAGAGGATGGGTCTGTCGGGGTCTTTTTCGTCGACGGGGATGATTTTCCGGACGGTGGAGCCATTGACGCCATCGAGCGTCTGGGCGGTGCCTTTGAGGTTTTTCCGGTCTTTTTTACCGGGCCACCAGGTTACGGTCTTGCCGTTAAGGCGAAAACGGATTTCCAGGTTGGACTTGGAAAAAGGTTTGTCGTCCCGGCGGTAGGTGAGGGTACAGGCTCCTGTTTGAAGGGTGAGGCGATTTCGGGTTTTACGGGTCGTGAACTCGACCGGCGGCGTATCGCGGTGTGCGACGGCCAAGGTGGCGAGGTCTTCGAAGATGCCGTCCTCCGCCCATTCGAGTCGGATCATGCGGTCGGTGAGCACGGTGAAGCGGGCGCGGTCGACAGAGACGAGGTTGTGTGGATTGGCGGGTGTGGGGGACGTCATGGCGTAGTGGCGATGGGGTTCCGGTTGTTTCAACCTTTTTGAATCCCGGCCGAGGCGTCAAGGGAGTGATGGGATCGTGCGTGAAAAAATCCGCTCCCTTTCAATTTTGTAGGACGTTAGTTCTTTTTTAACGCCGAAGCGGGCGAAAGGGCCGCCGCGCGAGTTGCCGGGAGAAGCGTGCAGATCAGAATCCAGCCCACTCCGGCTCCGATCGTGGCGAGCACGGGCGGCGGCTGGATTACAGCCAGATACGGCAACAGAGCCAGGGCCAGAGGGAGGGCGCCGGTCACGCCGACCTCGGCCAACACGAGGTTCCGGATTTGATCCGGCCGCGCGCCGAGGGCCCTGCGCAGGGCGAATTCGGTTTCGCGTTCCCGTACTTCGGCCTGTAACAACGCGCGGATGACCAAGGCCGTGAGCAGCGCGGATACGAGCACGGCGGCGGCCAACATGGCCTGGAGACGTCGGAAGCCCGCTCCGGCTTCGGCGCGTTTCATAAGGTGGTCCACCAGGGCGACGCGGTCCCCGTCCGGAAGGTCCCGCAAGAGGGGTTGGATGTCCCGCGCGGCGCGTCGGACTTCCAACTGGGTGATTTTCCGATGGGCGGGACCCGCGGAGGCGGCGGGCAGCAGGTGTTCCACGGGCTGAGAAAACGTTCCGCGTCCCAGAATGCGATACATTGTCCCTTGTTGACGAAGAAGCGCGCCCGGTCGTTGATCGGGCGGGGCCTGGTTGGACACCAGGGCGAAGCGTTCTCCCCGGGCGATCGCGTCGGGAGGGAGCGCGGACCCCACCCCTTGGAAAAAGAGGGGGGCGAGTGTGCCGTCGACCCAACCGGTGGAGCCCCGCACACCGAAGCCGGTCCAGCTTCCGGGCGGCAGGCGTCGGGTGAGTTCAAGGTAGAGGGCGCGGGTGGGCGGGGTGGTGAAGGCGAGCGTCACCCGATCCGGGGGCCAGGCGGCCCGAAGCGACGCGGTTTCCCGGGCGGCGCGCTGGTACGTCCATACTCCGGCGCCCGCGAGAAGTCCGGTCATCAGGCAAAGCGTGGCCAAGGTGGCCGCCCGTAGGGGGCGGGCCCTCCAGTTGTTCGCGATGTCCGTCGCCAGGCTCATGGTTCCTCCGTCAGTCGCCCCTGTTCGAAGCGGAACACGCGGGTGGCGAAGGGAAGCCACCGCGTGTCGTGGGTGGCGATGACGACGGGAGTCTTTCGGTCCGCCACCTCCCGGAACAGATTCCGCACGGCGTCGGAGTTGCGCTCGTCGAGGTTGCCGGTGGGTTCGTCGGCGAGGAGCAAATCGGGCGGGACGTGAAGGGCGCGGGCGACGCACAAGCGCTGCCGTTCTCCGCCGGAGAGCAGGCGGGCGGGGTGATCGGCGCGGTGGGCGAGGCCCACCCGGGCGAGAAGATCGTCTTCATTTGTTCGAGGAACCGTGCCTGCGGGAAGGTAGCGAAGGCGGAGCCGGAGGTTGTCCCGCACGGAATGCCAGGGCAGTAGATGGAATTGCTGAAACACGAGTCCGATGTGGCGGGCGCGGTGCTCGGCGCGTCGGGCCTCGGTCCAGGGGATGGAGTTTTCGCCACGCAGGAGGACATTGCCGGAACTGGGCCGGTCCAGCAGGGCCATCACGTGCAGCAAGGTGGTTTTCCCGCAGCCCGAGGGGCCGAACAGTACAATCCGGTCTCCGGTTTCGACGCAAAGGTCGACGCCTTCCAGGACCCGGATGTCTCCGCCGACGGAGGGAAAGGTCCGGGTCACGCCGGCCAGTTCCATTGCAAAGGGCGTCATGGCTTCCGCACAACCTCGCCCTCCTTCAGGCCCGCGTCCACCACATACATGGCGGCGTTTCCGGGACCGAGGCGGAGGGACCGCCGCTCCCAGGCGCCGCCAGGGGTTTGTACGCGCGCTTCCGGGCCTCCGGGCGTGTGGTCCACCCAGCCGCGGGGAAGGAGCAAGGCGTTTTCACGGCGGTCGACAAGGATTTCGATCTCGGTCGAAAGGCCGGGCCGGAGCCGGGTCGCCGGGGTGTCGAGCGTCAATTCCACCGGATAGCGTCGGCGCTCTCCCCGGGGGCGGGCGGCGACGTCGGTGACCGTGGCGCGGTAGGTCGTGTCGGGAAAAGCCGGAAGGTGGACCACGGCCCGCTGGCCCGGCGTCACCCGGGAAAGGTCTCTCTCTCCGATTTCGCTTTTCACCACCAGTCGCGTGAGGTCCGCCATTTCCAGAAAGACCTGGTTTCGATAGAGCCCGTCTCCGATCCTCACTTGTCGGCGTTCGCCATCCAGAGGGACGTAGGGCAGGGTGGCGATGCCGGAAATGGGGGCCCGGACCACGGTGTGCTCCAAGCGCTCCTCGATCCGGCGCAATTCCTCTTTCGCGGCGGCGACCCGCGCCGTGGCCATTTCCTTCTGGGCGGGATGGAGCACGGTGCGTGTGAGATCGAGGGAACGTTGCAGGGCGTCGGTTTTCGCTTTCAAACGCTCCGCCCGCTCGCTCTGGCGGGTCACTTCCCCCTCGGAGATCAAATCGGCTTTCAGGAGTTCCCGCGTGTCTTCGATCAGCGCGTGTTCACGCGCGTGCTCCCCGCGGGCCTCTTCCAGTTCCTGCCGCAGGCGCGCCAGCTCCATGGGATGCCGGGCCTCGGTCAGCGCGCGCAGCTCGGCCTCCGCCAAACGCAGGTCTCGGGTGAGGTTGATTTTGCGGTCTTCCAGTTCCGAAGGGTCGAAGCGGGCGACCGGTTCGCCTTGTTCGACCGGGGTGCCGTCTTCGATGATCCATGTCAGTTTCGACAGTCCGGTCAGTTCCGCCCGCAAGCTGGTGGGGTTCGCGGGCTCCAGGCGCCCGGCGAGGGGGACCCATTGTTCAAACACCCCGGTTTTGACCGTATGGCGGGGTGGGGCCTCCGTTGACTCCGTCGCGTCAATCGCCGCGACGAGGAGGAGGAACGCAAGGGGGAGGAGCAGCAGGGGAACGGCGTGCCGAAGTCGGAGACGTTTCATGTCCCCGCGTCTACTCCGCGCAGGAAAAAGGACCAGACATTTTCCGGTGAAATCGGACGTGAGGCGAACCTCAGTCGGCGTCGAGTATGGTGGCGAGCACCGATTTCAACTCCTCGAAACTGTAGGGTTTCTCTAAACGGGCTTTGAAGCCAAAGTCGCGATAGTGGGAGAGGACCCCCTCCTCGGAATAGCCGCTGCTGACGATCGCGTTGGCGGTGGGGTCGACTTCCAGAATGCGCCGGAGCGCCTCTTTTCCGCCGTAGCCTCCGGGAATGGTGAGGTCGAAAATCAATACGTCGTAGGGTTGTTCGGACTCCAAAGCCTCGAGGTAGCGTTGAACCGCCTCCTCGCCGGTGTCCACCGCCGTCACGTCGTGGCCGAGGTGTTCCAGCAGACGCGTGGTGGTGAGACGAATGCCGGGCTCGTCGTCCAGGAGGAGGATCCGGCACGGCCCGGAAGGATTGGTTTGAGGGATGACCACGGGTTCGTCTTCCGCGTCGCTTTCGGAATCGGCGGCGGGAAGGTGAAGGGTGAAGGTGGTTCCATGGGAGTTCGAGGCGGCGGTGACATGTCCTCCATGGGCTTGAACGATGCTGTAGACGCTGCTGAGGCCAAGGCCGGTTCCGGTGGGTTTCGTGGTGAAATAGGGGTCGAAGATTTTTTCCAATTCCGTCGGTGGGATTCCCGGACCCTTGTCCGAGAGATCGATTTGAAGGTAGCGTCCCGCCGGGAGATGGGAGGCGTTGTCCGGTTTCAGAGCGCGGTTCATCAGGTGGACGGTGATCGTTCCGCCTTCGGGCATCGCCTGATGGGCGTTTAAAATGAGGTTGTGGAACACCTGGTGGATCTGGCCCGCATCGATGTTCGCCTTCCAGAGGTCGTCGGGCGCGTGAACGTTCCAGGTGCTGGAGGTGCCGTGCAGGGCGAATTTGAGGGTTTCGGTGACAAGCTCCTTCAGAGAGGCGGTGTGTTTGACGGGGGCCCCGCCTTTGGAGAAGGTCAGCAATTGCCGCGTGAGGTCCCTTGCGTGATCGACCGCGCTGGAGGCGTTTTTCACCAGGGGGGCGTTTTCGGGATCGTCGGCGAGATTGAGTTCCAAGAGGGAGAGGTCGCCCATGATCACGGACAGCAGGTTGTTGAAATCGTGGCCGATGCCTCCGGCCAGGACCCCAAGGGATTCGAGTTTTTCCGTGCGGTTTCGTTCCCGCGCGAGTTCCCGTATCCGGCTGACGTCGCGCAACACCACGACCGCGCCCACGATGTCCCCGCTTTCGTTTCGGACGGGGGTGGAGAGGTGTTCGACGGTGCGGATGTCTCCGGTCAGGTTGGTCAACCGCGCGTCGCTATTCCGTGAGGAGTGGGTCCCGCCGGTCCGTACGGCCGCGACCGGATCGGGAAGAGGCGCGCCGGTGGAGGGGTCGGTCAGTTGGACCAGGCCGGCGAAGGTTTTTCCGGCCAGGGTGTTCGCGGGTGCTCCAATCAGGTCGGCCGCGGCGGGATTCACAAAGCGGATCATCCCGTCCGGATCGCATGCGATGACCGCGTCGCCGATACTCTGGAGGGTGGCGTCCAGTCGCTTTTTCTGACGGATGAGTTGGCGTTCGGACCCGCGGAGATCCTCCACTTTTTGCAACAGGGCCTCGCGGGCGCTTCGCAATTGGCGGGTCATGCTGGCGAACGTGAGGGTGAGGGCGCCCACCTCGTCCCGCGACGCGCATTCGGGCAGGGGGGTGTCCCACTGTCCCCGGGAAATGTTCTCGGCCGTCTCCGCCAGACGCGTGACCGGACCGGTGATACGGCGGGCGAAGGAAAGTGCGAGTAGAATCGAGAACAGGATGGCCATGAGGGTGACCGCGCCGATAATAAAGGTGGCGTTGCGGAAAGAGACCCCGAGGGAGTGGAGGGGGATTTCATAGACCGCCGTCCACCGGATTGCGCTTTGTCCCCGGGGTCGGATACGGGAGAAAACGTGGAAGTGGTCGGAGTGGAAGGGTTGGTTGGACAGCACCCCCTGGGGCGTGTTGAGGAGTTCCTCCTGGTGGGTGCGGATATCGATGTCGATGCCTCCGTGGTCTTCGCCTTCGAATCCGGAAAGGGGCATGAGCGGTTCGCCCTCGTGCGTGAGAAGGTATCCAAGCTTTCCGGGCGCCTCTTCGGAGATTTCCCGAAGGAGGGCGTCCAGATCGAGTTCAAGCACGATGACACCGGCCAGTTTTCCGGAATCCTCCTGGACGGTGGATGAGAAAACCACGGGGGCGCCGGGGCCGTCATGATGGATGTGCACCGGGAGGGAATCTCCCCGAACCGAGGCCGTTTGCATGGCGCCGACGAAAAACGGCGCGTCTGAGAAATTCGTGTCCGAGACGGCGTGGGCGGAATCACGTCGCGGCACCCGCAGATGAAGCCGTTCCCGACCGAGACAGTTGAAGTAGCGGACGCCTCCCCGGAAGCCGTTTCGTGTTCCCAAATGCGATTGCAGACGGTACGTCAGAGATTCGATGGCCGCCTGGCGCTCTTCCTCGTTTTGGGCGTTGATCAGGCGACGGGTTTCCGGGAAACCACCAAGCATCAAGGTCTCCGCGGCCCAGGCGGTGAGGCGGCTCTCAATGTACCTCGTGTGTTGGGAGGCTTTCGAAACGCTTTGGCGGGCCTGGGCCTGAAGGCTTTCCCGGTACAAATAGGTGAGGCTGAGCAGAGGAAGCGTGAGGGCGGGAACCAGCAGGACCAGGAGAAAGCAAAGAATCAGTTTGGATCGGAGATGGGTGAAGCCGCGGGGGCGGCGGCGAAAGAGAAAGGCCATAAGAGGAAACGCGGGTGAAGTTCAGGGGTCAGGGCGGCGAAACGGGGGGGAACAGGGCGTCCGCGTCCCGCTGGGCGAGGCGCAGGGCGTCGTCCGGTTCGGTTTGATGCATGAGCATGTCGTGGAACCGATTTCCAAGCAGGGTACACAGTTGGTTCCATTCCGGCATGGGGCCGGGGAGATCCAGTTGGAGCGCGCCGGTGATTTCGGGCGTGGCGAGGAGGGAGGTCGCGGGAAACCGGGTACGGATCTCGGGGTCGTCCAGCAAGACCCGCAGGGCGGGGGTGGCGTTTCCTCGCAGGGTTAATTCTTTTTGGACATCGGTCTTCAACAGATGGGTTAACAGGGACAGGGCCCGGTCCGGATGTCGGGCGTTGGCCGGGATCCCCAGAGCCCAGACGTCGAGGGGAATTGCCGGATCGACGCCGGGCGCGACCGGCGCGGGGCCATAGCGGACGAGTCCGGCGACGCGCGAAACGGGATTGGCTTCCGCCAGGGCGGCCCTCGAGGTCCAGCCGTAGGCCATGGCCGTTTCCCCTCCGGCGAAACGGCCGATGCGTTGGTCCCAGGCCATGTTGAGGATATCGGGATGGGAGTATTCGAGCAACGCCATGGCGAACGCGGCGGCGGCATGTCCCGTGGGCGTGTCGATGGTGGGTCGGCCGTCGGCGTTCACGATGGATCCTCCGAAGGCCGTGTAAAAATGGGCCATGGATTGACCCAACGGGACACCGCGCTGGGCGTTCCAGGCGATTCCGTATCGCCCCTCCTCGGGACGGTGGTACCGCTTGGCCAGTCTCAGGAGGTCGTCCGGGGTCTGTGGAAAAGGGAGGTGGTCCTTCTCCAAGAAGTCCCGGCGGACCCACAAAACCTCCGCCGCGGGCTGGAAGGGGGCGCCATAGAGGGATCCGTCCACGATGCATGTCCGCAGGGCGCCGGGGAAAAACGCGTGTTCCGGAGGCAGGGCGGAGGCGGTGAGGGGCCGCAGGATGTTTTGTTGGATGAACTCGCCGAGCCAAAGGCTGTCGAAGGCGATCAGGTCGTAGTGCGATTCCCGGTCCCGTCGGTTCTGCAGGATAATACGCCGCACTTCATCGTAGGTCGCGAGTTCGAACTCCAAGTCACAGGAGATCGTATTCTCCAATTCCGCTTCGATGCGTTCGAGGGCCTGGGCAAAAGGCGCGGCCATGAGAAGAATCCGGCAGGGACGAGGCGAGGTGGACGCGACGGTGTCCTGTCCGAGTTGGTTGTTGCACCCGGCGACCCAGAGGCCGGCCGCGAGACAGACCAGCGCACACAACGCGACGAGGAGATCATGGGGGTGGCGTGGACGTTTCATGCCGGCTCCGAGTTCAGTCTTCACATGTCTTCATGTATGAATTATCAATGTATTTAAATGATAACGCAATTTAAATCAAATCAAGTTTACTTCTATAGGTTATTGTCTTTTTTGGCGCATAATATCAATACGATGGGGAACCGGCGAAGTTCGGCGACCTGCTCCGCCCAGGCGGTGCTGAAATAGGGGACGCGGTTTGTGATTTCCCGGGTGGACATCCGGTCGACGGGCAGGGCGGCGGGTTCGAGCAGGCGGTCCAGGCGCAGCCCGGCGTCGCGGAGCCAACCGACGGATTCGGAGATTGGGTAGGCGCGGGCGTGGGCCGCGGCGTCCTCGTCGCCTTCCCTGACATCGGGCATGGGGTGGAAATAGCTTTGGAGGAAAACGCCCTCTTCGCCTTCCAGATCCAGCCATTCTCCCGCGTAGACGGGGTGGCCGAGGCTGAGGAGGAGGGTGCCCCCGGGCCGCAGCATGCCGGCCAGGCGGCGGATAAGCGACTGGGGATCCGACGAAAAGGGAACACCATAGGCGGAGTGGACGAGGTCGAAGGTTCCGAGATCCCCGGGGAGGCGATCCATGTCGGCGAGGCGGAAATCGACCTCGACCCGATTCTCTCCCGCCAGTTGCCGTCCCCGCTCCAACTGGCGGGCGCTGATGTCGAAGGCCACGGCCTCGGCTCCGCGGGAGGCCAGCACGATGCTGTTTTGCCCGGCGCCGCAGGCGGCTTCGAGACACCGGAGTCCGGAAAGATCGCGGGGAAGCAGTCCCAGTTCGCCGTCGCCCGGCAACAGGGGGCCGTAGTGGAAGTCGCTTGTGGAAATGCGGGTTTCCGCCTGGTAGTCCGCGGCCAAGTCGTCCCAATACCGCGCATGCAGCCGTCCGGCCTCGGTCCACACGTTCGCCATCAGTCTTTCCCCGGCGCGCCGGTCCAGTTGCGGGTGAGGCATTCGCGCAGGCGGAGACGGGCCCGGTGGAGGGTCACCCACAGGTTGGAGGAGCTGATGTCGAGTTCCTCACAAATGTCGTCCGCTTCCTGGTTCTGTAGTTCCCGCAACACGTACACCTGCTTCTGCCGTTCGTTCAAGTGATCGAGGCATTGATTGAGCTGGTCCCAGAACTCCTTGCGCTCGTAGGCCTTCTCGGGCTGGGTGATCCATTCGGATTGCCCCACTTTCCAATGGCCTTTGCGGTCGAGGGAGGCGTGGGGGTCGAGTTCGCGGGTTTCCAGGTCCTCGCTGAGGAACATCCGGTTGTGTTTGCGAAAGTGGTCGATGATTTTGTGTTTGAGAATGCCGACAAGCCAGGTGCGTTCACTGGAGCGGCCGGAAAAGGAGTCCGCGCCCCGGAGCGCCGCCAGAAAGGTGTCCTGCACCAGGTCCTCCGCCGTCTGCGGATCGCGAAGCCGGCCGAGGGCGTAGCGGTAGAGGATGTCCCCGTGTTCGTCGAGCCAGCGGGCGGGGTCGATGGGGGCGTCGTTCGGCATAGGGAATTTGTACGCATTCCGGGGTGGGAGGCAATGAGAATCGACTCGGATTTTGCCGCCCGGCCGTCGCGGTTTCCGTTTGACCTGCGCGCATTGGCGCGTCATACACCCCCTATTCGTTTTAATGAGTTTTGAACCGTTTACAGAGGAAAGACGACGATGAAGATCCGCCCCGCCGATGAATGCCGCTACGACCTGCTGAGCCTGGGAGAATGCATGGTCCGCCTGAGTCCGCCCGGCCACGGTCGCCTGGAATTCGCGGATACGCTGGAGGTGCATGTCGGGGGCGGGGAGTACAACGTCGCCTACGCGCTGAGCCGTCTGGGCATGCGCACCGGCTGGATCGGCGGACTGGTGGACAATCCGGTGGGGCGCATCGTGATGCGGCATGCCCGGGGCGGCGGGGTGGACATCTCCCATGCGCCGGTGTCCTCCTACGACGGGGTGGGGCGCACGACCCGTATGGGGTTGAATTTCACCGAGGTGGGCGCCGGGCCGCGCGCCAGCATCAGCATGTACGACCGCGGACACACCGCCACGTCGAAGATGAAGCTGGA
>Ga0194138_10000795_pt1 | contig 14853 bp, 12 predicted proteins | sample TARM_MetaG_T2_14_FD_134022 | JGI IMG/M metagenome (GOLD analysis project Ga0194138, IMG submission 134022) | Freshwater microbial communities from Pennsylvania, USA, analyzing microbe dynamics in response to fracking - TARM_MetaG_T2_14 (version 2) | ecosystem: Environmental > Aquatic >...
GCACGAGACAGGGTCCACGCTGAGCAAAGGCCTCTCTGAGGACGGCATCGGGATCGCTGCACCCGGCCAGATTTACCGTGCGCCAGCCGAAACCTTCCGCAATCTTCATGAAATTCACTGCTATCTGATATTCAGATGAGAAGCAGTTGGCGTTGAAGAACAGCTCCTGCTGCTGGTGCACCAGCCCGAGGCAGTTGTTGTTCAGCAGCACCACGGTCACGTTCACCCGCTGTTCGGCAGCAGTGGCAAATTCCTGAATGTTCATGAGCAGGCTGCCGTCTCCGCTGAAGCAGATGACCTTGCGGTCCGGTGCGGCGAGCGAAGCGCCAATGGCCGCAGGCAGACCGAAGCCCATGGTGCCGAGCCCGCCCGAGGTACGCCATTGCCGTTCCTGTTTGAAGGGGTAGCTTTGGGCAGTCCACATCTGGTGCTTACCCACGTCGGTACAGACGATGGTATCGTCTTCAACCAGCTCGCCGATTCTGCGGATAAGCTTCTGGGGACTCTCATACCCACCTTCGAGCGGTGCCATCTGGGGAAAGGCGTTTCTGAGCGCGGTAATGAAGTCCATCCACTCGGTTCTCGGATTGGGCTGCACATTGGGCAACAGGGCATCCATCACTTCGCAGATATCGCCGAGAATGCCCACGGAGGCAGTGCGGATCTTGTCGATCTCACTGTGGTCGATATCAATGTGAATAACCCTGGCCGACGGGCAGAATTCCTGCACCTTGCCGGTGGCACGGTCATCAAAACGGACACCGGCCGCGATGATGAGATCGCAGGCCTCCAGCGCCATATTGGTATAGCGCTCCGCATGCATGCCCAGCATGCCGATGGACAGAGGGTGATCCTTGGGAATGGCACCAAGGCCCATGAGGGTCATGGTCACCGGCATGGCCGACCGTGTGGCCAGTTCCAGAATCCTGTCGCTGGCACCTCCGGCAACCACACCACCGCCGACCCACAGCACGGGGCGCTTGGCCGAATTGATCATCTCGACCGCAGATTCAAGGTCCGCATCATAGGCTCTTGGGGCGGGGTCCGGCTCACCGATCTCAGGCCACTCGGCAAAGCTCACTTCACCAACCTGAATGTCGCGGGGAATGTCTATCAGAATGGGGCCGGGGCGACCTGAGGAGGCAAGGCGGAAGGCCTCCGGAATCACGGCGAGCAGTTCCGCGCCGGACCGCACAAGAAAGTTGTGCTTGGTAATGGGAATGCTCATGCCGTAGGTATCCACTTCCTGAAACGCATCCGTTCCCATCAGCATACTCGGCACTTGCCCGGTAATGCAGATAACGGGTACCGAATCCAGCTTGGCGTCGGCGATAGCCGTGAGAATATTGGTGGCTCCGGGGCCGGAAGTGGCAAAACAGACTGCGGGCTTGCCCGTGGTCCGTGCCATGCCCTGCGCGATGAATCCTGCCCCCTGCTCGTGACGGGCCAGAACGTGATGGATAAGTGAACTGCGGGAAAGCGCATCGTACAAGGGCAAATTCGCCCCGCCGGGTATGCCGGAAATGATCCGCACTCCCTGCCGTTCAAGCAAATGTATGGTAAGCTCTGCGCCGGTCATCCTGAACATTGTGCACTCCTCTTCTGACCCATTTTCTCAACCGGCGGGGGGGTGGGTCAAAACAAGAACCCCCGCCGGTGCCTGAGCGCTGGCGGGGGTTTATTCCAGTGTTGTACTGAACGAGCCCGTTACATCGCTGAGGCACCGACGCCATGCAAGACGACGACGTTGACGACGACATTGACGACGACCACTAGAACAACCACAGCCTGCATCAGGCTGTCAGCGATAGCTGCAAAGGTGTTTCCGGTGGTATGTCGCATTGGGTTCTCGTTCCTATTCAGGAAATAAGTTTGTTCATGAAAAGTAGTGCCGGAAGAGCAAAAATGTCAAGGCATAGAGCACAATTGCTGGGGAGTGCCGTGATTACTCCGGTGAACGGTCAAAAACAGCCGGTGAACGGCAACCACGGTTCCAGCCCCAAGCACTGTTCTGCCAGCCGAAAATTAATTCTGCTGCGCCATAATCCCGTCAATTGTCTTGAGAAGCACCTGACAATCCACAGGTTTGGGCAGATAGGCGTCCATTCCCGAAGCAATGAACCGGTCCCTGTCTCCTGCCATGGCATAGGCTGTGAGCGCGATAACCGGTATGAGCCGCCTGCGTTCGCCCACTTCCCCTTCGCGAATGGCTTTTACAGCTTGCAGGCCGTCCATTACGGGCATCTGTATGTCCATGAGAACAAGGTCAAAGTCCTTTTCACGCAGCGCCTCAAGCGCCTGCTTGCCATCACCGGCAATATAGGCGGTTGCTCCGGCGTTCTCCAGCTGCCGTGCCACAAAACGGGCACTCAGGGTATCGTCTTCCACTACCAGCACGTGATAAGGCAGCCGTCTTATCCCCTGCGCGGAAAGCACATCTCCCACCTGTTCCGCCAAGGCTTCCACCCGCTGGAAGGGAAGCGAAATGTAGAAGGTGGAGCCAACGTATTCTTCTGTCTCAACACACAACTCCCCGCCCATAAGGGCCACAAGGCGTTTCACAATGGACAACCCAAGCCCCGCTCCCTGAAAATGTCTGGTACAGCTTCCTTCAGCCTGACTGAACGGTTCGAACATCCTGACCAGATTATCATCACTGATGCCTATTCCCGTATCGCTTATCGAAAACAGAATGCGCAGGTCTCGATTATCGCATGTTGGCAGCGCTCCTACATAGATATCCACAGAGCCCGTTTTGGTGAACTTCAGTGCATTCCCCACAAGGTTGTTAAGCACCTGATGCACTTTGGTAGCATCCCCCCAAAGCATGGGCGGCACCGCAGATGCTATCTCAAGATTCAGTATGACGTTGGTCTGTCTTGCAGCCGGAAAGAACAACTGCCACACGGCCCGCACCGTATCCGGAAGCGAGAACGATTCCACCTTGAGCTCTTCCTTGCCCGCCTCGATACGGGAAAGGTCCAGAATGTCGCCTAAAAGCCGGGTGAGCCGCCTGCACGACTGCGTGGCAAGCACAACAAAATCTTCCTGTTCAGCATTCAGGGGGGTATCCGTCAGAATCTGCAGGGTACCCATGACGCCGTTCAGCGGAGTACGCAATTCATGGCTCATATTGGCAAGAAACTCGGACTTGGCCCTGTTTGCTGCATCGGCCTCTTCCTTGCTCTGCTTGAGTTCCACATTTCTTTCAGTCAATTTGTGTATCAGAGCCAACTTCTCCATGGTGACCGATGTCAGGTCAGCGAGAGACTGCAAGGCCTGCACGACAGAGTCATCCGGCACGTTACGCTTCGCCCAGTATATGCCTATGCATCCCAGAGGTGCCGCGGACCGGATGGGAACCATGGCCATACTTTTTACAAAGGTCTTACGGTACACGTCTGCCGGAATGCGGGGATCATCAAAGACATCCGGAATGATTACTGCCTTCCGGTTCTGCATAACCCAGCCGCTTATGCAAAGCTTTTGCGGAAACCGTTTTCCCTTCCATAACGGTGCTATGGCTTCTTCATCAGCATAGAAACAGTTATCGTCTTCATTATGCACAAAGGTGGCCCCGTCAGCTCCGGCTATCTGCCTAGCGGCATGGCTCACGATTCCACGCACTTCCTCAATGCTGGCGGCGAGAGAAAGTTTGTTTGCCGCATCTGCCAGCAACCCCTGCTCCCGGGCCTTACGCTCATTCTCCTGCTCCGCGATTCTCCGCCTTGTAATATCCAAGGATATGCTGACAAGACCATCCACCACTCCGTCCTGATCCCGATGAGGATGCTTGACTGACAGGAAGTGCCGCTGGCCGTTCAAGGTCTCCGCCACTTCCTCAAACACACCTGTTTCTCCGCACTCAAGAACGGCTCTGTCATTGTCCACCTGCCCGCCGTCGACGGGAGAAGTAAACGTCAGAAAGGACATGCCGCCGAGCAGATTATCCTTCCGTATTCCCGTCATGGAATATACGGCCGGATTAACGCCGAGCAAACGCCCCCGCCTGTCCCGCGTGTATACGAGAATATCCCGCGCAGCGAAGGGACCACCAAAAATCTCTTCAGGAAACTGAATCCAGTGCTTATCACCCAGATTCTCAGTGCATGCCGCCGCACCCATGACAGGCGCACCGGCAGAATCGGCTTGGCTAAACGAACCGCTTTCGGATGAACTTTGCTGCACGTCTTCAGCTATATTCTCACCGGGACGCTGCTCTGCCTTTTTCAGCCGTTCAAGGGCCTCACTGATGAGCAACCCCATCAGAATGAACATAATGGTGGAATACAGATCAGCAGTATTCTCAAAACCGAACGAACGCTGAGGCGTGATAAAGAAATACCACCCCAGCAGAGCCGAAAGGATTGTGGAAACCGCACCGCCGTGCAAGCCGGTAAGTCTGGCGCTGAAAAACACCGCCGGAAAGAACAACAGCCAGGTGAAGGGAGAAATACTGGCCCAGAGCACCCATTGCAGCCCGAGTGCCAACAAGGGGAAAAGAAGGACAAGGCTGACATTGTAAACACTGTTCGAAGCACGCATGGCTATCCTGCCTCTTTTTGCTACACAAAATCAGCGAGATGACTTCTGTCCTAACCCTGCAATCACGCGGAGAGCATGACAAAAGCCGGTCCGCCACGAGTAATGGCGCAACTCGCCGCCACAAAAATAGATTTATTTCTATTTATGGTTGTACGTAGCGAGGGGTATATCGTCAATGCCAATAAAAGACTTTCGCAGGTTGCGGAGGGACTAAGAATCAGTCCAAGCCGTCACAGCGGATAACGGCGGGATAGTGAGCAGGATACCAGGATGGGATACTAGCCTGTGCAGGGCGGGATAAACGGAAAAGGGTCCGGCAGCATTGCTGTCGGACCCATATTCTCTTGGTAGCGGGGGCCGGATTTGAACCGACGGCCTTCGGGTTATGAGCCCGACGAGCTACCGAGCTGCTCCACCCCGCGTCACGTGTGAGAGGGGGTTTACGTTGAAGCGGCTAATGTGTCAATCACTGATTTACAATAATCTCTCAATTCGCTATTACTTCCCGGTTATGACAACAATCAAATCACTATCCATAGTTGTTCCCGTATATAACGAAGAAGACAACCTCCCTATCCTGTTCGCCGAGATCGAACGCGCCATGTCGCGCACCGACAAAGACTGGCATGTCATCTTTGTGGATGACGGCAGCAAGGACAGAAGCCTTGAGGTCATGCGCCAGCTTGCGGAAAAGCACGATACTGTCCGCTATGTGGTCTTTGCCCAGAACTGCGGACAGTCTGCCGCCTTCAAGGCTGGTTTTGATGCCGCTACGGGCGACGTTGTCGTTACCATGGACGCCGATCTTCAGAATGACCCTGCCGACATCCCTGCCATGCTTCAGGAGTACGAGCGCGGCTTTGACATGGTCATCGGCTGGCGCGCAAAGCGTCAGGACTCCATTGTGAAGAAGATCGTCTCCAAGATCGGCAACGGCATCCGCAACCGCCTGAGCAATGAAACCGTCAAGGATACCGGCTGCTCCCTCAAGGTGATGCGCACCAGCATGGCGCAGCTCCTTCCCATGTTCACGGGTATGCACCGTTTTCTGCCCACGCTCATGAAGATGCAGGGCGCCAAGGTTGCCGAAGTTCGTGTAAATCACAGACCCAGACAGCATGGCGTATCCAAATACGGCGTGTGGGACCGCACCAAGGCCACCTTCTTCGACCTGCTGGCCATTCGCTGGATGCAGAAACGCACATTCCGCTATACGATCAGGGAACAGAAATAGACGGACGGCAAAGCAGGATACCGGATGGAATTCTGGCTGCACTGGACATGTACATTTATCGGGGCGGCCCTGCAGGCCGCCTCTGTCGTTCATCTGGCCTTCCGCCGGACCGGACAACAGAAGCGGAATGCCCTTTCCGCTCCCACCCCTTTCGGAAACGAAAAGGGTAACACAGCCGAAACAACTTCGGCGTATGATCGCCTCCGGCTGGCTGCGGGTCTCGGCTCCTGCCTGCTTCTCGCCTTACAGGCCCTGCTGGACGGCGACCACGTTATGCTGACGGGACAGATGCTTCTGGCCCTCTTTTTCCTTACAGAACATCGGTACCGCCCTACGGTGCGATAACAGTCGCCCTGCTCCGCTGCACACCGCGCGGAACATGACAGACGAGGACAGCACAGATTGATCAATGCAAAAACCAGAAAGGCCATCCTCAAGGCCTTTTTCATATTCGCTCTGCTGGCGGCAGCCATCTATCTTTTCAGAGTTTCCGGCCTCAATGAAGTGCTGGACAAGCATTGGATGGACGTGCACATCCGCGATCAGGGTATTTCCGGCGACCTGCTGTTTCTGGCTATTGCCGCAGGATTCACTGCGGTGGGCCTGCCCCGCCAGATAATCGGTTTTTTTGCGGGCTATGTTTTCGGGGCAACTATGGGCACCGTCATGGGAACCGTGGGAACCGCACTTGGCTGCGCCCTGTCCTTCTACTACGCCCGTTTTGCCGGACGCGAGGCCATTGAGCGCAGACTGGGCAAGAAGACGGCAAAGCTCAACGCCTTTCTGCAGCGCGACCCCTTCCAGATGACTGTGGTCATCCGCCTGCTGCCCGTGGGAAGCAATATCCTGACCAACCTTCTGGCGGGTATCACGTCCATATCCTCCCTCTCATTTCTCGGAGGCTCCGCGCTCGGCTACATCCCCCAGACCTTCATTTTCGCCCTGCTCGGCAGCGGAGTGAATGTTGATCCTGTCTGGCGCACCACCATCAGCGCCGTGCTCATGGTTGTTTCAAGCCTGCTCGGCTACCGGCTCTACCGGAAATACCGGGTAGAATCCGAACTGGATGCATAAGAAAACGCCCCGCCGCACTCCGGCGGGGCGTTTTCATTTCGCATATCCCCTTTCACAGTAGATAGAGATTCTGGGCTTCACCCGTCGTGCATTCATTCAGGAACACACCAAGCTGATAGCCCGTTATCTGACCTACCTTCTTTCTCCCGGCCCTGCCGCGCCTGACAGCCTGCATCAGATCAATCACCATGAGCCCTATGCCGCTCCAGTTGCTCATGGTCAATTCACGCCTCATCACGTCCGGACCGGTTCGTCCCAGCTTGCCGACTTGGTACATTGCTCAAACATCGCTCCCGTCACAAAAAAGCGCCCTGCCGAAAAACGACAGAGCGCTAAATGCGTCACTTCGAAGAAGTACAGCCTACTTGCGCCAGAACTCCGGCACAAAAAGGATGAACACAGTATAGATTTCAAGACGCCCGAGCAGCATGCACCATGTGAGCACCCACTTGGCGGCCAGCGGCAGATGTGCAAAGTTCTCTGCAGGGCCCACAGTACCAAGACCCGGCCCAATGTTGCCTATGCAGGCGGCAACAGCCGCAAAAGCCGTGAGCACGTCTATGCCCAGTGCAGTGAGCAGGAAGCTGGAAATGACAAACAGTCCCACATACAGAATGAAGAAGCCCCATATGCCGGACATGACCTCGGCAGGCACAATACGCCCCCCGAGCTTGATATGCTTCACCGCTCTCGGATGCACCAACCGGAACAATTCATGGTAGGCCTGTTTGAGCAACAGCAGCACACGCATGCACTTTATGCCGCCCCCCGTTGAACCGGCGCACCCCCCAAGGAACATGAGGAAGAGAAGTAAGGCCTGCGGGAACGGCAGCCACAGCTCATAATCCGCCGTGGCAAAACCGGTGGTTGTGCATATGGAAACCACCTGAAACGCCGCATGGCGGAACGATTCTGTCCAGGTATCGTAATTGCGGCCGTAGATAAACAAGGCAATCAGCACCGTGAAAATCACAGTTGCAACCGCATAGAACTTGAATTCGGAATCCTTCCAGAAACACTTCACGTCACCGATCAACGCCCTGTAATGCAGGGAAAAGTTGGCACCGGCTATGAACATGAAGATGGTGATGACCCACTGGATATAGGCGCTGTCATAATGGCCGACGGACAGGTTCTTGGTGGAGAAGCCCCCCGTCGCCATAGTGCCGAAGGTATGGCAGATGGCGTCAAAGAGTGTCATGCCGCCGAACATGAGCAGTATGCACTGGACAACGGAGATGGCCACATACACCTTCCAGAGAACCGTGGCCGTATCCTTGATGCGGGGTTTGAGCTTGTCCGGCACGGGACCGGGAACTTCCGCCTTGTAAAGCTGCATGCCGCCCACCCCGAGGAAGGGCAGAATGGCCAGAGACATGACGATGATCCCCATACCGCCAAGCCAGTGTGTCAGGCTGCGCCACATGAGAATGCTGCGGGGCGTTGACTCAATGTCCGTCATGACGCTTGAGCCCGTGGTGGTGAACCCCGATATGGACTCGAACACGCAGTCCGTCCACGTGGGGAACACATCTGCCAGCAAGAAGGGCAACGCGCCTGCAAGTCCGGCACCGAGCCAGCCCAGGGCCACAATGGCCATGCCTTCACGGTGGTTCATGATCTGCTTGTCCTTGCGCCGGAACGCAAGAATGAGCAGCAGCCCCACACAGACGGAAATGAGCATGGAATGCACAAGGGGCCACAAACCGGAATCGCGATAATAGAGAGCCCAGCCGATGGGGAACAGCATGGTCAACCCCACGGAAACAACCAGCGCCCCTATGACGTACAGACAATACGCAAATCGCATGCCGGCCTACAATTGCTTCAGTGTTACCGTCAGCGCCTGTTCAACACGCGAGACATTCTCACGCGTAGACAGAATGATGATACGGTCATCAGGCTGTATCATGCTGTCACCACTGGGAATGACAACTTCCTTCCCCCGCACAATGGCCAGCAGCAGCGTGCCGCGCGGCATGGCAAGATCCTTTACGGGTTTGCCCACAAGTTCGGAATCAGCTTGCGCAATGGCTTCAAGCGCCTCTGCGCCCTCACCCCGGATGGACACTGACGAGAGCACCTTGCCACGGCGGATATGGTGCAGGATAGAGTTCACGGCAGAAAGACGGGGTGAAACCGAATGATCAATGCCGATGGCACTCACCAGAGGCTGGTAGGCGACCTTGTTCACACGGGTTACCGTCTTCTTCGCGCCAAGATTCTTGGCAAGCAGTGAAGAGAGAATATTGGTTTCTTCGTCGGAGGTCAGCGAAATAACGGCATCCATCTCTCCCACGTTTTCTTCACGCAAGAAATCCTGATCGGTTCCGTCTCCGCGAAGCACAAGTGTGGAGTTCAGCTTTTCCGCCAGATACTGACAACGTGCTTCACTCTTGTCCACAAGCTTCACATGCAGGCCTTTGCGCTCGAACAGCACGGCCAGACGCAGCCCTATGTTACCACCGCCGATAATGAGCACATCACGCACCGGGGCCATATCACGGCCACAGACGCTGCGGACCACATCAAGACTGGTATCCTTGCACGCGAAATACACGATATCGCCGGAAATTATCTCATCGCGTCCGCTCGGAATGATAAGATCCTCGCCGCGGACGATTGCAGCAATGAGCACATTGGTATCCGGCACAACATCACGGAACGCCATCAGCTTCTTGCCAACCAGCGGTCCCTTTTCAACCCGAATGCCCACAAGTTTGACGCGACCTTCGGCGAACTCGCTGAAGTCTACGGCACCGGGCACGGCCAGCATGCGGTCGATGGCTTTGATGACTTCAATCTCGGGATTGATGATAGTGGAAATATTGAGCGGCTTGTTGGTGAGGGCATCCTGATAGAGGTTGTATTCCTCGTTTCGGATACGAGCGATCTTGATGGAATCCGGAGAAATGGCGTTGGCAAACAGGCAGGCGATAATGTTTATCTCGTCACTGTCCGTCACAGCCAGAAAAATATCAGCGTCCATCACTCCGGCATCGGAGAGAACGACAGGGCTGCAACCGGACCCTTGAAAAGTCTGCACGTCCAACACTTCGGAAACACGGCGTAGCGCTTCGGAACTCTGGTCAATGATGACCACTTCCTTGCTTTCCTGAGCCAGACGGTGGGCAATGTGGTATCCCACTTCGCCCGCCCCGACGATGACCACCTTGAGTTGTTCGACCCGCGGTGCACGACTGAAAAAACCCATGTTAGGTGTTTCTCCCTGATATGCCAAAGCCGGAACGCAAAAACAATTCACGAGTGGAACCAGCCTTTCACGCCGCTCAGGTCCGGCACGACTCAGCCGGAACCTTGAACTATAGGACTTTGGCGGATTGAGCGTCTCGCAATTATTACCAAATTGCATGTGCCTCTGCAAGGTTGGGGCAAAATGCTCCTCACATGAAATTCAGTACGCAGACAACAAAAAAGCCCGCACAAAAGGCGGGCCTCTTTGCAAACGTAATCTTGCAAGGCGAACTAGATCTGGGAGATAGCCTTGCTCAGACGAGAAATGTTACGAGAAGCGTTTTTCCAATGGATAACGCCCTTGGTGGCAGCCTTGTCCAAAATGGACGAAGCGGTGCCGAGCAGAGCCATAGCCTGGTCCTTGTCCTTGAGCTGAACAGCTGCGCGAACAGCCTTCACAGTGTTACGGACACGGGTCTTCATAGCGCGGTTACGAGCAGCGCGCTTCAGGCTCTGGCGATGCCGCTTGATGGCAGACTTGTGGTTAGCCACGATTAATCCTCCGAAAGACTTGTATGTAAGAATCTTAATGACAATTACTGGAACACGGGAAGCAAGTCATTACGCTGCCACCCCCAGCATGTCAAGCATTATCCGACTTTTCTTCACCTCTCAGGACAGTTACCAGAACCATTCCGAGTGGCGAAAGTATTTTCTGCTACATCTGCAGTGCTGCAAAGTCGGCAAGTCTGCCAAGCTTCTGCACCAGAGAGGTCAGCAGGTTCAGACGATTGACGCGCACGGCGGCATCGTCGCACATGACCATGACATTATCGAAGAAGGCATCCACGGTGGGACGCAGTTCGCCGAGCAGACCGAACAGGGCATCAAAATCCCCTGCCTGCCACAGGCTTTCGAATCTGGGTTCGACAGCCCTGAGCGCTTCACCAAGAGCCTTTTCCGCTTCGTCTTCAAACAGGGCAGCATCCACAACACCGGAAAGAGCCACACCGGCCTCTTCTCCCTGCTTGCGGATGATGTTTGCCGCACGCTTGAAAGTGAGCACTGCCTGCCCGAATCCTTCGGATTTGCTGAAGGCATCAAGTGCCTTGAGACGCGCGGCGGCATCGCAGATATCCGAAGAACCGGCATTGAGCGCAGCTTCCACCAGCAGGGTTTCATAGCCCTGCGATACGAAGTAGTTCTTGAGACGCAGGTTGAAGAACTCAACCATCTTCTCAAGTGCTTCTTCGGGAGCCAGCTTCCACTTGATAGCATCACCATATCCGGCCTGCGCGGCGAGGAAGATGTCGCGGGCGGATACACGGATGTTCCGGTCCAGCATGATGCGGGTGATGCCGAGGCAGCAGCGGCGCAGCGCATACGGGTCGGCAGCACCGGTGGGAATCATGCCCAGGCCGAAGCAGCCGGCCATGGTATCGGCCTTGTCCGCAATGGAGAGCAGCGCACCGCAGAGGGAGGAAGGAACGGGCGTATCGGGACCTGCGGGCAGATACTGCTCCGCAATGGCCTGTGCCACCACGTCGTTTTCACCCATCTTGCGGGCATAGATGCCACCCATAATGCCCTGCAGGCTGTCAAACTCGTACACCATTTCGGAAACGAGGTCGGCCTTGGACAGACGCCCTGCCCTTTCGGCATCAGCCTTCAGGCCTGCATCCACAGACGCGGCCAGCGAACCGCACAACGTGGAAAGCCGACGGGTCTTGTTGCCCATGGAACCCAGAGGAGCAAGGAAGATAACCGAGTCGAGCTTGCCGAGCCATGCATCAAAGCTGTTCTTCAGGTCGTTGCGCCAGAAGAAGCGGCCGTCTTCAAGACGGGCACGCAGCACGCGTTCCCAGCCCTTGCGCACCACATCCATATCCTTGGGAGTGATGTTCAGCACGGTCAGGAAGTACGGAAGCAGGTTGCCGTCCTTGTCTTCAAGGCCGAAGCTCTTCTGGTGGCTCTGCATGCTGGTCAGCAGAGCTTCGCGGGGCAGTTCGAGGAAGGAAGGATCAAATCCTCCCAGACAGGGCACCGGATGTTCGGAAAGCCCCTGCACTTCGTCGAGCAGGCTGTCTTTCCAGAGCACGGTGCCACCCATGGCTGCGGCAAGGGCATTACCTTCCGCAATGATGTGAGCGCGACGTTCGGCACCGGAGAGGGTGACGGCACACTGTTCGCGCACGACATCGGCAAATTTATCAGCATGAGAAACGGTGAAGGGACCGGGGCCGTGCACACGATGCCCGCGGGTGGTGTTGCCTGAGGCGAGGTCTGCCACGCCAAAGGGAACCACCTGATCATCGAACATGGCAAGAACCCAGCGCAGCGGACGCGCATAGGTGTATTCAAGGCTGCCCCACTTCATCTTCTTGGGGAACGGCAGTGCGCCGATGATGGCGGGACACCCTTCCGAAAGCAGATCAAGAGTGCGGGCACCGCCGATCTTCTTGCGGACAGCAAGGTACTCGCCCTTGTCGGTCTTGAGGGTGAACGCATCGGCAAGGTCAACGCCCTGCGTCTTGGCGAACCCCTCGGCAGCCTTGGTGGGCTTGCCTTCGGCATCATAGGCTATTCTGACGGGCGGACCGGATACCACTTCCTCCGCTTCATTCTGAATGGCGGAAATACCCTTCACGGTAGCCGCTGCACGGCGGGGGGTGGACTGCACATCAATGGCTTCGAAATCCACGTGCGATTCCGTCAAAAAGGCCGCAAGACGGTCCTTCAATTCCTTTTCCAGCCCGGGCAGGAAGCGGGCGGGCAACTCTTCGGTGCCGATTTCCAACACAAATACGGACATGGTATGCTCTTCCTGTGGGCTTACTTGGTTTCGGTCTTGGGCAGCATGGGATACCCGAGGTCTTCACGCTGCTTCGCGTAAAGACGAGCCACTGCGGATGCCAGAGCACGTACGCGACCGATATAACCGGTGCGCTCGGTAATGGAGATGGCTCCGCGTGCATCAAGCAGGTTGAATGTGTGCGAACACTTCAGGCAGTAGTCATAGGCGGGCCATGCCACACCCTCTTCGCACAGGCGTTTGCATTCACCTTCATACATGTTGAACAGGTTCAGCAGCATACCGGCATCGCTCAGTTCGAAGTTGTACCTGGACATTTCCACTTCGTTCTGATGATAGACATTCCCGTAGGTGACCTTGTCGTTGTACATGAGATCGTACACCGACTCCTTGCCCTGCAGATACATGCACAGACGCTCAAGACCGTAGGTAATTTCCACGCTGGTGGGGAACAGGTCTATACCGCCCACCTGCTGGAAGTAGGTGAACTGCGTCACTTCCATGCCGTTCAGCCATACTTCCCAGCCCAGACCCCATGCGCCGAGGGTGGGAGATTCCCAGTCATCTTCGACGAAACGGATGTCGTGAACGGCGGGGTCGATACCCAGAGCCTTCAGGCTTGCAAGGTACAACTCCTGAATGTTGTCGGGAGAAGGCTTCAGAATGACCTGAAACTGGAAATAATGCTGCAGGCGGTTGGGATTTTCACCATACCGTCCGTCAGTCGGACGGCGTGAAGGCTCCACATACGCGACATTCCACGGCTCGGGACCGATAACGCGCAGGAACGTCGCGGGGTTGAAGGTACCCGCACCGCATTCGATATCAAACGGCTGTGCAAGCACGCAGCCCTGCTCGGACCAGAAGTTCTGCAGGGTGAGAATAACGTTTTGGAAGTGCATGATGATCCCCTGAAGTCAATATTCTGTACACGATGTAACCGTGTTGTTGTGGTCGAATGCATTGGCGGACAAGGCCACCATTTCGTGCTAAACGCGCCTGAACATGCCCTTCTCCCATGCCAGACCGACATGGAACTGAATAAAGCCGTCCACGGCACGGGTAATCTCCTTGCGGGCACGCGGCGAAAGGTCTAGTGCGGTCCAGCAAAGCGGTGGATTGTCCTGCACAAATCGCAAAGCGTCAAGAGATTCGTTACCCATTCTGAAGCGCGGACCGGACGGCGCAGTGCAATTTCCGCAAAACAAAACACCTTCCTGCACGTGAAACACGCCTCCCCCCTGCCCTATGAGCGTTCCGCACTGCATGCAATGTCCGGTTTCGGGCCGATACCCCTGATCAAAGGCAAATCGTGCCCTGAACAACAGGGGAAGCAAGGGGTCAACCTTTTCCGATTCCTGCAACAATGCAAGCACCCCTTCAAACAGGGAAAAAGCGGCTCCCGCACCTTCTGCAGAAACCCCCATGGCTTCAATGAACTTCTGGCAGTTCACCGCCAGTCCCAGTCGCTGCAGATCCGTGCGCAACCTCACGGGTGAACGCAGCAGCGTTCCTTCCTCAAGGCTGTTGTAGGCGGCCATCCGGCTGCCCTTGACCCTGAAAAGCACTTGGTTGAGGTGATCAAGGCATCCACTGAAGCGCTGCCTGCTCCGGCAGCCGCCAAAGGCGAACGCCGTAAAAATTCCATGCTCCGGAGACAAAAAGCGGACCCACAGGTCCGCTTCCTTGAACCGCCCGATGCGGAGAATGATTCCTTTATCCGTATAATCCATCAGACTATCGGGATCGGACGAAATTCATGGTCAGTACCTTGCCGTCGGCACCGTCGAGTTTCACATTCTTTCCATTCAGGGCAAGGCTGACACCGCCGGAGTTTCCAAGGCGCAACGTCAGGGTCTTGGGGAAGCGTATTACAAATTTCTGGCCGGAGCGAAGATACATCTCCTTGCGATCAACCTCGTCTCCCCATGCTTCAACCCAGCACTCGGCCGAAGCGGAAAGGGTAATCTTCTGATCACCGGAAACCTTTGGC
>Ga0194138_10000796_pt1 | contig 14846 bp, 13 predicted proteins | sample TARM_MetaG_T2_14_FD_134022 | JGI IMG/M metagenome (GOLD analysis project Ga0194138, IMG submission 134022) | Freshwater microbial communities from Pennsylvania, USA, analyzing microbe dynamics in response to fracking - TARM_MetaG_T2_14 (version 2) | ecosystem: Environmental > Aquatic >...
GATCCACGGCTCTAAAAATCCGCTCAATTCCAGAGCGGCCCGCGATAGCTTTGCGTATTTTCTGGGAATCAATTATTTTCAAATTTTCTCTTGATACTTTGACCCGTTTTTGCGTCCGTGACCCGTTTTTGCGTCCGCAATCAAAGAGCGAGCGGCACAAGGTGCGCCAGAACCAGTTTTACAGAAGCGTCCCTTTCGTTTCGTTTCATGCCCCGCCCGGAGATCGTCCCCAAGCTATCAAAGGCAGCACCAGACAAGCCACTAAATGACGCTACGACAAGCTTGATTATCCTTCAAAAGCGGCTTGCTATACGCGTATACCAGTGCAACATTTACGACCATGTTAGCCATTCGATTAGATCAGGAAGTCGAGAGCCGTCTGGAGTCTTTAGCTAAAAAGACCGGACGCACCAAGACTTACTACGCACGGGAAGCCATCCTCGAACACCTCGAGGACATGGAAGATTACTATTTGGCTGTCGAAGCCATCCAGAACCCAGGCAAGATCTACACTTCCGAAGAAGCTAAACGTGAGTTGGGATTATAGTATTTCAGAGCGAGCGCTGAAGCAGCTCAAGAAGCTCGACAAACAAGCCGCCAAACAGATCCTCGACTATTTGGATGAACGTATCAGCGGCACCGAAGACCCCCGCCAACAGGGCAAGCAGCTCAAGGGGGAGCTGAACAATGTCTGGCGTTATCGGAGCGGCAACTACCGCATTCTGTGCCAGCTACAAGACGAGGTCTTTATCGTGCTGGTGCTCGAAGCAGGACACCGCAAAGACATCTACAAGTAAGCACTACGCTTTTGCCTTCGCCGGATGCGTCATTTCGTGGACTTTCTGCAGCTGGCTGATGCTGACGTTCGTGTAAATCTGGGTCGTGCCTAAATTCGCGTGGCCGAGCAGCTGCTGGATGAAGCGGGTGTCCGCGCCGTTCTCCAGCATGAGCGTCGCGCAGGTGTGCCGGAACAGGAGGGCATAGCAGGGGTCAAACGTAGAAAATAGAATCCTATCTGCGTTCTCGTCGTAAATTGCTGATTCGAGAGGGGTGCCCCATGTTCGGACGTCCAGCAATCCATGGGTTGCTCGCTGTTGTCTGAGCGCGCAAAAGCAATGCGATCTCATTTTTCCATTTGGCGCCTTTGGCGTCAGCCTCAATGTCGCTTTGCTGCTTCTTGCGTTTTTTAAGCGCTCCGGATCCTGTTCTTCGCAAAGTTCGAGGTGCGTCGCATAGCGGCGTATGCCCGCCAAAGTGTCGGTCAAATCAAGGATGCCTAGCAGCCTGTCGGGCCTAAGCCCGACAGGCTGCTAGGTTAATGCTTTGAAACGCCTCGGCGGCGATTTCGAAAGACCGCAGGCGGGCGCGGTGATCGAAAATCTGGGCCGTGGCGATGATTTCATCCGCCCCGGTTTCCTTCAAAATGGCCTCCAACCGGTCGCGCAAGGCGGCGGTGTCGCCCACGGCGGCATATCGGATCATACGTTCGACTTGCGCCGCCTCCATGGGACTCCAGTCCAATTCCGCCTCCGGAGGAGCCAGCGGCCGGCGCAGCCCGCGGATGAGATTGAGGAATTGACGGCGCAGGCCGTTGAAAAGCAGGGCCGCGTCGTCGGCATTGTCCGCCGCGAACACATTCACCCCCACCATGACATGGGGCCGGTTGAGATCCTCCGAGGGGCGGAAGCGTCGGCGGTAAATGTCCAAGGCGGCATGAAGCTGGTCCGGGGCGAAATGGGAAGCGAAGGCGAAGGGCAGCCCCATGCGTGCCGCCAGTTGCGCGCTGAAGGTACTGGAGCCGAGCAGATAAAGGGGCACGTTCAGCCCCTGCCCCGGTATGGCGTGGACGCTCTGGTTTTCACTCGGTTCCTTCAGGTAGCCTTGCAATTCCAACACGTCCTGCGGAAAGCTGTCCGCCCCCTCGACAGAACGGCGCAAGGCGCGAATGGTCGCCCGGTCGCCTCCCGGGGCGCGGCCCAGTCCCAGATCGATGCGACCGGGGTAGAGGGATTCCAATGTGCCGAACTGCTCGGCTATGACGAGGGGGGCGTGGTTGGGCAGCATGATGCCGCCCGAGCCGATCCGTATTTTGGAGGTGCCCCCGGCCAGATAAGCCATCAGCACCGAAGTGGCCGCACAGGCGATTCCCGCGATATTGTGATGTTCGGCCACCCAGTAACGGTGATAGCCGAAGCTCTCCGCATGGCGGGCCAAATCGAGGGAATTGCGGAAGGATTCCGCCGCCGTGCCTTGCCGGACAATCGGAGCCAGATCGAGGATGGAATAGAGCAATTCGGACGGGGCTGTTTTTTCATGCTTACTCATAAGTCAATGTCTTTGGCGCTGAATAAAAACCTTATCGCGGTGGGTTGTTCGAAAAGACGCGGCTGAAAAACGCGGAGGCATGCGAGTCACGAGGCACGAGTCACGAGGCACTAGACCTTGACGGGGAAGGGGTTGCGTTCGGCGAAAGTTTTTTGGTGCCAGTAAGGATAAACGGGAGTCCTTGCGCTGGCGGCGTCGAGTTTGTCGACCTGCCCGGGGGTGAGATTCCAGCCCACCGCTTCCAGATTCTGGCGGAGTTGGGCTTCATTGCGGGCGCCGATGATCACGCCGGCCACGCTGGGACGCTGCAACAGCCAGTTGAGCGCGATCTGAGGGACGCTTTTACCGGTTTCTTCGGCCACCCCGTCGATCGCGTCCACGATCTCGTACAGCGCTTCATCATCGACCGGAGGGCCGGCCTCCGTGCTTTTCCGATCATTCAGCCGACTGGTTTCGGGGCGAGGCTGGCCGCGGCGGATCTTTCCGGTCAGACGTCCCCACCCCAGCGGACTCCAGACGAGCGTGCCGACTTTCTGGTCGAGGGCCAGGGGCATGAGTTCCCACTCGTATTCCCGCCCGGCGAGGGAATAGTAGGCCTGGTGTGCGACGTAACGGGAAAGCCCGTGTTTTTCGGAAGCCGCCAAGGACTTCATGAGCTGCCATCCGGAGAAATTGGAGCAGCCGATATAACGGATTTTTCCCGCACGGACGAGCTCGTCAAGTGCGCCGAGGGCTTCTTCGACGGGTGTCATGGCATCGAAGCCGTGCAATTGAAAAAGATCGATGTGATCGGTGCCCAGACGGCGGAGGGCCGCCTCCACGCTTTGGATGATGTGAAAGCGGGAAGAACCCACATCGTTGGGTCCGGTTCCGCTGCGGAAAGTGGCTTTGGTTGAAATGAGCACTTCCTCACGCCGGCCTTTAATGGCCGCTCCAAGGACTTCCTCAGCCGCTCCGTCGGAGTAGATGTCGGCGCTGTCAAACAGGTTGAGCCCGGCTTCCAGGCAGATATCCACGATGTGGGTGGCTTCTTTGGGGCCGATGGCGCCCCATGCCTTGAATAATTCCGAGTTGCCGCCGAAAGTGCCGGTGCCCAGGCACAGGGCCGGGACTTTGAAGCCCGATCCGCCGAGTTGTCTGTATTCCATAAGGGTTCCTTGGGATTGAAGGTGGTGTTTTATTGTTCGATGTTTTACGAACCATAAAGTCCTCTTGACAAGGCGTCAAGGGGCGGAGGGATTATTCGCCCACACGCCAGGGGTCTTTCATCGTAGTGGTATCACATGGTGGAGCGCAGCTCAGTTACTCTGCTTAGAATTCATCGATCAGTAATGGCTGAGTGACCTCGTCGTATTCACCTATCCGCCTTCCCTTTAGTGGCCTCAAATCTACAACAGCACCAAACTGCATAAATAAAAAGTGATTATCTCGACCAAGGTGCCCAAGGCTCTTCCTGCCGCCTTTTTCCTGTCTGCGGCGTAGTGGAATACCTCATCTGATAAGGTCTTTTGTAATTTATCGACTGATTGGTAACTCATAAATCATTTTTTTGGAGATCGCAGAGCCCAGACAACCAGTCTATGAGGTCAATCTGGGGACATTGGGAGGAAATAAGGTAAAATTCAATTTAGGGTTCTCATCCCAGTTCCGCTTCGCGGTAGGTTGATTGCTTCGCAATGGCAAGGGCGCTGGGACTGGTGCCGCAAGCGGCATCGCTTCGCGATCACCTGCGGTGCCCCATCTCCGCTCACTCCGTTCGCTCCGTCGAACCCTCAGTGGGTTCTCATCCCAGTTCCGCTTCGCGGTAGGTTGATTGCTTCGCAATGGCAAGGGCGCTGGGACTCGAACCCAGGACCGCCGGTTTAGAAAACCGATGCTCTATCCAACTGAGCTACGCCCTCGTGCAAAAACGAGGTAACTTGGCCAAAGTTTCAAAACTGGCAAGACATTCTGCCGAAGATCAGCAGGACTCCCGAGACTCTAAATTCCTCCACTTTCACGAATCCTCTATCGGTTCTCCTAATGCGCCATTTCGGAAAAACCAGACCTGTGCTGTCGGCTTGTGGTTTTGAAGACGGGATCCCCCGGGGCGACGCAGGACAGGGCGCCGAAGCAAACCCGCTGCGGCACAGTGCCGCCGGAGGCGGGACGATTGCCAAAGAAAAGCCCCGCTTCTTGCGAAGCGGGGCTGGGGTTCTAAAACAAACAGAAAACTGCTTTACGCGCCGACTTGGAAGCGGGCGAAGCGCTTGATCTGCATGTTTTCGCCCATCTTGGCGATCATGGCGGTGAGGACTTCCTGCACCGTTTGGTCGGGGTTCTTGACGTAGGCTTGTTCGAGGAGGCAGGACTCGCCGAGGAACTTGTTGAGCTTGCCTTCGACGATTTTCTCGAACGCTTGGGCGGGCTTGCCTTCGGCCTGGCCTTCGGCGACTTTGCGCTCGGCGGCGATGATTTCGGGATCGATGTCTTCGCGGGAGACGCAGACCGGGCTGGCCGCCGCGACGTGCATGGCGATGTCCTTGACGAATTGCTTGAAGTCGTCGGTCTTGGCGACGAAATCGCTCTCGCAGCTGACTTCGACGAGGACGCCGACCTTGCCACCGAGGTGGATGTAGGAGTCGACGAGGCCGTCGCTGGCGTCACGGCCGGCCTTCTTGGCGGCTGTGGCCATGCCCTTCTTGCGAAGGAGCTCTACGGCTTTTTCGAAGTCACCCTCGGACTCGACCAAGGCTTTCTTACAATCCATCAGTCCGGCGCCCGTGCTTTCGCGCAGCTCGCCGACCATTTTCGCATTAATTTGTACACTCATGATATCTAAGTTATTCGGAATTTTTGAAATCCAGTCCGCAGGGGACTATTTCTTTTCTTCGGTCGCTTCGGCCGCGGCTTCGGCGGCGGGCGCCTCTTCGGCGGGCGCTTTTTCGGCGGCTTCCTTGGCGGGCGCCTCTTCGGCGGCGGGCGCCTTGGGCGCGGCGGGCTCTTCGGCGGGTTTTTCGTCGGGTTTTTCGTCCTCACCGTAACCGGCGGGGAGCGTGACTTCGACGTCTTCCTGTTGCTCGAAGACTTGCTCGCGGATGATCGGGCCGGCGTTCTTCTGCACCTTCCTGGCTTCGCGCTTGGAGAGGCCGTTTTGCGCGGCTTCGAGGATGGTCTCGACGATGATGCGGATCGACTTGACGGCGTCGTCATTGCCCGGGATCGGGTAGTCGAGGAGCGTGGGGTCGGAATTGGTGTCGACCAGGCCGATCACGGGGATGCCGAGCCGGTTGGCTTCGGCCACGGCGATTTCTTCGTTCTTGGTGTCGACGACGAAGACGGCGGCGGGCAGGTCGTTGACCTCGAGCATGCCTTCGAAGTTGCGGTTCATGCGGCTCATTTGCCGGCGGATGGCGGCTTCCTCCTTGCCGGGGAGCTTTTCCAATTCGCCTTCCTGATCCATCTTGAGGAACTTGCGGTATTTCGCGAGCGAGGTTTTGATGGTGGTGAAATTGGTGAGGCCTCCTCCCATCCAGCGGTTGACGCAGAATGGCATCTGGCAGGCGGTGGCGGCTTCGCGCACGATTTCCTGGGCTTGCTTCTTGGTGCCGATGAAGAGCACGTCTTTGCCGGAGGCCACGGTGTCTTCGATCTTGGCGCAGGCCTTTTCGAGGAGGGCGTGGGTTTTCTCCAAATCGATGATGGAGATGCCGTTGCGGTTGTCGTAAACGTAGGGCTTGGACTTCGGATTCCAGCGGCGGAGCTGGTGGCCGAAGTGTACGCCTGCGTCGAGGAGGTCTTTGGGTGTTGTGTTCATTATAGGTTCAAAGCCCGGTTTACCAATCCGGGAGAAACGATGTTTCTTTTAGTGGTGTGATGGCGGTGATGCGGGACGAAACGCCCGTTTCCCCCGCCCATTGTGAGCGGGAAAGCGGTGAGGGATACCAGCGGGATCGCCTAAGGCAAGCGTAAACAGAAACTAATTGAACGAGCGCCCGCAGCCGCAGGTGCTGCTGGCGTTGGGGTTCCGGATGTCGAAGCCTTTGCCGCTGAGGCCGTCGTCGAAATCGACTTCGCTGCCGTCGAGGTAGTCGAGGCTGGTCGCATCCATGAGGAAGGCGACGCCGTTGTTTTCAAGCACTTGGTCTTCGTCCTTTTTCGCGTCGAAGGACATGCCGTATTCGAAGCCGGAGCAACCGCCCGCTTCGACGAAGATGCGGAGCAGTTGGCCCGCCTCGGCTTTTTCGGCTTCGAGTTCGCGGATTTTGGCGACGGCTTTGTCGGTAAAAGTAATCATAGGTGTCAACAAAGGGGAATAGGCCGTCCTGTCAACCGGATGCCTTTGCTCATAATCCTCCGCGCCCACGAAACGTCGCGCTCTATAAGTTTGAACTCGGGCGATGAATGAATTTCCATCGGCAGACTATGGACATGACACCGAGCTTCAGCGGGCAGCATTCGTGGAACTTCACCCGCCGGGGCGGGATTTTCCAGGTGCAGCTCAAGACCGTCGACGACCTGCGCGCGCTCGGCTCCCTGGATCCGAAGCTTTGGGTCGCCTTGAGCTGCCCGGTCAACGACCTGGAGATCGACCGGCGGACGCTCGCGCTGATCGACAACGACGCCGACGGCCGCGTGCGGATCGAGGAAATGCTGACGGCGGTGGACTGGACGCTCGCCCGGCTCTCCAAGCCGGAATCGCTCTTCGCAGGCGGCGACCTCCCCCTCGCCGCGATCCGCTCGAACGACGAAGAAGGCGCCAAGCTGCTGGCCTCGGCCAAGCGCATCCTCGCCAACATGGGCGCGGCGGACGCGGCCGGCATCTCCGTCGGGCAGGCGGCCAACATCGAGCAAATCTACGGCAATTCGCGCCTGAACGGCGACGGCGTGATCGCCCGGGACGCGAGCGACGACCCGGCGGTGCGGGTCTTGATCGGCGAGATCATCGACTGCATGGGCGCGGAAGCCGACCGCAGCGGCGAGCCCGGCGCGACCCGGGAAACGGCGGATCGTTTTTTCGAGGAACTGAAGCGCTACGACCTCTGGTGGACGGAGGGCGAAGTCAACACCCGCCAGGGCGAGGACGTTTTCCCGCTCGGCGAGGGCACGCCGGACGCCTTCATGCGATTCGCCGCGGTGGAGAAGAAAGTCGACGACTTTTTCGCGCGTTGCCAGCTGGCCGCCTTCGACGAGCGGGCGGAAGCCCCGCTCAACCCGGACGTCGCCCTCTACTCGGACATCTCCGGCGAGGATTTCTCCCTCCCCCGCCAAGACATCGAGCGGCTGCCGCTGGCCAAAGTCGAAGCGACTTCGAGCGTGCCCATCCTCGACGGCATCAACCCGGAATGGCGCCAACGCATGCGCGCGCTCTGCGACCACGTCGTCCGCCCGCTCGGCATCGGCTCCGGCGACTCGCTGGAAATCGAAGAATGGCAGGAAGTGAAGCGGCGCTTCGCGGCCTACCGGAAGTGGCGGCAGTCGAAGCCCGAGACCAGCGTGGAGAAACTCAAGATCCAACGCGTCCGCGACCTCCTCCGGACAAATCTCCAAGGCGAGATCAACGCCCTGCTCGACGAAGACGCCCGCCTCGCCCCCGAGATCAAGGCGATCGACAGCGTCGAAAAGCTCGCCCGCTACCACCGCGACCTCGTCACCGTGCTCAACAATTTCGTCAACTTCAACCAGTTCTACGACGAGTCGCAGGCCGCCGTCTTCCAAGCCGGCCAGCTCTTCCTCGACGGGCGCGAGTGCCAGCTCTGCCTCCGCGTCGGCGACCCGGCCAAACACGCCGTGCTCGCCACCCTCTCGCGCGCCTTCGTCGCCTACTGCGAGTGCCGCCGCAAAGACTCCCCCGCCAAGTTCCACATCGCGGCCGTCTTTTCCGCCGGCGATTCGGCCAACCTCATCGTCGGGCGCAACGGCGTCTTCCGCGACCGGAGCGGCCGGCTCTGGGACACGACCATCGTGCGCCTCATCGAAAACCCGATCAGCATCCACGAGGCCTTCTTCCGCCCCTACGTGCGGATCGCCCGATTCATCGGCGAGAAGATCGAGCGCTGGGCGGTGACCCGCGACAAGGCCATGCAGAAGCAGATGGAAACCGGCGTCGACTCCATCGGCAGCGAGCCCGCGGATCCCGGCAAAAGCAGCAGCCCGGCTTACGGCGGGGTCGCCGCCATGCTCGCCGCCGGCGGCATCGCGCTCGGCGCACTGGGCGCGGGGCTCGCTTCGCTCTTCAACACCATGAAATCCCTCACTTGGTGGGAGCTGCCGATCGTCATCCTTTCCGTCGTCCTCATGGTCTCGCTGCCCTCCATGGTGATCGCATGGCTGAAGTTGCGAAACCGCACACTCGCCCCCCTGCTCGACGCCTCCGGCTGGGCGGTCAACGGGCGCACTTTGATCTCCGCCAAGCTCGGCCGCCTCTTGACGACCCGGGCGACTCTGCCGCTGGCCTCGCACTGCCAGTTCGACGAACGCGGCGGCGTGCGCGGCGGCGTATGGGCCGCCCTGGGACTCACCCTCGTGGCTTGCGCGTCCACTTGGATTTACCTCTGGATGAATTAACCGAGCATTTTTCATGCTAGATTGACAAAACATCTTGCGAAAAAGCTCGCGACGGGGTTTGATCCTCGAGGTGAGCCAGCGTAAACAGATCTTCAGCGAGTTGCATTTCGAGCTCGTGCGCATCATCGCCGAGGGCGGGATGGGCATCGTCTATGAAGCGAACCCATCCAGGGCATGAGCGCACAAGGATTCCAACAAGTACAAAAACAGGCACAGACACTCGTTCTGGCGCCCCAGCTGCGCAATTCCCTCAAGATCCTGCAAGCGCCCGCGATGGAGCTGCGCACCTCGATCCTCGAAGAGCTGCAAGCCAACCCCTTGCTGGAGGAACTGCCCATCGAGAGCATCAGCGTCGAGGAAAACCGCGAATCGCCCAACGAGAACGAGCGCGAGGCCGACGAAGAGCTCGACTTCAACGCGGAGGACTTCAGCGCGCTGGAGCGCATGAGCGAGGACATGCGCGAGCAATTCGCACAGGAAAACTCCGGCCAGTCCCACACCCCCGAGGACGAGGAGCGCCGCGACTATTTCCTCAATTCGCTGACCGAGAGCGTCTCCCTCCAGCAGCACCTGATCAGCCAGGCCGAACTGACCGACTGCAGCGACCAGGAGCGCGAGGCGCTCGACTACCTGATCGGCAGCCTGGACGACCACGGCTACCTGACCGAGACGATCTCCAACATCGCGCTGACCTCGCGCATCCCCTACGGCACCGTGCAAAAGGCCTCCGCCACGCTCAAGACTTTCGACCCGCCCGGCATCGGCACCGAAAACATGCAGGACTGCCTCGCCACCCAACTGGAGCTCCGCGGGCGCGGCGACTCGCTCGCGGCCAGGATCCTGCGCGAACATTTCGACCTCCTCGTCCGCCGCCGCGTGCCCGAGCTCAAGCGCAAGACCGGCGCCAGCCCCGAGGACATCCAGGACGCCATCGAGGAGATCTCCACCCTCGAGCCCGCGCCGGGCAAGCGCTTCAGCGCCGACAGCAACACCGTGATCGAGCCGGACGTCACCGTTTACCAAGACGAATACGACGAGTGGCAGGTCGTGCTCAACAACGACTACATCCCCCGCCTGCGCATCAGCAGCGTGTATAAAAACATGCTGGCCAAGGGCACCCTGAGCAAAGCGGAGAAGGAGTTCATGATGGAGCGCATGCGCTCGGGCAAGTTCCTCATCAACTCGATCGAACAGCGCCAGCAGACGATCGAGCGCATCACCCGGGAGATCCTCAAATTCCAGAACGAGTTTTTCGAGGTCGGCGTCTCCAAGCTCCGCCCGCTCACGATGAACACCATCGCCGAGACCGTCGGCGTGCACGAGACCACCGTGAGCCGCGCCATCGCCAACAAATACATCCGCACCCCGCACGGCGTCTTCCCTTTCAAATACTTCTTCTCCCCCGGCTACAAGGCGGGCAACGGCGAGTCCGTCTCGAACAAGACGATCAAAGACATGATCCACCACATCGTCGAAGAAGAGAACCCCGCCAAGCCCTTCAGCGACAAGAAGATCGTCGCCCAGCTCAAGGCCAGGAACATCAAGATCGCCCGCCGCACCGTGGCCAAATACCGCGAAGAGCTCGGCATCCTGCCGACCCACCTGCGGCGGCGGTACGAGTAGCCAGCTCACCGGCTTCCGACGCTTCGCCTTGGGCTGGCCGCAACCGGAGGCCACATCGATGCCGCGGCGTCGCCCCCGCCTCTTGCAGGGGCTCCTCCAATCCGCTGTAGCGGTGGCCTTCCAAAGTTTCTAAAGTCCCGGTCATAGTTCCGAGACGTCCACCCTCACCGACAGGCTCGATTCGACCGGGCCCGCGCTGACGTAGGAACCGGCGACCGGTGGCACGGCCTCCGGGTGGCGGTGCACGGCGGTGGCGATGTGTTCGGTGCCGGCGACGCGGCCGCTGGTGTTGTCGAACCCGATCCAGCCCGCCCCGGGCAGATAGACCTCCGACCAAGCGTGGGTCGAGCCGTGCTGCGTCGAGCCCGGATTGTGCAAATACCCGCTGACAAATCGCGCGGGCAGGCCGAGGTAGCGGCAGGCCTCGATGAAAAACGCCGCGAAGTCGCGGCAGCTGCCGGAGCGCAGCCGCAGGGTCTGGCCCGGATCCTGCACCCCCGGCTCCTCCCGCATCCCGTAACCGAAGTCGGCCACGATCGCCTGGTTCATCCGGTCGAGCAGCACGTAGGTCTCGATCGATTGCCCCGGCAGCCAGAAGCGCTCCACCCATTGCTTGAGGCCCCCGGTGTGGTTCGGCCAGTTGTGCGTGCGGTAGGGCAGCAGATCGAGGCGGTCTTCCGGCTCGAAGGGAAAGGGAAAGGTCACCGCCCGGCGGTCGACCACGAAATCGAGCGGACGCTCCGCGTAGTGTTCGATCACGACCTCGCTCTCGATCCGCAGCGCGGAGGTCGGCGCCATCAGCGAAAGCAGCCCGACCGAGTTGCCGTAGATGTCACGGTACCAATTCGTCTCGCAGAGAGGCCGCACGTCCAGCCGCGATGAAGTCATCCGGATGTCATGCCCCTCCCGCGGGCGGAGAAGCAGGCGGTGCTCCGTCAATTCGACGGCCCGGGAAAACCGGTACTCGGTCAGGTGGTGGATGCGGATTCGTTTCATAATAGGCAGTCGAGGCGCAGAAAATAGAGAGCTTTTGGGAATCAGCAAGTGAGGGTTTTCGCCGACCCGCAGAAAGTGAGGTTGGATAAGTCGCCCCCCGCGACACCGGCGTATAAAAGACTTGTCCGCGGAAAATACGCGGCCCATAGTCCCGACCCGTGCTAGCAAACGCCCGGAACACCTCACTTTTTTTCTCTCTCGCGCTCTCGATTTCGATTTCGCTTTCGCTTTCGTCGCCGTCACACGCGGCTCTGCCCGAACTCAGTTCGATCGAACCCCTCGAGTTCGACGAAGACTCGCAACGCCTCGTCGCGCGGGGCGACGCCCGGCTGGACTTCGACAACACTCGGATCCGCGCGGACCGCATCACCTACTACCAGGAATACGCCCTCGCCGATGCGGACGGCAATGTCGCCATCACCCGTGACGGCAGCCGCCTGATCGCCGACCGGCTCAGCTTCGACACGCAGGAGAATATTTTCTCCGTCGATATCCTCCGCACCGGCCAGTGGCCTTACTACGTGAGCGGCGTGAGCGCCGGCGGCACGACGGACGACATCACCGCTCAAGGCTCGACCCTCTATTACGGGGAACCCAGCCCTTTCGGCCTCAGCGTCGGCTCGAATCAGGTGCGCTACGCCAGCGACGAATCGGGCGAATACGTGAGCATGGACGGGGCGACTTTCCGCATCGGCAGCGTGCCGGTGTTCTACCTGCCGGGCTACCGCCACTACCTGAGCGACGCCCCCTACATGTTCGATGTCAACGGCGGCTCCGACGGCGAGCTCGGCTACTACCTGCAGACCACCACCCTTTTCCCCGTCGCCTCATCGCTCCGCGCCGGGGCGAACCTCGATTACTACACCAAGCGCGGGCTCCTCGCCGGCCCGACCGCGCAATACGTTTACAACGCCTCCACCCAGAGCATCGCCGGCGCGCTCAGCACCGGCTACATCGACGACAAGGGCGACCGCTCCGAGCGCGACTTGGACAACCTCGGCCGCCCGATCGACTCCGAGCGCGGCTTCGCCGAATGGCGCCACAAGCACCACATCGGCGAGCGCTTCACCGCCACCGCCTCCGCCAGCTACTGGTCCGACTCTGAGGTGACCCGCGACTTCCGCGACGATATTTTCAATGCCAACGAGCGCCCCGACAACTTCGCCGAAGCCGCCTACGCGGGGGACAACTACATCGTCTCCGTCTTCGGCCGCTTCCGCCCCAACGATTTTCAGCTCGTGCAAGAGCGCCTGCCCGAAGCGCGCTTCGACCTCCTGCCCGTCCCCGTCTTCAACACCGGCGCCTACCACAAGGCCTCCGCCGGCTACGTGCGGCTGCGCGAGGACTTCGGCGACGTCGTGCCCGCCCTCGGCGTCGAGAGCGAGTCCGACCGCTTCGACCTGACCTACCGCATCGAACGCCCCTTCCCCATCGCCGACTGGCTCACCTTCACGCCCCTGGCCGGCGCGCGTTTCACCCAGTATGAGAACCAGGAGCTCGATCCCTTTTTCCTCACCGGCGGCGCCACCTCGGTCGAAGACAGCTTCAGCCGCGACATCTACGAGTTCGGCTTCGACCTCGAAGCCCGCGCCTACGCCAGCTACCCGACCGTCAACAAGACCTGGGGCATCGACGGCCTCCGCCACCTCGTCCGCCCCGTGCTGCGCTACCGCTACTTCTCCGATCCCGACGACGTCAACGAGATCGCCGCCATCGACCGCCAAGTCTTCGACCTCGAACGCCCCCTCCTCGACCTGAGCGACCTGCGCCACGTCGACCAGATTTCCGAGACCCACCTCGTCCGCCTCGGGGTGGAGAACCTCTTCCAGACCCGCGCCAAGGAATACGGCTCCCGCACCCTCGCCGCCCTCAACTTCTACCAGGACATCCTCTTCGAGAAAGGCACCCGCTACGACGGCGGCGAGGAAGAAGACACCTTCAACGCCACCTGGGTCGAGTTCGCCCTCAACCCCGCGCCCTGGCTCAAGTTCGACCTCGCCAGCCGCTTCAAGACCGAGAGCCTCACCCTCGAAGAACTGCGCACCCGCACCACGCTCAAGAGCGGCGAGGTCTGGGAGCTCGGCCTCTCCACCGACCTGCTGAACAAGCGCATCGACCAATACCGCCTCGACTTCCTCTACCGCATCAACGAGCGCTACGCCTTCCTCACCGAGGCCAACTTCGACGCCGACACGGGCGACTTCACCAAAGTCAGCCTCGGCCTGCGCACCCGCATCGGCAGCACCTGGGAACTGCTCTACGCCATCACCTTCCGCGAGGACGCGCGCCGCGAGAGCGACGTCGAGTTCAACATCCGGCTCCGCCTCGCCCAAGGCGAATAAGGCGAGTCAGCCAAATACGCCAACACGCCCATGGAAGAAGCCCTCATCCCGGACAACGATTTCGCCATACGGCTCCCCGCCTTCGAGGGGCCGCTCGACCTCCTGCTCTACCTCATCCGCCGCAGCGAAGTCGACATCTACGACATCCCCATCGCCCACGTCACCGAGCAATACGTCGCCATCCTCGGCGCCATGGAAAAGCTCGACCTCGAAGTGGCCGGCGAGTTCTTCGTCGTGGCCGCCACGCTCATGTACATCAAGAGCCGCATGCTCCTGCCCAAAAAGGATCAGGGCGTGAACGAAGACGTCGAAGACGACGACGCCGATCCCCGCTGGGAACTCGTCCAGCAGCTGCTCGAATACCGCAAATTCAAAGAAGCGGCCGAGGACATCCGCAAACTCATCCTCGGCAGCAACGACCTCATCGCCCGGATCGGCCCGAGGGATGCGGTCGAAGCCGTCGAGCGCCCCCTCAAGCCCGTCGACCGCGTCGATCTGTGGAACACCTTCAACCAAGTCCTCCGCCGCCTCGCCGAGCGCATCCACGAAGGGCAGATCAACGCCGAGCAAGTCACCGTCGCCGACCGCATGGAAGTCGTCCTCCTCCGCATCAAGCACGCGCCCAGCTTCCTCTTTTCCGAACTCTTCGAGTCGACCACCACCATCACCACCATCGTGGCCACTTTCCTTGCCGTGCTCGAACTCACCCGCTTGAATCAAATCACACTCCAGCAAGACCGCGCCTTCGGCGACATCCGTTGCCTGCGCGTGGACGAACCCGCATGAACCGAAGCCAGGTAGCCTCGAAACTCCGTTTCGGGGAGATCGAATCGCCAGAAAATGTCGCAACTTGGTATAAAGACACCTACACGAATTTCTAGAGAGAGCCCCCTAAGGCTCACTTGACAGCCCGCAAAGCCCCCATAGCCTACACGCCTTATGACCGATCCCCAAAACGAAAAACCCGCCGAAAAACCCGCCGAAACCCCCGGCCAAAACGAAGCCGCCCCCAAC
>Ga0194138_10000798_pt1 | contig 14839 bp, 15 predicted proteins | sample TARM_MetaG_T2_14_FD_134022 | JGI IMG/M metagenome (GOLD analysis project Ga0194138, IMG submission 134022) | Freshwater microbial communities from Pennsylvania, USA, analyzing microbe dynamics in response to fracking - TARM_MetaG_T2_14 (version 2) | ecosystem: Environmental > Aquatic >...
AAGCCCTTGAGGTGAATGGCAAAGTGGACCATCCAATAGGCTGTGCCCAGATAGAACAGGCTGCCGGTCAGCCATCCCAGCAGCGCCGCACGAAGCGGCGACACGCCCTGCAGGGCACAGAGCAGCGGAAGCCAGCCAAACCAGGCGGTCCAGTACAGACTGCCATCGACCCAGGGCAGGCACAGCAGTACGCCGGACAGCATGGCAAGCAATACCTGCTGACCACGTCGACGCACTATCGGCACCCCCGCTGCCCGACGGTAGAGAAAACAGATATCCAGCTTGCCGGCAGAACCCATGCCCACTCCAAGGCTGCAACGTAAACCCGTCAGGCCCCCGACGATAGAAGCGCCCCGGGCGCCTGCACATCACCCTTACGGGTGAACACAGACTGGTCGCGGCCGCAGAAAACTCGCTATGCTTGGAACTGAATTACCCAAGGGACATGCCATGCCGCACTGGATCACAGGTATCCTTACCTGCCTGCTCATATTGCTCAACACGCTGACAGGAATCGGCCCGATGCTGCTGATCGGCATCGTCAAGCTGCTGCCATGGTCCCCGTTGCAACGATTGTGCTCCGCCGCCGTCATGTGGATCGCCGAAACCTGGGCAGAGGGCAACAAGGCGATCTTCGCACTGCTGACGCCGACCCGTTGGGACATCCGTTGCGATGCCAATCTCAGCCAGCAGCACTCCTATCTGGTCATCAGCAATCATCAGTCCTGGGTCGACATCCCCGCGCTGGTCAAGGCCTTCAACCGCAAGACACCCTACTTCAAGTTTTTCCTCAAACGCGAGCTGATCTGGGTGCCGTTTCTTGGCCTCGCCTTCTGGGCGCTCGACTACCCCTTCATGAAGCGCTACAGCAAGGCCCACCTGGCGAAACATCCGGAGGATCAAGGCAAGGATCTGGAAATAACCCAGCGTGCCTGCGAGAAGTTCCAGGGGCTGCCGGTTACCGTGGTCAACTATCTGGAAGGCACGCGCTTCACCCCGGCCAAACACGCTCAGCAGCAGTCGCCCTACCGTAACCTGCTGAAACCCAAATCCGGTGGTATCGCCTTCGTCATCGCCGCGCTGGGCAAACAGATGCACACCGTTCTGGATGTCACCATCGTCTACCCCGGTGCACGACCTCCGGGATTCTGGGCGCTGGTCAGCGGTCAGGTCCCGCATGTAATCGTCGACATTCACGAATGCGAGCTGCCAGAGGCCCTGCTGGAAGGCGACTACAGCGGCGATCGGCATTACCGGGAGCACTTCCAGCGCTGGGTCTCAGATCTGTGGCAACGCAAGGATCAGCGTATCGACCAGTTGCGCAGCGAGAGCGATCAGGCCTGATCGGCGCAGCCGGCACACCAGGGCGTCGCCGGCAAGGCTTCAAGACGCGCAGACGCGATCTGCTCGCCGCAGCGCTGACATTGACCGTAATGCCCTTCGCGCAGACGTTGCAGCGCTGCCTCCACCTCACGCAGCGCCGCTTCGGCCTCCAGCTTGAGCCCCCGCATCACATCGTCATTCTCGCGCTCCTGGGCCTGCTCGGCCCAGTCGGTAGAATGGCTGCTACGCAGGTCCCGCTCCAGCGCATCAAGGCGCCGGGCATATTCGTCGTACAGGGTCCGCAGGTTTGCCGCGGCAGTCTGGTTGTCCACGTTATAGAGCCCCCATCGGTTTACAAGCGTTGTTGTCGTTACCCCTTGGCTGGCCAGCCAGGCTAGGCCATCGCGCTCAAGGCCTCCTGCAGAGACTGCACCGGCAGGCCGAGCGCCGCACCGACTTCGCGATTGCACAACGCCCCCCGACTGACATTCAGGCCGTTGGCCAGGTGCTGATTAGAGCGCAACGCCGCCGCCACACCCTGCTCTGCCAGTGCCAGCACAAAGGGCAATGTCGCATTATTCAGCGCCTGCGTCGCCGTGCGGGCGACCGCGCCCGGCATGTTGGCAACGCAGTAATGCACCACGCCATCAACAATATAGGTCGGATCTGCATGGGTCGTGGCATGAGAGGTCTCGGCGCAGCCGCCCTGATCGATGGCAACATCCACCAGCACACTGCCCGACGGCATCCTGGCAACCATCTCGGCAGTGATCAGCTTTGGCGCAGCCGCACCCGGTACCAGCACCGCCCCCACCACCAGATCTGCCTGCAGCAGCGCTTCTTCGATAGCGCTATTGGTCGCATACAGGGTTTGAATCCGGTTGCCATACCGGTCATCAAGACGACGCAGCACGTCGGCACTCTTGTCGAGAACCAGGACCTGGGCTCCCAGTCCGACCGCCATCGCCAGCGCATTACTGCCAACAACGCCACCTCCGAGGATGACTACTCGCCCCTGTGGCACGCCCGGAACACCACCCAGCAGAACGCCGCGGCCGCCATGGGCCTTTTCCAGGCAGCTGGCACCGGCCTGAATGGCCATACGGCCGGCAACCTCAGACATGGGCGCCAGCAGCGGCAAACGGCCGGCCGCGTCCGTCACGGTTTCATAGGCGATGCAGGTTGCCCCGGATGCAAGCAGGTCCCGGGTCTGGGCCGGATCCGGCGCCAGATGCAGATAGGTAAACAGCGTCTGCCCTGGACGCAGGCGTTGCCGCTCCTCGGCCTGCGGCTCCTTGACCTTGACGATCAGGTCGCTGTCACTGAAAACCTGCTCACAGGCAACCAGTTGGGCGCCAGCCTGCCGGTATGACGCGTCATCGTAACCAATCGCGTCACCGGCACCTGACTCGACCAGCACCACGTGACCGTGGCCGACCAGCTCCTGCACAGATGCAGGAGTCAGTCCGACCCGGTATTCATGATTCTTGATTTCTCGTGGTACGCCGATACGCATGGCTCGCTCTCCCGTCCGTTAGTCAACCTCTGTAAACAGTGTAGAAGAGCCCACGTCATCGGCAATTAATCTGAACGACTTGTTCTTTATTCAGAACACGCATCAGAGGCGCAGTCCGGCTTTGCCAGCGCATAGCGCTGCCCGGCCGCCACCACCTGATTACGTCCACCGCCCTTGGCCTCGTACATTCGTCGGTCAGCGATCCTGAGCAGCTCGCTCAGGCTGTCTCCGTCCTCACCGAGGGTGGCAACCCCGGCACTGAAGGTTACATTCAGTCTTTCCCGGCCGACTGCAACCGGGCTCTGAGCCAGCAGCACACGGACAGCGTCGGCCAGATCAGCGGCCTGCTCCAGCGTTGCACCCGGCAGCAGCATGGCGAACTCCTCTCCCCCCAGCCGACAGGGCAGATCAGAGTCTCGCAGCCGGCGCTTGAGCAACTGCGCGGTGTGCAGCAAGACGCTATCGCCAACCTCATGGCCATAGCGGTCATTGACCTGCTTGAAATGATCCAGATCCAGCACCACCAGCGACAACGGGGTATTGCTTCGGTCCGCCTGACTGCGCATCGCACGAAAGGCCTCCGACAAACGCATGCGATTGGCCAATCCTGTCAGGCTGTCAGTGCCGGCCAGTTCGATCAGCCGCTGCTCGTTATCGTCACGGCTGCGCTCGTAGATATGCGAAAACAGCATCACCGCCAGAGCGCTGAAGCCCACGTTTGCCATCACCGCCATATTGACCAGGCTCAACTCGGTCACATAGCGCACGTTGAAGGCCAGTACACCGAGGCTGATGAAGATCAACGCCATCCAGAAGCCTCCGCGCTTACCCAGCAGCAGGTAGGAAATGATCGGGATGGACTGAATCCAGGCAAAGACCGTAAACGAGCTTTGCGGCAACAACAGGGCAATTACCATGATGCAGAAAAACGGCACAAGAAAAGCCAGGGTCCAGGCTTTGAGATGCGGCGTAGTATCAACAAAGCGCAGCATGAAAGCGGCGAAGGCGGCGTAGATCAGCTCCAGCGACGCCAGCAGATAAAGCTCGCGCTTGATGTTGATCAGGGCAAAGCTGGCACCCGCGATCAGGGTCATCCACAACAGCGCCCGCAGCACCCGCCGCCGATGCTGCAGGTTGCGCTCGAGACTGTCAGTCATGCCAGATCACCGTTTGAACACCACAGCCAACGGACCACTCCTGGTAGTGGATCATCCTGTAATCCCTGTTTGCCGGACATGGTCAGCAAAATACCCGAATTCTCGCGGAAAAACCCGAAACATATACCCTGATATCCCTTCTCAACAGGTCAATAAGTTGTCATGCTTGGCCAATAGACTTATTGATGGCTATCTGCCTTCTATCGGCCACCCTGCCCTCAACTGAACTCTGCCGGACAGCTTAGCAACAAGGATCATGCCGTGAGTGCCATTCCTCTGCTTGTATGCGACGACTCGAACATGGCTCGGAAGCAGCTTATCCGTGCGCTGCCGGCCAACTGGCCGTTCCGCATCAGCCAGGCCGCCAACGGTGTCGAGGGCCTTGAGGCCATCCGCCAGGGCAACGGACAGATCGTGCTGCTTGACCTGACCATGCCGGAGCTGGATGGCTTTGGCGTGCTGGCGGCATTACGCGAGGAAGGCCTGACACCTGAAGTCATCGTGGTTTCCGGCGACGTACAGGATGAAGCAGTACGCCGAGCCAAGGCACTCGGTGCACGCGCTTTCATCAAAAAGCCGGCTGACCCGATGCAACTGGCCGAGGCATTGAACACACTCGGCGTTGATGTCCCGATGGCGACAGCAGCGACGGCAGAAGAAGACGTCTACCGCACGCTGCCCAATGTCTCGTTCCGCGACGCCTTCCGCGAGGTGTCCAACGTCGCCATGGGCCGCGCCGCCGAGTTGCTCGCACGCGTGCTGGGTGTATTCATCAAACTGCCGATCCCCAACGTCAACATTCTCGAGGTGGGCGAGTTGCACATGGCCCTGGCAGACGCCCAGCGCGACGCCCGGCTGTCCGCCATCTGCCAAGGCTATATTGGTGGAGGTATTGCCGGCGAGGCACTGCTGATCTTCCACGACTCGGAGATCGATGATGTTGCCCGCCTGCTGAACACCCAGCGCGATGAGGGTGCCCAGCTTGAAATGCTGCTGGACCTGGCCAGTATCATCATCGGCGCCTGCCTCAACGGTCTGTCCGAACAGCTCAACATTACGCTGTCGCAGGGGCATCCACTGGTGCTCGGCCAGCACTGCCCGATCGAAGACCTGATTCGTATCAATCAGCGGCGCTGGAAACGCACGCTGGCTGTCGAAATCAGCTACGGTCTCGAGAACCTGGACATTCATTTCGATCTGCTGCTGCTGTTTACCGAAGATTCGGTACCCAAGTTGCGGGAGCGGCTCGACTACATGATCGACTGATCAAGGAAGAAGACGCAGCACATGGCCGACACTTTCGATATCAATGAACTTCACTGGCTGCTCGATATCGTCCAGAGCATCGACGTCGGCGTGGTCGTACTCGACCGCGACTACAACGTCGAAGTCTGGAACAGCTTCATGGAGAACCACTCCGGTGTCAGCGCCGAGCAGGCTTCGCGCCACTCGCTGTTCGAGCTGTTTCCGGAGATCGACCAGAGCTGGTTTACCCACAAGGTCGAAACGGCCGTGATGCTAGGCACCCGCGCCTTCACTATCTGGGAGCAACGCCCCAATCTGGTTCATTTCAAGAGCTACCAGCCAATCACCGGCCTGGCCGACGAGATGTACCAGAACGTCACCATCCTGCCACTGCGCAGTGCCACCGGCAAAACCGACCATGTCTGCCTGATCATCTACGATGTAACCGGCGTTGCCGTGAACAAGCGTCAGCTCGAGTCCGCCAATACCAAGCTGCAGGAGCTGGCGTTGCGCGACGGACTGACCGGACTGCTCAACCGACGCTACTGGGAGAGCTGCCTGGAGCGGGAGTTCGCCCGTCACCAGCGTTACGACAGCCCGGTGAGCCTGGTCATCTTCGATATCGATCACTTCAAACGGGTCAACGATACCTATGGCCATCAGACCGGCGACGAAGTCATCCGCTCGGTGGCCGAAATCACTTCCCGGCTGGCCCGCGAAACCGACTTCGCCGGACGCTACGGCGGCGAGGAGTTTGTCGTCTTGCTGCCGGGCACCCATCTGGAAGGCGCAGCCCAGTTCGCCGAACGCTTGCGTCAGGCGGTTGAGCAGCAGGTACTCGACTATCAGGGCTCACCGCTGAGCTACACCATCAGCCTCGGTGTAGCCACTATCAGCGATGACATGGCCAACTACCAGATACTGCTGGAGCGCGCAGACAAAGCCCTGTATGCCTCCAAGGAGCAAGGACGAAACCGGGTCACACTGGCTCCTCAGGCATAGCAGGCGATCACTGACAGCAGCGGTTGTCAGTGATATCAAAATACCGTTATTCTCTGGCAGCCCGGGCACGACAGAGCCGGGCCTGATTACCATTAATCCTGCAAAACAGCTCCGTTTTGCACCGTACGATACTGGCCAACGACCATGGACGATCGAAAGCGCGGCTGGCGCTGGGCCTATGCCAAGGCCCGCAGCTATCACACCGGCAAACTGCAAGCGGCCTACCGGGCGACGCGATTCTGGCTGACCGGCGACACCGGCGCCTTTCCCAGCCACGGCGGTTTTCGCAAGACCCGCATCCGTCGCTGAGTACCAGTCATCTCTGCTACACTGCAGCGCCCGGTCCAAAGGGCGCCTGCCGTGACTTCCGATCAGTTCAATACCCTGCCACTGCCGCAAAGCATGCTGGCGACACTTACCCAGCTTGGCTACGAGCGCATGACGCCGATTCAGGCACAGGCACTGCCACCGATTCTGGCCGGTCAGGACCTGATCGCCCAGTCGCCTACCGGCAGCGGCAAGACCGCCGCCTTCGGCATCGGCCTGCTGACGCCGCTGAACCCGCGCTTTTTCGGCTGTCAGGCACTGGTACTCAGCCCGACCCGCGAACTGGCGGGCCAGATCACCGATGAGCTGCGCAAGCTGGCCCGCGGCATGGGCAATATCAAGATCGTGACACTCAGCGGTGGCGTTCCCTTCGGCCCGCAGGCAGCGTCGCTGGAGCAGGGCGCCCACGTCATCGTCGGTACGCCGGGCCGGGTTCAGGATCACCTCAAGCGCGGCACCCTGAGCCTCGACAAGCTGAACTGCCTGGTGCTGGATGAGGCCGACCGGATGCTCGACATGGGCTTTGTCGACGCCATTCGCGAGATTATCCAGCAGACCCCGAGCCGCCGCCAGACCCTGCTGTTTTCGGCTACCTACCCCGAGAGTCTGGAGCAGTTGACCGGCGAGTTTCAGCGCAATCCGGCGCAGGTGCGGATTGCGCAGTCCGCACCGGAAAACCCGATTGAGCAGCGCTTCTACGAGATTCTGCCGGAGCAGCGCTTCGCATCCGTCTTGCGCCTGCTCGCGGCTAACCGCCCGCAACCCTGCATTGCCTTCTGTCACACCCGCCAGCAGTGTCAGGAACTGGCTGATTACCTGAACAAGGAAGGCATCAGCGCCCAGGCCCTGCACGGTGATATGGAGCAGCGCGAGCGCGATCAGGTCCTGGCGCTGTTCGCCAACCAGAGCTGCAGCGTGCTGACCGCCACCGATGTCGCCGCCCGCGGCATCGATATCGCTGGCGTCGCCGCGGTGATCAACGTCGAGCTGGCTGCCGACCCGGCCGCCCACGTCCACCGCATCGGTCGCAGCGGCCGCGCCGGCCAGCCTGGCCTGGCACTGAGCCTGGTCGCCCCGCGCGAACTCAAGCGCCTGCGTCCTATCGAAGAAGCCTACGGCGAGCTGAACTGGCAGGACATCGAACGCCTGCTGGAGCGCCCGGACCGGCCGCTTATTGCCCCCATGCGTACACTGGCAGTAGCCGGTGGCCGCAAGGACAAACTGCGCCCCGGCGATCTGCTCGGCGCCCTGACCGGCGAGGCCGGCCTGACTGGTGATGCGATCGGCAAGATCAGCATCAGCGACTATCAGGCCCTCGTCGCCATCCGCCGTGATCAGGCCAAACTCGCGCTGCAGCGCCTGGAAGACGGCAAGATCAAGGGGCGCCGCTTCAAGGTGCGGCTGATCTGAACAACCAACCCGGGAGGCCTGCTCACGCATGGACGCCAGCCAGCAACTGATTCTGCTGATCCTCGCCTGTACCGTCGGGCTGTTCCTTTGGGGCCGCTGGCGCCACGATGTGGTCGCGCTGGCAGCGCTGATGGCCTGCGTGGTGTGCGGCCTGACACCGGCCACCGAGGCCTTTGTTGGTTTCGGTCATCCGGCGGTCATCACCGTGGCCGCGGTATTGATCCTCAGCAAGGGGCTGCAGACCACCGGCGCCGTCGAAGCGCTGGCACAGCGCGCGCTGCCCCAGCGCGGCGGCATGTTGCTCGGCCTCGGCGTGCTGACCCTGCTGGGCGCCACCCTCTCCGCCTTTATGAACAACGTGGGCGCCATGGCACTGCTGATGCCGATCGCCCTGCAGCTGGCCGGTCGTAACAATATTCCGCCCGGCAAGGTGCTGATGCCGCTGGCCTTCGGCACCATTCTTGGCGGCATGACGACCCTGATCGGTACACCGCCCAACCTGATCGTATCCGGCTTCCGCGCGCAGACCGAGCTGGGTGCCTACGGCATGTTCGACTTCACGCCGGTGGGCCTCGCCATCGCCATCGGCGGCGTGCTGCTTGCGGTCATCGCCGGACGCTGGCTGGTGCCGAACCGCCCGCAGACGGATGCCGGCAACTTCGACACCGGCACCTATCTCACCGAGGTCCACATTGATGCCGACAGCAAGGCCGATGGCAAACAGCTGCGCGAAGTCGAACAGATGCTGGACGACAGCGATGCCCAGATCGTCGGCATGGTACGCAACGATTTTCGCGTCATCGCGCCGCAACCCGGCCGCAGACTGCACGCCGGCGACATCTTGGTCATTGAGGCCGAGCCCGACGCGCTGGGCGCCTCGCTGACCCGCCTGGGGCTGAAACTCGAAGAGGCGGTCGAGCCAGACAAGGACAGCAAGGATGAAGCAGACGAAGCCGAGGCGGACCGCGCCGCCGACACTGCGGCGCCGTCGGAGCCAGAGCGGGATAAGGAGCAGGAGAAACCGGCAGCCCGCCACAGCGACGATATCGCTCTGCAGGAACTGGTTGCCCAGCCCGGCGCCGCGATTCTGGGGCGTAGCGCATCGGACATCGCCCTGCGCACCCGCTTCGGCATCAACCTGCTGGCGATTTCGCGCCAGGGCCACCGTTCCATTCGCCGCCTGCGCTGGACGGAAATCGAAGCCGGCGACGTGCTGCTGATGCAGGGCGACGCCGAATCCATTGCCGGCTTTGCCGCCGAGTACGGTTGCGTACCGCTGGCCCAGCGCAGCATCCTGATTCCCGACCGTCGCCGGGCAATCTCCGCAGTCGCGATAATGATTGCCGCCGTGGCACTCGCCGCCTTCGGCGTGCTGCCCGCCGCCGTGGCGTTTACCGCTGGCGTCCTGGGTTACATGCTGACCCGCGTGATTCCGCTGCGGCGCATCTACGAGGCGATCGACTGGCCTATCATCATTCTGCTCGGCGCGTTGATGCCGCTGGCGGCGGCGATGGCCGATACCGGCGCCGCCGACGTACTGGCTCGCACCCTGCTGGAGCATGTTGCCCAGGGCAATCCGGTCATTGCGCTGACGTTGATGCTGGTGGTCACCATGACGCTGTCCGACTTCATGAACAACGCCGCCACCGCGGCAGTGATGTGTCCGATTGCGCTCAGCATTGCCAGTCAGCTGGGGGTCAATCCGGACAGCTTTCTGATGGCGGTCGCCATCGGCGCCTCCTGCGCCTTCCTGACGCCGATCGGTCATCAGAACAACACTCTGATTCTTGGCCCCGGCGGTTTCCGCTTTGGCGATTACTGGCGGCTGGGGCTGCCGATGGAGCTGCTGGTAGTCGCCATCGGCATTCCCATGCTGCTGTGGGTATGGCCGCTGTAGGCGGCCGCGGCATCACTCTTCAACCGGCTTGAAGTCTTCCTTGTAACGCACGGCACAATCCGGGCAGGTAAAACTGTCCGGCAACGCCTCCCAGCGCGTGCCGGCCGGATAACCCTGATGCGGGTCACCCGCCGCCTCGTCGTACTCGTAACCACACTCCGGACATTGATAGCGGCTCATGCGGCCACCTCCGCACCCTCCGGCGCTGCCGCATCGACCAGCCCGTAACGACGCATCAGCATCTCGCGCTTGGCCGGCAGAAAGTTGATGCGCGAAGGGTCACGGCCGACTGCATCCAGCAGGCGCTTGTCCATCACCTTGAACCACAGCGGCGGGAAGTAGGTCAGCAGATACATGCCGAAGTAGCCGCTTGGCAGCCGCGGCAGATCCGGAAAGTCCCGCAGCGACTGATAGCGCCGGGTCGGATGTGCGTGGTGATCAGAGTGACGCTGCAAATGGAACAGCGCCCAGTTCGAGAACAGATGATTACTGTTCCATGAATGATGCGGCTGGCAGCGCTCGTAACGCCCACTTGGCTCCTTGCGCCGCAGCAAGCCGTAATGCTCGATGTAATTGGCGAGCGTCAGCTGGAACGCGCCCCAGAAGGCAATCAGCAACATCACCGGCAGGATCTCGATACCCAGCCAGGCAATCAGGCCGCCATACAGCACCGCGCTGATCAGCGCCGGTTGCAGCACCTCGTTATCCAGACTCCAGACCGACTTGCCGCAGCGTTCAAGGCGCTGCGCTTCCAGATCCCAGGCACGAAAGAAGGCACCGGGCATCTCACGGAAGACAAAGCGATAGATGCTCTCGCCCATGCGCGATGAGGCAGGGTCTTCCGGGGTTGCCACATCACGGTGGTGGCCGCGGTTGTGCTCGACAAAGAAGTGACCGTAAAAACCCAGAGCCAGGGTAATCTTGGCCAGCCAGCGCTCCAGCCCGGTCTTCTTGTGGCCCATTTCATGGCCGAGATTAAGGCCAAACCCCAGACTGCCGCCGGTTGAAATGATCACCGCCAGCGTGCCGTACCAGGGCAGCTCGTAATAGCCGAGAAAGATGATGTTGACCAGAAAGCTGACCCACAGAATCGGCACCAGCGCATAGGTTACGTAACGGTAGTAGGGGTCGGCTTCCAGCGCGGGTACCGCCTCTTCCGGCGGATTGCTCAGGTCTTCACCGAGCACAGCGTCCAGCGCGGGAATGACGACGTAGGCAAAGATGGTCGACACCCACAGCCAGATGACCTGCGGCGAAACCAGCACATAAAGCAGCGGCCCAACGAGTGCCAGCATCGGCACCCCCAGGGAAAACAGCCAGAGCCGGCGCTTGCGATCAACATAGCCAGCCAGGCCGCTTGGAGCAGCAGCGGTAGACGTCATGCTTTTACCCTCTTGTTGTTGTGTTTTCAGGGATACGGCACCGGCATGGATTGCGGCACAGGCAACGGCAACCGGCAAATACCTCGACACATCATGCGCCTGCGGTCATCGACGGCCACCCGTTGCAAGCGGCAATAAACCGTCATATTGTGACAGCCATTGGACGCGACCCTACCAACAACAACAGCAAGGCCGACCATGCCCCCCGATCAGTCCTGGCTGAGTCCAGCAGCACATACCGTCTACGCCCGTCTGGTCCATGCCGAGCTGCGTCGCCTCGGCTTCAGCCCCGACGCCATTCGCAGTGCCAGCGACGTCGACTGGGACATCCTCCAGCAGGACAGTCAGTTCCTCAGCCTGGAAACCCTGACCAAACTGCTTGATAGCGCCATCGCCCTGACCGGCCATCCCGGCCTGGGATTCGCGGTCGGCATGCACACCGACGTCTCGGCCCATGGTCCCGGTGGCTATGCCGCCGTCACCGCACCGACCATCAGGGCCGCCGTCGAAGTGGTTGAACACTACTCCAGTCTGCGCCAGCATCTGGGCCATTTCGTCATCGAACAGGTCGAGCCGCCAGTGCTGCGCCTGGATGAAGAGCAGACCCCGTCGCAGGTTCGCGAATACCTGCTGGGGCACTTTGCTACCGGTATGCTGCGACTGCTGGAAACGGTCAGCGGCTTGCCACTGCAGCAGGAGGTTACCCTTGAATGGCCTCTACCGCGGCCGGACTGGGCCGATCAGGTGGCCGGCCATGCCGGGAAATGGATATTCGGCAGCGATGCGTTGCGCCTCCATCTGCCGGCAGGATTGTTTGCCCAGGCGTGCCTTGGAGCCGATCCGGATGCCCATCGTCAGGCTCTGCGCGACTGCGAACACCAACTGCAGCACCAGCTCCGGGGCGGCGACCTGAGTGAGAGGATCAAGAAACGCCTGCTCGGTTGCGAGTACCACTACCCAACCCTGGCCCAAATGGCTGTGCAGGAGCACATGACTGCGCGCACCCTGATTCGCCACCTGGGCAACGAGGGCGTGCGTTATCAGCAACTATTGGATGAGGTACGCAGCGAGCAGGCCTGCTGGCTGCTGGAACACACGGACTTGAGCGTGGAGCTGATTGCCGAGCGGCTCGGCTATCAGGACACCAGCAATTTCAGCCGCACCTTCCGGCGCTGGCTGGGTTGCCCGCCGCGCGCCTACCGGCAGCACAGCCAGGCAACCCGCTAGGGCGTCAGTTGGCCGGCACTACCCGCAGCACCTTGCCAGCGGGGCTGTCGGTCAGCAGATAGACAGCACCGTCCGGACCGCTGCGCACATCACGAAAGCGCTGGCCCAGCTCGGTGAACAGGGACTCCTGCGCGCTGACCGTATCGCCATCCAATGCCACGCGGCGGACTTCCCTGCCCGCCAGCGCCGAGATCAGCAGGTTGCCCTGCCATTCAGGGAACAGATCCCCCTGATACAGCGCCATCCCGGACGGCGCAATCGACGGCACCCAGTAGGTCAGCGGCTGCTCCAGCCCGGGCAATTCGGTGTAGGGCGAGATCTGCGAGCCGTTATAGTCGACACCGTAGGTGATCTTCGGCCAACCGTAGTTGTGACCGGCCCGAATCAGGTTCAGCTCATCACCGCCGCGCGGGCCGTGTTCGTGGCTGAACACGCGACCTTCGCCGTCCACTACGATCCCCTGCACATTGCGGTGGCCGATACTGTACAGCTCGGGCAATGTACCCTGCTGCGCCACAAAGGGATTGTCAGCCGGCGCCGAGCCATCACGATTGAGGCGCACGATGCTGCCCAGATGATTGCCAGTGTTCTGCGCCTGCTCGCGGTAATCAAAGCCATCCCCAAGCGTCAGCAGCAGGGTATTGTCCGGCAGAAAGGCGATGCGCCCGCCATAATGCGCGCTGCCGCGCTTGGCTGGCTGAACACGGAAGATCTCGTGGGTATTTTCCAGCGCCGAACCATTGAAGGTCGCCGCCGCCAGACAAGTATGGTTGGCTTCCAGCGTGCCGCAGCTGTAGCTGAGGAACAGCTCGCCAGATTCAGCGAAATCAGGCGCCAGCGCCACATCCATCAGACCCGCCTGACTGTTGACGAAGGCCTCGGGCACACCGGCTACCGGTTCGGCACGCAGCGTTCCGTTAGCGCCAATCAGGCGCAGGTGGCCGGCACGCTCGGTGACCAGCATGCCGCCATCGGGCAGAAACGCCAGTGACCACGGATTGCTCAGTCCCTCGGCGACCGTTTCGATCTGATAGTCCGCCGCCGCAACCGGGCCTGCAGAGAGCGCCAGGGCGGCGCCGACCAGAGTGAACCTGTTCATTAACTGTCTCCTTGCAGGATTAACCGAGCACACGCAGCCCGCGCCGCGCCTTGGGTTTGGTCAAACGGCCGAACAGCGCGCTGCCCAGACCGACTGCCGCCATCATGCTCAACAGGCCGGATGTTTCGCGAGTCGCCGCGATAAAGGTCGGCATCGGCAGCAGCGTGTTTGCCAGGGTGAAGGCCGCCCAGATGCCGACAAACCCACCCAGAAAATACAGCAGCCAGCGCCAAGGTTTGAAGATGCGCCCCAGTGCCTCGGCCAGCGGCAGCGCCAGCAGCAGGGTCGCTGCAACCATGACGACAAAAATCGGGGTAAACGTCAGCAGGTCATGCAGACTGCTCTGCGCACGGGTCGCCAGATCAACCGGCACGTCCATGGCCTGCAGTGCGGCCAGATTGAACTGGGTCTGGACCAGCGAGCCCAGCAGGGTCGCCACCAGCACGGCCAGCAGATAGAGGAAGACGATCCGCAGTACGGTCATCAATTTCATTGTCGTTATCCTGTTACGCAGTGCGAGCACTCAGCTCGCGTCAGTACCATCGGGCAGGGTCGGCAGATTGCGCAAGGCCTGCTCGTAGGCGGGAGTATCAAAGGCAGCGTCCTGCTCCAGCATCTGGTTGATGCTGTGGGCCAGAACCTGCGCCATCAGCTCGAGAATATCCTCGCGCGCATAACCGACCAGCGTCAGCTTGTTCATGGTCGCCTGCGCAGCAGGTGGCTCACCGGCAGCCAGCTGATTCTCGATCGCTTCGATCAGGCGGGCCTCGGCGAAGGACTCGTCGTCCTGTTCGTCCTGATTGCTCATATCTCTGTCCTGTTGCAAAAAGGGCGGCTTGCGCCGCCCCTTCAGTGCTCAGTTAACCTTGGCTTCCAGCTCGCCACTGGCGTAACGCTGGAACATGCCTTCCAGGGAGATCGGCTTGATCTTCGAGGCATTGCCGGCGGTGCCAAAGGCTTCGTAGCGGGCGATACAGATGTCGCGCATGGCGTCGATGGTCTTGGCGAAGAACTTGCGCGGGTCGAACTCGCTCGGGTGCTCGGCCATCATGCGGCGCATCGCACCGGTGGACGCCAGACGCAGGTCGGTATCGATGTTGACCTTGCGTACACCGTGCTTGATGCCCTCGACGATTTCCTCGACCGGCACACCATAGGTTTCCTTGATGTCGCCGCCGAACTCGTTGATCACCTTCAGCCACTCCTGCGGAACCGAGGAGGAACCGTGCATTACCAGGTGGGTGTTGGGGATGC
>Ga0194138_10000801_pt1 | contig 14828 bp, 15 predicted proteins | sample TARM_MetaG_T2_14_FD_134022 | JGI IMG/M metagenome (GOLD analysis project Ga0194138, IMG submission 134022) | Freshwater microbial communities from Pennsylvania, USA, analyzing microbe dynamics in response to fracking - TARM_MetaG_T2_14 (version 2) | ecosystem: Environmental > Aquatic >...
CGCCTTGTCCGTGAATCTCTCGCCGATGCTGCTGAACGACCTCGACCTGCCCGAGCGCGTGATCTGCATGGCGGAAGCCTCCGGCATGGCCTTGTCCCGGCTCACGCTGGAAATCACCGAATCCGGGCTGATCCGCGAAGTCGGCATCGCACTGGACATCCTTGCGCGGTTGCGGCTGCGCGGCATCGGGCTGTCCATCGACGATTTCGGGACTGGCTATGCCTCGATGGCCCAGTTGCGCAGGATCCCCTGCACCGAACTCAAGATCGACCGGATGTTCGTGGAAGGCATGCTCAGCGATGCCGCCGACATGGTGATGGTCGAGGAAACCGTCGAACTGGCCCACCGGCTGAAACTGAAGGTGGTGGCCGAAGGTGTCGAAACCGAGGCGCAAGCCGCCACACTGGCCTTCATCGGCTGCGACATCGGCCAAGGCTACTATCACGCCCGGCCGATGCCCTTCGAAGCCTTGCTCGGCTGGCTGGCCAAAGCCTGACCCCGAGCCACTGTCGGACCCGGCGGGGGCCGCCCGCTGACGGGGGCCGGACGATCGGCAGATCGCCGGCGCAGACACGGGAGGTGCCGACGGCTTTTCCGTTGCTGCGGGAGAAAAGCCGATCAAGCAGCCTTGCCGATCCAGGCCGGCGCGACCGAGGTGCCGAGGCCGGCGCCGATGACGCCGATGTCCATGGAAACACCCCTGAGAGTTGGGGGCTCTGGCGTCGTGGACGGCGCCATGGGAGCACTCCATTGACCAACCAAACCGCCATAAACAACACGATTCGTTATTTCAGATTTCGATTCAAGCAATCATTGGCAGCCCGGTCCTTTCGCTGGCCCAACCGGCCACCTCCCCGCCACGGTCCACCGGAGGCCGAGGCAAGGACGGGCACGCCGGCTTTCAGCCTTCCAGCAGCTCGCGATTGCGTACCGCGCCCTTGTCGGCGCTGGTGGCGAGCAGCGCATAGGCCTTCAGGGCGAGGCTGACCTTGCGTGCACGCGGCTGCGCGGGCTTCCAGCCGAGGCGGTCCTGCGCGTCGCGGCGCACGGCCAGCTCGTCGGCCGGAACCAGCAGTTCGATCGAGCGCGCCGGAATGTCGATGCGGATGCGGTCGCCGTCGCGTACCAGCCCGATGGTGCCGCCGGCCGCCGCTTCCGGCGAAGCGTGGCCGATCGACAGGCCCGAGGTGCCACCGGAAAAGCGTCCGTCCGTGAGCAGGGCGCATTGCTTGCCCAGCCCCTTGGATTTCAGGTAACTGGTGGGGTACAGCATCTCCTGCATCCCGGGCCCGCCCTTCGGTCCTTCGTAGCGGATCACCACCACGTCGCCGGCCCGCACTTCGTCGCCGAGGATGCCGGCCACCGCCGCCTCCTGGCTTTCGTACACGCGCGCCGGGCCTTCGAACACGAGGATGGCGTCGTCCACGCCGGCGGTCTTCACCACGCAGCCGTCCAGCGCGAGGTTGCCGTGCAGCACGGCCAGGCCGCCTTCCTTCGAATAAGCGTGCGCGGCATCGCGGATGCAGCCTTCGGCGCGGTCCACGTCCAGCGTTGGCCAGCGCTCGGACTGGCTGAAGGCCACCTGCGTGGGAATGCCGGCCGGGCCGGCCTTGTAGAAGGTCCGCACCGCTTCGTCCGGCGTGCTGACCACGTCCCAACGGGCGATGGCCTCGCCGAGGGTCCTGGCGTGCACGGTCGGCACGTCCTGGTGCAGCAAACCGGCGCGGGCCAGCTCGCCGAGAATGCCGATCACGCCGCCGGCACGGTGCACGTCCTCGACGTGGTACTTCTGCGTGTTGGGCGCCACCTTGCACAGCTGCGGCACGTGCCGGCTGAGCGCGTCGATGTCGCGCATCGTGAAGGCCACCTGCGCCTCCTGTGCGGCAGCCAGCAGGTGCAGGATGGTGTTGGTCGAGCCGCCCATGGCGATGTCCAGCGTCATCGCGTTCTGGAAGGCCTCGAACGTGGCGATGCCGCGCGGCAGCGCGGAGCCATCTTCCGCGCCGTACCAGCGGTGGCACAGCTCCACCGCCAGCACGCCGGCGCGCTTGAACAGCGCTTCACGATCGGCATGGGTGGCCACCACGGTGCCGTTGCCCGGCAGCGACAGGCCCAGCGCCTCGGTCAGGCAGTTCATCGAATTGGCGGTGAACATGCCGCTGCACGAGCCGCAGGTCGGGCAGGCGCTGCGCTCCACCGCGGCCACCGTGTCGTCGTCCACGTCCGGGTTGCCGGCCATCACCATCGCGTCGATCAGGTCGAGCTTGTGCGCGGCCAGCCTCGTCTTGCCTGCCTCCATCGGCCCGCCGGACACGAACACGGTGGGAATGTTGAGCCGCAGCGCGGCCATCAGCATGCCGGGGGTGATCTTGTCGCAGTTGGAGATGCACACCAGCGCGTCGGCGCAGTGTGCGTTGACCATGTACTCCACCGAGTCGGCGATGATCTCGCGGCTGGGCAGCGAGTACAGCATGCCGTCATGGCCCATGGCGATGCCGTCGTCCACGGCGATGGTGTCGAACTCCTTGGCCACGCCGCCGACACGCTCGATCTCGCGCGCGACCAGCTGGCCGAGGTCCTTCAGGTGCACGTGGCCGGGCACGAACTGGGTGAAGGAGTTGGCGATGGCGATGATCGGCTTGCCGAAGTCGCCGTCCTTCATGCCGGTGGCGCGCCACAATGCGCGGGCGCCGGCCATGTTGCGGCCGGCGGTGGAAGTGCGTGAACGATATTCGGGCATGGCGTGGTGCGGGCGAGCCGGCGGCGAGCGGAAAACACGCCCGTTATACGGGATTTGCTTCGTTGCGCCTGCAAATGTCGGCAAGTGCAAGCTGTCCGGGGAGTGCACCGGCAACACCGACGGGGCATGATGGCGCGGTCATTGCAGCCTCCGGTCAGGACAGTTCCCGCGCATGAAGCGATCCCGCACCACCGCCTTGTTGCTGATGGGCAGCGCCCCGCTGCTGTTCACCGCCTGCCAGCAGGACACCCCGGTCAAGGTGCAGGAAGGCCTGTACACCTCCGTGCAGAGCTGCACGGACGCCACCGGCGACCCGTCCGCCTGCCGCACCGCCTTCGCGCAGGCGCAGGCCCGGGCCGCCGACAGCGCGCCGCAATATGCCAGCCGCGAAGACTGCGCCCGGGACTACCCGCCCGAACAGTGCGTGAGCCAGCACACCTCGGCGGGGCATTCGTTCATCGGCCCGATGATGACCGGCTTTTTCCTGTCGCGGATGCTCGACGCCGGCCGAGCCGGCTCGCCGATGCCACCGGCCGCCCCCGCGTTCCGCGACAAGGACCAGCAGTGGGGCGGGGCCGGCGGCGGCTACTACGGCGGCAGCTCGCCGCGCGATGTCGCCGCGCGCGCCGAAGCGCAAGGCAAATCGCGGCTCGCGCCGATTGCCGCCACACCGGACCATGCGACCACGGTGAGCCGCGGCGGCTTCGGCCACGCCGGCAACGCGCGCGGCAGCTTCGGCGGATAAATCCATGCGCCGGGTTCCCATCGTCGAGCGCGGCGACTGGCGCGCACAGGCGGCCGAATGCGGCTTCCGCTTCCATACCATCGGCGGCGAGCGCTACTGGGACGAACGCGCGTACTACGCCTTCACCCTGCGCCAGATCGAGGACGACATCGAAGCCGCCAGCGACGAGCTGCACGCGATGGCGATGGACCTGCTCGACGAGATCGTCGCGCGCGAAGCGCTGATGCAGCAGCTGGCCATTCCCGAACCGTACCGCGACTGGATCGCGCAAAGCTGGCGGCGGCGCGAAGGCCATCTCTATGGCCGGCTCGACCTGGCCTACGACGGACACGGCCCGGCCAAGCTGTACGAGCTCAACTACGACACCCCGACTTCGCTGTTCGAAGCCGCGTTCTTCCAATGGCAATGGCTGGAGGACCAGCGCGAAACCGGGCGCCTGCCCGCCGACGCGGACCAATTCAATTCGATCCACGAAGCGCTGGTGGCGCGTTTTGGCGAGCTGGCCGCGCAATTGCCGCCGCCGTTCTGCCTGGCCGCCGTGCGCGACTCGGAAGAAGACCGGGGCACCGTGGCCTATCTGCACGACTGTGCGGCCCAGGCCGGGCTGCACGGGCAGATGCTTGCCATCGAGGACATCGGCCTGTCCGCCGACGGCCGCTTCACCCGGCTCGACGACACCGTGATCGGCACGCTGTTCAAGCTCTATCCGCTGGAAGACCTGATGGCCGACGCCTACGGCTGCGCGCTGCCCGGCTCCGGCCTGCGCCTGCTCGAACCGCCGTGGAAGGCCCTGCTGAGCAACAAGGGCATCCTGCCGCTGCTGTGGGACCGCCACCGCGGCCACCCCAACCTGCTGGAAGCGCATTTCGCCGCCCCGGACAGCCCACTGCCGCCGGGCTGGGTGCGCAAGCCGCTGCACTCGCGCGAAGGCGCCAACGTGGCGCTGCACCTGGCCGACGGCCGCCACGTCGAAAGCGACGGCCCCTATGCCGGCCCGTGCATCCAGCAGGCCGCCCATCCGCTGCCCGCATTCGACGGCCGCTACCCGCTGGTGGGCAGTTGGATCATCGGCGACGCGGCCTGCGGCATCGGCATCCGCGAGGACGACGGCCCCATCACCCGCGACAGCGCGTGCTTCATGCCGCACGCCATCGTCGAGGACGTCGCGCGCGGCACGCTGCATGCCTGAGCCGTCCCCGGCAACATGGGCAATCCGGTCTTCGACCTTCCACGCTGCACGCGCTGGCTTGCGGGCATGGCATGTTCCGCATCCCGTCACGCTCGCACCATTGCCGGATGCGGCCCGGATCTGTCAGCCTGCGCGCATGCAACGCCTCGCCTGCCGCGACCGTTGCGGTGCCTGCTGCATCGCGCCGTCGATCACCTCGCCGCTTCCCGGCATGCCCGACGGCAAGCCGGCCGGAGTGCCATGCGTGCAACTGGACGAGGCGATGCGCTGCCGGCTGTTCGGCAAGCCGGAGCGGCCGGCCTTCTGCGGCTCGCTGCAGCCGGCGGCGGACCTGTGCGGCGGCTCGCGCGAGGAAGCGTTCGCATTGATCGCCACGCTGGAAGCGGCCACGCGACCGTGAACCGGCTCATCCGAAACGGCGGCAGCGCTCCTGCATGATCCACTCTGCATCGGGGCGGCAGTCGAACCCGACGACCGCATCGATGCCGCAGGCCGGGCAGAGCGCGGTCTCCCCCGCATCCACCCACTCGACGACGAGCCCGGGCGCGAACTCGGCCAAGCAGTGCACGCAGACCGCGGTACCGGCCATCGACAGCGCCGCGCGGTTGTGCGAAACGCCGCAGACGCGCGGCATGCTCAGGCCGCGGGCGTGTGCAGCAGGTAATCGTCCTTGACCCGCACGTAGTGCGCGGCCGAATACAGCAGGCCCTCGATGGCCTTGTCGTCCAGCCTGCGCACGCACCTGGCCGGGTTGCCGACCCACAGTTCGGCCTCGCCCACCGTCTTGCCCGGCGGCACCAGCGCGCCGGCACCGACGAAGCCGTATTTCTTGACCGTGGCGCCGTCCAGCACCTGCGCACCCATGCCGATCAGGCAGGCCTCCTCGATGGTGCAGGCATGCAGGATGCAGCCGTGGCCCACGGTCACGTCCTCGCCGATCAGCGTGGGGAAACCGCCCTTGTTGTACGGGCTGTGGTGGCTGACATGGATGATCGTGCCGTCCTGGATGTTGCTGCGCGCGCCGATGCGCACGAAGTTGACGTCGCCACGGATCACCGTGCCCGGCCAGACCGATGCGTCGTCGCCGAGTTCCACGTCGCCGATGATGGTGCAGGCAGGGTCGATGTAGACGCGCGCGCCGAGCACGGGGCGCTTGTCGAGGTAGGGGCGCAAGGCGGTCATCGGCATGGCAAGCGGCAAGGGGACAACAGTGTAGTGCGCCGGCGTCATGCGGCCATGACCCATGCCGGCCTATGCTGTCGCCCGATCATTGTCCAGACCGCCCAAGCGGGCCTTTCACGAGGAGCCACCCCATGAGCCATGCCCACGGCTATGCCGCCCGTTCCGCCGACCAGCCGCTGGCGCCGTTCGCGTTCGAACGCCGCACGCCCGGCCCGCACGACGTGCGCATCGACATCCTCTACTGCGGCGTGTGCCACTCGGACCTGCACACCGTGCGCGACGAGTGGCAGAACACGCTGTACCCGTCGGTGCCGGGCCACGAGATCGTCGGCCGCATCACGGCCGTCGGCAATGCGGTGGACGGCTTCAAGATCGGCGACATCGCCGGCGTGGGCTGCATGGTGGACAGCTGCCGCCAGTGCGCCTCGTGCAAGGAAGGCGAGGAGCAGTACTGCGAGGCCGGCTTCACCGGCACCTACAACGGGCCGATGTTCGGCGGGGAAAACACCTACGGCGGCTATTCGGACCACATCGTGGTGGACGAAAAATACGTGCTGCACGTGCGCCATGCCGAGGCCGACCTGGCCGCGGTGGCGCCGCTGCTGTGCGCCGGCATCACCACCTATTCGCCGCTGGCGCACTGGAAGGTGGGCCCCGGCCAGAAGGTCGGCGTGGTCGGCCTCGGCGGGCTGGGCCACATGGGCGTGAAGATCGCCAGGGCGATGGGCGCCGGCGTGGTGCTGTTCACCACGTCCGAGAACAAGCGCGCCGACGCGCTGCGGCTGGGCGCCGACGAGGTGGTGATCTCCAGGGATCCGGCGCAGATGGCCGCGCAGGCCAACTCGCTGGACTTCATCCTCGACACGGTGGCCGCGCAGCACGACCTCGACCCGTTCCTCGCCGCGCTCAAGCGCGACGGCGCGATGGTGCTGGTCGGCGCGCCCGAACATCCGCATCCGGCACCGACCGTGTTCAACCTGATCATGAAGCGGCGCACGCTGGCCGGCTCGCTGATCGGCGGCATCCGCGAAACCCAGGAAATGCTGGATTTCTGCGCCAGGCACGGCATCGTCGCCGACATCGAGATGATCCGCATGGACCAGATCGAAGAGGGCTACGCACGCATGCTCAAGGGCGAGGTGAAATACCGTTTCGTCATCGACATGGCCACGCTGGACAAGGCGGCCTGAGCCGTCGCACGGCCGCGGCGGCGCGGCAAGGATTGCCCGTGCAGGCCGGCTATAGTCCCGGCATGCACAGCCTGCCTCCTTCCGCGCCGCCAACCCCGCACGCGATCGCGCCATCCGCATCGGGCAACACCGGCCCGGCCGCCACGACGCCCGCCGAGCTGATGTCCGCCCTGACCCGGCTGCGCGAGGCGTGGCAGGCGCGCAAGCCCGACCCGTCGCAGCGGCTGGACGACCTGCGCCGCCTGCATGCCGCACTGAAGGGCCGGCTCGACGAAATGACCGATGCCGTCGCCGCGGACTTCGGCCACCGTTCGCGTCACGAATCGCTGCTGGCCGAAGGCATGACCGTGCTGGCCGAGATCGCGCACCTGCAACGCCACCTGCGTCGATGGTCGCGGCCGCGCCGTGCCGCCGCCGGCTGGCGGCTGTGGCCGGCGCGCGCGCAGCTGCGGCCGCAGGCGCTGGGCGTGGTCGGGGTGATGGCGCCGTGGAACTACCCGGTCAACCTCGCGCTGATCCCGCTGGCCACCGCCATCGCCGCCGGCAACCACGTGCTGCTCAAACCCTCCGAGCACGCGCCGCGCACGGCCGACTTCCTGCGCTCGCTGCTCACCGAGGTGTTCCCCGCCGAGCGCGTGGCCGTCGCGCTGGGCGGGACCGAACTGGCCGCCGCGTTCTCGGCGCTGCCGTTGGACCACCTCGTGTTCACCGGCTCCACCGCGCTGGGCCGCAAGGTGATGGCGGCGGCGGCACCGAACCTGACCCCGCTGACGCTGGAGCTGGGCGGCAAGTCGCCGGCGATTGTCACTGCGGATTACCCGCCGGCCAAGGCGGCCGCGCGCATCGCCACCGGCAAGTGGTTCAACGCCGGCCAGACCTGCATCGCGCCGGATTACGCGTTCGTGCCCGAAGCCGTGCTGGCCGCCTTCGTCGCTGCGCTGCGTGCGGAAGTGGCCGCGCGCTACCGGGGGTTCGCCGGGCAGGCCGCCGACTACACCCGCATCGTCAACGCGACCCAGTACCGGCGCCTGCGCGAGCTGCTCGACGACGCCCGCGCCCGTGGCGCCAAGGTGCTGCCGCTGGCCGACATCGACCCGGCCCGCGCCGAACGCGAACGCCTGCTGGCACCGACGCTGGTGCTCGATGCACCGGACGAGGCGCGCATCCTGCGCGAGGAGATCTTCGGGCCGCTGCTGCCGCTGAAGACCTACCGCACGCTGGACGAGGCGCTGGACTGGATCGCCGCGCGCGAGCGGCCGCTGGCGCTGTACCCGTTCTGCACCGAGCGCGCCGTGGTCGAGCGCATCCTCGGCCGCGTCGTGGCCGGCGGCGTCACCGTCAACGACACCTTGCTGCACTTCGCCGCATCCGGCCTGCCGTTCGGCGGCGTCGGCGCCAGCGGCATGGGCGCCTATCACGGACAGGCCGGCTTCGACCGTTTCAGCCACCTGCTGCCAGTGCTGTGGCAAGGTCCGCTGGCCGCCAGCGACCGGCTCAAGCCGCCCTATGCCGCCATCGACCGGTTGGTGCGATGGCTGGCACGGCATTGAGGCGGCAGCCCGTGCCGTTCAGATGCGGCCCCATCGGCCGATAAGGAAAGACACTCCTCCACATCGCCGTCCGGCCCGTCCACGCAATGCTGCGCACCATCGATGTCCAATCCCTGCTTCCGGGCATGTACGTCAACCGCCTGCTCGGGCCGTGGATGCAGCATCCATTCTGGCGCAGCTCGTTCCTGATCGACCGGGAAGACATCGCCAAGCTGCACGCCAGCGTGGTCTCGCGCGTCGTCATCGACACCGCCCGCGGCCTGGACGTGCCGACCGGCACGACGGACGAACCCGAAGACGCACCAAGGCAAGAGCCCGCACCGGAGGCCGTCGACGAAGCGCCGCCGGAAGAGCAGACAGCGCCCGAGATCGTCGACATCGGCAACGAGATCGCCATCGCGCTGCGCATCCGCGAGGACGGCCGGCAGTTCGTCAAGGCCATGTATGCGGCGATTCGCCAGGGCCGGACCCCGGACACCGAGCCGGCGCTGCCGCTGATCATGGCCATCCGCGACTCGGTGACGCGCAACCCGCATGCGCTGACCAGCGTGGCGCGGGTCAAGCCGGGCGAGGAGTATGCCCATCTGCATCCGGTCGCGGTGGCGGCGCTGATGGCCGCGTTCGCGCGGCGGCTGGGCATGCCCGAGGAAGAGGTGGTCATCGCCGCGCTGGGCGGCCTGTTCCACGATGCCGGCGAGTCCCACCTGCCCCCGACCCTGCTGGACAAGCCGGGCAAGCTCAGCGGCGAGGAGTTCGACCTGATGCGCGGCCACCCGCTGCAAGGCCAGCGCGCGCTCGTCGCGGCGGGCCTGCGCAGCCGCGCCGTGCTGCAGGTCATCCGGCACCACCACGAACGCTACGACGGCACCGGCTACCCCGACGGGCTTGCCGGCGAAGCCATCCCGCCGCTGGCGCGCATGGCCGCCATCTGCGACGTCTACGACGCGCTGGTATCCAACCGGGTGCATCGCCCCGGGCTTGACCCGTCCGAGGCGCTCAAGCTGATGGCCGGCTGGGCCGGGCAATTCGACCAGTCGCTGTTCCAGGCCTTCGTGCGCAGCCTCGGCGTCTACCCGGTGGGCTCGCTGGTCCGGCTGGAATCCGGGCACCTGGCCGTGGTCATCGACCAGAATCCGGACGCCCTGCTCGCACCCAAGGTGCGGGTGTTCTATTCGATCCCGCGCCAGCGGCCGATCCTGGTGTATGACGTGGACCTTTCCGACGCCGCGACGCAGGAGCGGATCGCCAGCCGCGAATCGCCGCAAACCTGGAATTTCCGCGAACTCGACAAGGTGTGGATGAGCTGACCTCCAGACCATTCTGGACCTGCCGATAACCAGAAGACCGAGCCCGGTCCCCCCGCCGTGCGTCCATCACCGTCGAACCCGGACCGCACCCATGCTGCGCACCATCCGTTCCGAACAGTTGCTCCCCGGCATGTACGTCAGCCGCCTGCTCGGGCCATGGATGCAGCACCCGTTCTGGCGCAGCTCCTTCCTCGCCGACAGCGACGACATCGCCCGGATCCGCGCCAGCGTGGTCACCCACGTGGTCATCGACACCGTGCGCGGCCACGTCGCGGTGGACGCTGCGTCCGACGACGAGACGACCGGCGAAGGCGATGACCAGAGCGCTGCCGCCGTCGCGGATGCTGCGCCGGCAGTGCCGGCCGAACCCCGCGGCGACGCCACGCAGGAACACGCCGCCGGCCTGCCCGCATCGCCGCCGCAGGCCGTGCACCGGCCGATCGCCGACGAGATCGCCACCGCCCGGCGCATCTGCGAGGAAGGCGCCGACACGGTCCGCTCGATGTTCCAGGAAGTCCGCCTCGGCAATGCGCTCAACGCCGAGGCCGTGCTGCCGATGGTGGTGTCCATCCGTGATTCGGTGATGCGCAACCCGCACGCGCTGATCAGCGTGGCGCGGCTGAAGACCGCCGACAATTACACCTACCTGCACTCGGTCGCGGTATCCGCGTTGATGACGGTGCTGGCCCGCCAACTCGGCCTGTCCGACGAGGACACCATGGTCGCCGCACTGGGCGGTCTGCTGCACGACATGGGCAAGGCGGCGGTGCCGCCGGCCATCCTCAACAAGCCGGGCCGGCTGACCGACGGCGAATTCGACGTGATCCGCCGGCACCCCGAGCAGGGGCAGGCCCTGCTGGTCGCAGCCGGCCTGAACAGCCGCCCGGTGCTCGACATCGTGCTGCACCACCACGAGAAGATCGACGGCACCGGCTACCCGCAGCGGCTGGCCGGCGATGCGATCCCGCGGCTGGCGAAGATGGGCGCCGTGTGCGACGTGTACGACGCCATCACCTCCAACCGTCCGTACAAGCAGGGCTGGGACCCGGCCGAATCGCTCAAGCGCATGGCCACGTGGGAAGGCCATTTCGACCCGGCCATCTTCCAGCCTTTCGTGAAGAGCCTGGGCATCTACCCGGTGGGCTCGCTGGTCCGGCTGGCCTCGGACCATCTCGCCGTGGTGATCGAGCAGAACCCCGCCTCGCTGCTGACCCCGCGGGTGCGCCTGTTCTATTCGATCAAGCACCACCGCCACGTGCTGATGCAGGACATCGACCTGGGCGCGGAAGGCGGTCGCGACCGCATCGTCGGCCTCGAATCGCCGGAAAAGTGGGATTTCCGCGAACTGGAAAAGGTCTGGATGGCCTGAGCCGCGCCGCTGCGGCGACAATGCGCGGATGAAACGCCCCGCCGCACCTTCCGCTGCCGCCTGCCCCTGCGGCAGCGGCCAAGCCCTCGCCGCCTGCTGCGGCCCGATCATCGACGCTGCCGTGCCGGCACCCGATGCCCAGGCGCTGATGCGCTCGCGCTACAGCGCCTACGCGCTGGGCCGGACCGACTGGCTGCTGGCCAGCTGGCATCCATCCACGCGCCCGGATGCCGCCAGCCTCGACGACCCGCCCGCGCAGCGCCCGGTCTGGCTGGGCCTGAACGTGCTGCGCCACGCCGTCACCGGCGTGGACACGGCAGAAGTGGAATTCGTCGCCCGCTACCGCGTCGGCGGAGGCAGCGCGATGCGGATGCAGGAACACAGCCGCTTCGTGCGCGAGGATGGCCGCTGGTACTACCTCGACGCGGCCTGAGTCTTCAGCGCATCCGACGCGCCGCATTCAATCGGGGTTTGCCGTCACCGCACCGCCTCACGGAAGCGGCGCGGCGCGTTCGTCCGCCGCGCCTGACGGAGCAGCGCGCAGCGGCGGCTCGCCGGTCCAACGCCGCGTCGCACGCTGGAAGAACAGGCTGTTGGGCACGCGCAACACGCTTTCGCCGCCGTGCGGGTGGAATTCCTGCAAGGTCACGTAGATCAGGTTGAGGTCCACCACGCGGCCGCGCAGGCCGGGTTTCTCGCCGTTTTCCAGCAGCTCCACATGGTCGTGCAGGCGGAACGGACGGGTGATCATGATCAGGAACGCGCAGAAGATGTTGGTCAGCACGCTCCATGCGGCGAAGAAGGCCACCGCCGCCACCGCGGCAAAGCCGGTGAATGCGGTCCACAGTACGCCGCCGGACACGCCGAACACCTGCAGCACCGCCAGCAACGCGGCAAAACCGATCAGGAAGGCGATCAGCCGGCGCGCGCCCACCGCCACTTCCAGCGGCAACTCGTAACGCGCGGCCAGGCGCCGGATCAGGCGCCGTGCCAGCCAGCGCAATGCCCATGCCGCGAGCACGATCAGCACCACTTCGGCCGCAGGCACCATCACGTCCAGCCACGGATGCAACACGACGGGCAGATGTTGTTTCAGGTCCATGCCGGGCATGGTAGCGGCAGCACTGCGCTCATTTGGCCAACGCAGCCATCGCCGCGGACAGTCCATCGGGCGTGAGCGGATGCATGCGGTCTTCCAGCAGTTGCCGGACCATGCCGATCGAGGGCGTGCGGCCCCACTGCGCGCGCGGCAGCGGATTGATCCACGCCAGGTGCGGGAACTGCGCCGTCAACCGGCCGAACCACGTGGCGCCGGATTCCGCGTTCCAGTGCCCGCTGGCCCCGCCGGCATGGCTGACTTCCCACGGGTGCATCGCCGCGTCGCCGACCACGATCACCCGGTATTCCGGCCGGTAGCGGTGGATCAGGTCCCACGTGGGCACCTGCCCGGCCGCATCGAAACGTCCGCTGCGCCAGACCTGTTCGTACAGGAAGTTGTGGAAGTAGAAGGTCTCCAGCCGCTTGAACTCGGCACGCGCCGCGCCGAACAGCGCTTCGGCCGCATGCACGTGCTCGTCCATCGAGCCGCCCACGTCCAGCAGCAGGATCACGCTGACCGCATTGCGCCGCTCCGGGCGCATGCGCACGTCCAGCAGGCCACCCTCGCGCGCGGTGGCGGCGATGGTGCCGTCCAGGTCGAACTCCTCGGCCGCGCCTTCGCGAGCGAATTTGCGCAGCCGCCGCAGTGCCAGCTTCAGGTTGCGCGGGCTCAGCTCGGCATCGCCGTCCAGATCGCGGAAGCTGCGCTGCTCCCACACCTTGGCTGCGCTGCGGTTGCCGCTTTCGCCGCCCACGCGGATGCCGCCGGGATGGAAGCCGCCATTGCCGAACGGGCTGGTGCCGCCGGTGCCGATCCAGCGGTTGCCGCCCTCGTGTCGCTCGTGCTGCTCGCCCAGCCGCTCGGCGAATTTCTTCATCAGCTCGTCGAGCGAGGCGACCTGCTGCAATTTCGCCTTGTCTTCATCGCTCAATTCGCGGCCGAAGGCACTGCGCAGCCAGTCCTCCGGGATCACCGCCGCCAGCGCGTCGGGCGCGGCGGAAGAAACTTCCTGCAAGTAGCGGCCGAAGGCGCGGTCGAAGCGGTCGTAATGGCGCTCGTCCTTGACCAGCACCGTGCGCGCCAAGCCATGCAGCGCCTCCGGCGTGGTCGGCACGACGTCGCTTTGCAATACGGCCAGAAGGTCCAGCCACTCGCGCGGCGTGACCGGCACGCGCTCGGCGCGCAAGGCATGGAACAGGCGCAGGAACACGGCCCGGCCTCAGAACCGGTGCACGACATTGCCGCGCATGCCGGCCGGCACGCATGCGGCGCGCACAATGCCCGCAGCCTGCGCATCCACTGCGCCGGCAGCAACCCGCCGCGCGCCCTCCGGGCGCGCCGGCGACCGAGCGCGCACGGGTTCCGGGCCCGACGCGACGGCGGCAACGCCTGCAGCCGGCAACGCCGTCACCGCTTCGGCTCCGTCGGCTGTTCCAGCTGGCACAGCGCGTCCTGCACATCGTCGAGCCTGGCCGCCAGCAACGCCTGCGCATCGCGCACGCCGCGGTTGTACCAGTGCACACCCAGCTCCTCGCCGATGAAATCGAGCAGGAATTCGGCATCGAACTGGCCGATCGGCTGGCGCAGCTCCTCGTTGAAATACAGCTGCAGGCGTCGCACCAGCAGCGCCTTCTCGTCCTTGTCGAAACCGATCTTCCCCATGCCTCAGCGCCCCTGCCGGCGGCTCATGAAGGCCAGCCGCTCCAGCAGTTGCAGGTCCTGTTCGTTCTTGAGCAGCGCGCCGGCCAGCGGCGGCAGCATCTTCGCCGGCTCGGCCGTGGCGAGCTGGCGCGCGGCCAGTTCGTCGGCCATCAGCAGGCGCAACCAATCGATCAGCTCGGAGGTGGACGGTTTCTTCTTCAACCCCGGCACCTCGCGCAATTCGAAGAAGCCACGCAGCGCATTGGCCACCAGCGTGCGGTCGATGTCGGGGAAATGCACGTCGACGATGCGGCGCAGCGTGGCTTCGTCGGGGAAGGCGATCCAGTGGAAGAAGCAGCGGCGCAGGAAGGCGTCCGGCAGCTCCTTCTCGTTGTTGGAGGTGATGACGATGATCGGGCGCTGCGCAGCTGTCACCGTCTGCCCGGTCTCGTGCACGTCGAAGGCCATGCGATCGAGTTCATGCAGCAGGTCGTTGGGGAACTCGATGTCGGCCTTGTCGATCTCGTCGATCAACAGCACCGCGCGGCGCTCGCTCTCGAACGCCTCCCACAGCTTGCCCTTGCGGATGTAATGGGCCACGTCCTGCACGCGCGGGTCGCCGAGCTGCGAATCGCGCAGGCGGCTGACCGCGTCGTATTCGTACAGGCCGTGCTGGGCCTTGGTGGTGGACTTGACGTGCCAGGTGATCAGCGGCGCGTCGAGCGCGGCCGCCATTTCCTCGGCCAACAGGGTCTTGCCGGTGCCGGGCTCGCCCTTGATCAGCAGCGGACGTTGCAGCGCGATGGCGGCATTGAC
>Ga0194138_10000802_pt1 | contig 14818 bp, 12 predicted proteins | sample TARM_MetaG_T2_14_FD_134022 | JGI IMG/M metagenome (GOLD analysis project Ga0194138, IMG submission 134022) | Freshwater microbial communities from Pennsylvania, USA, analyzing microbe dynamics in response to fracking - TARM_MetaG_T2_14 (version 2) | ecosystem: Environmental > Aquatic >...
ATATAAATAAGAGCAGTAAAAAAGCACTTTTCCCCTTACGCTACAAGGCTTCCAGTGCTTTTCGCTGCTCTTTCTTTTTCATTATCCACAATTTATCCACATCAATTCTCGTCTCAACATTTCTGTCAACGACTTCTCAGGCCGTCCCACGGTATCTCTAGTATTATCAACCTTTCCCACGATATCCCGGGTCTTCTTTTGGTAACTCTCTCTTTGTCAATTATTCTGTTAACGTACATAAAGTCTCTGCCTAACTATATAAGAAAAACAAATAATGTACAAGGTCTTGCAGGATGTACTTTATTAGGGGATGGAAGTATAAGTTTAATACTTGATATAGGTGGCTTAATTAATGCGTCGTAGGATTTGAAGCTATATACATGTTAATTGGAAGGGAGACGAGTAAGATGCCAGAGTATGTGGAAGCAAATGATAATGTGATGGAGGAAGAGGACACTCAAAGAAATAAGTTTTTAACTTTCTTGATAGGCAATGAATTTTATGGGATAGAAATAAAGCATGTAACTGAAATAATAGGTATTCATGTTATAACAGAAATCCCAGAAGTACCTGAGTATATTAAAGGTATTATAAACTTAAGGGGAAAAATAATTCCAGTTATGGATGTTCGGTTAAGGTTTAAAAAAGAGTATAGGGAGTATAACGATAGGACCTGCATAATTGTTATAGATGTAAAGGATGTTTCTATTGGACTTATAGTCGATAGCGTTTGTGAAGTTTTAACAATGCAGGATACTGATATCATTGAGCCTCCAGATATCAATAAAGGGGGAAATAAGTATATAAAAGGTATTGGTAGAACAGGAACAGATGTTAAACTAATACTTGATTGCGATAAGTTACTTAATGATGAAGTGGTAGAAGGTATAGGAAGTATCCAATCATAAGGGGGTATAAAAATGGAATCGTTTAGAAATATGCAAATAAAAAAGAAACTAATACTAAGCTTTGTAATTATCGCCCTACTTTCAGGTATTATTGGGACAATGGGTATTTATAATATGAATAATCTTAACCAAAGAACAAGTGATATGTACCATAATAGACTTGTACCAGTGGTTGATTTAACACAAATGCAGAAAAATCTCTATATTATGCGTGCAAATTTTCTTGTATTAGTACATGAGAAAAATGCGGCTCAAAATCAGCAACTAATTACGGATATTAATAACTTATATAAGGATAACTTAGGAATTATTAATAAATTTGCAGAGACTACCCTAACTGAAAATGAAGAAACACTGTTAGAACAGGTTACTAATGGAGTTGCTGCCTATGGAAGACATATGAATACGGTTATATCTGAAGTTGAAAATGAGGACTATGAAAAGGCCCTAGGTTATTTTCCTGAGTTTGGAAAGGTAAGGCTGCAACTAGATGCGGACTTAGCTAACCTGGTAGGGGAGAATGTAGAGGAAGCTCAATTACTATATAATCAAAATGCTTCTGATTATAAATCTCAGTTGTACCTTATGCTAATAATTGTAGTAATAGGAATAATGGCTGCAATTGCACTTGGATTATATATTTCAAGTCTAATAAGTAAACCAATTGGCCAACTAGTTACGGTTTCTAATAAAATAGCGGATGGTGACTTGGATATTAATATAGATATTAATTCAAAGGATGAGGTTGGGATTTTAGCTCAAGCATTCAAAAGAATGACAGAGAATATTAATGATGTTATGTCAAATATTAGTTCGGCTGCGGAACAGGTTGCCTCAGGGTCTAAGCAGGTATCTGATTCAAGTATGGCACTATCTCAAGGATCAACTGAACAGGCAAGCTCCGTGGAAGAGTTAACGGCTTCATTAGAAGAAATATCTGTGCAAACGAAACTTAATGCTGAGAGTGCAACGGAGGCAAATGGATTAGCAGAGATTGCCAAAAATAACGCTGAATTAGGAAACCATCAAATGAAAGAAATGCTTGAGTCAATGGAAGGTATTAATGATTCTTCCAATAGTATATCTAAAATCATAAAGGTTATTGATGAAATAGCTTTCCAAACAAATATATTAGCACTAAATGCAGCAGTGGAAGCGGCTAGGGCAGGACAACATGGCAAAGGGTTTGCTGTGGTCGCTGAAGAGGTAAGGAATCTAGCGGCACGATCGGCGAATGCAGCTAAGGAAACTACCAATATGATTGAAGGATCTATTAAGAAGGTAGAGGAAGGCACGAAGATTGCAAATGAAACTGCAAATGCATTAAATACAATTGTAAATGGAGTAGCAAAGGTAGCCAACATAGTAAGTGATATAGCAATTGCATCAAATGAGCAGGCCTCTGCAATTTCACAAATAAATCAAGGTATAATGCAAGTATCGGAAGTTGTTCAAACTAACTCTGCTACATCGGAAGAAAGTGCAGCAGCCAGTGAAGAATTAGCAAGTCAAGCAGATTTACTTAGAAGCCAAGTAGCCAGATTTAAGTTAAAGAGAAATAGTCATAGTAAAGGCTATAGAGGACTTGATGATATAAATCCTGATGTACTAAAAATGCTAGAAAATATGAATAACAAAAAAGATGAGAATAATGGTACTACAGAGCATTCAATTGCAATAAAGCCAAGAAAAATAGTATTAAGTGATAGGGAATTTGGCAAGTATTAAAAGTTAAATGGAATATATGGAGAGAGTAAAAGCACTCTCTCTATTCTTAAAGGTGGATGTTTTATGTTAACGATAACAGATAAAGAATTTACTCAGATATCTAGCTATATTAAGGCTAATTATGGAATTAATTTAAAAAAGGAAAAGCAGACACTGTTAACTGGAAGATTACATAACGTGCTCCAACAGTTGGGATTTAGCAACTTTACGGATTATTATAACTATGTTATAGCCGATAAGAGTGGAGATTCAGTAATAACCCTTATTAATAAGGTGACTACTAATCATACTTTCTTTATGAGGGAAGAGGACCATTTTTATTATTTTAAAGATACAATTATTCCAAACTTGACAAGAAATGTAAGGGATAAGGATCTTAGAATTTGGAGCGCAGCATGTAGTTCCGGCGAAGAGCCATATGCATTAGCAATGATTTTGGACGAGTATTTTGGTAAGGAAAAAAACTCCTGGGACACTAAAATTTTGGCTACGGATATATCAACTAAAGTTTTAGATATCGCAAGGAAAGGGGTATACAGCAAAGAACGGGTTTTACCATTGCCTAAGAACTGGAGAATGAACTATTTAAAGGAATATGATAGTGACAATTACATTATAACTGATAAAATAAAAAATGAAGTTATTTATAGGAAGCTAAATCTTACGGATGAGACCTTTCCATTTAGAAAAAAGTTTCACGTAATTTTTTGCAGGAATGTCATGATATATTTTGACAGTAATACGAAAAATGAATTACTAAATAAGTTCTACGATTTATTAGAATTTGGAGGGTACTTATTCATAGGTCATTCTGAATCAATAAGCAGAGAAAGTAGTAAGTTTAAATATATAAGCCCTTCAATTTATAGAAAAGAGTAATGTAAGATAGAATGAGGTGATACCTGTGGGGTGAACAAGAAGATAAGAGTTTTAGTTGTAGATGACTCCTTACTCTTTAGAGAAGTGTTATCAAGGGGGATTTCATCGGATCCTAATATAGAGGTAATAGCTAGAGCAGAGGATGCCTTTGATGCTAGGGATAAGATATTAAAGTATGAACCAGATGTTATGACCTGCGATGTAGAAATGCCGAAAATGAATGGAATCGAGTTTATTAGACGGTTATTACCCCAGTACTCCTTACCAGTAATAGTTGTCAGTAGTGTAAATCACACAGTTTTTGATGCCCTAAATGTTGGGGCTGTTGATTTTGTGACTAAACCTAATGTTAATTCCGCAAGAAGTGTTGAAGGGTTTATCCATGAATTAATTCAAAAGATAAAGATTGCTTCAAATGCAAATATAAATCCCAGAGTTGATGAAATCATAAGTCCTGTAGTAATAAATAATTCGAATATAGATTCCACTAGAATTATAGCAATAGGTGCATCAACCGGGGGAACTGAAGCAATATATACTATACTTAGAGCATTGCCCGTGACAGTGCCAGGAATCGTAATTGTTCAGCATATACCTCCTGTTTTCTCTAAAATGTTTGCGGATAGACTAAGAAGTCAAACTAAGCTCTTTGTTAAAGAGGCTGAGAATGGCGATATTGTTGAACCAGGAAAAGTGATTATTGCACCAGGAGACAGACATATGAAAATAAAAAAACAGGGCGATAAATTTAGAATCGAGTTAATAGCAGGAGAAAGAATTAACGGACATTGCCCTTCGGTAGATGTTTTATTTGAATCGGTCGCCAAGGAAGTAGGGGCTAATTCAGTCGGTATCGTTTTGACAGGTATGGGCTATGATGGAGCAAAGGGTCTTCTTTCGATGAGAAGGAAAGGAGCTAGAACTATTGGACAAGATCAACAGTCCTCTGTAGTTTATGGAATGCCAAAAGTAGCTTATGATATAGGTGCTGTTGAGAAGCAGACTTCACTATCAAATATTCCAAATGTAATATTTTCAATTACTAAAAAAAATCGTTTTGACTAAAGTCTATTTTGGGGTGAATTACTATGATTGATATGAATCGAATAGTTACTGTACTGGACTCTATAGGTGACGGTGTAATTACTACAGATATATGTGGGAAAATTGAGTATATGAATAATGCCGCTGAAGAAATTACAGGATGGACGTCACAGGACGCTATGAACAAATATTTTGATGATGTTTTTCCGTTAATTAATATGGTAAATAGTGAATCCATTGAGAGTCCGTTAAAGTTAGTACTTATAGAGGGCAAGCCCAGGGGTCTGAAAAAAAATTCTGCCATTGAATTAAAGAATGGGACAAAAAAATATATTTCAGCAAATTGCACCCCAATTAAATCTGATGTAGGCTTAATCACCGGGGCTGTCATAGTCTTCAGGGACATAACCTCATTGAAAGGAATTGAAGAGGATTTATTAACGGAAAGAAATAATTTAAAAGTGGCTTTCGAGTCATCGCCACTGGGAACAGTTATAATTGATGAAAAAATGATTGTAAGGCAAGTAAATGAAGCATTTTTAAATCAGCTGAAAGTAAGTTTTTCAGATGTAGTAGGAGTTCCTTTAGGTAAGGGAATTAATTGTGTTCAATCCCTTTCCGCTACCTGTGGGAGCGGAGTGAGATGTAATATTTGCGATATAAGAAAATCAGTAAGTAGTGTAATAATGTCAGGGAGACTCAATACAAATATAGTAGTCAACCAAAATATTATATTAGGTGGAAGACAAATAAGTGCTTGGTTAGAAGTAAATGTTGCGTCTATTACCGTAGCGGGGGAAAAATTTTACATGGTATCCATTAGGGATATTACTGAAAAAAAAGAATACGAAGAGAGTCTTATAAGAGCCCAAAAATCATGGATGAAGATGATGGAAGATTTTCCAACACCCGTATGGAGGATGGATAAAAATAATAAAGGTGATTATTATAATAAGGTTTATGTTGAGTATGTTGGTAGAAGCATAGATGATATTATGGAGGATGGTTGGTTAAATCTTATTCACCCATCTGATATGGAAAGATGCGAGAACATATTTAAACAAAGTTTTGCTGATCGAGTAGCTTTCCAAATGGAGCATAGATTTAAACGATATGATGGTGCCTATCGTTGGGTCTTGAGTGTAGGGACGCCTTATTATGACATCGAAGGTAGCTTTGCCGGATTTATTGGAACAATATATGATGTTACTGAAAGAAAAAAATCAGAGGAAGAGATTAAAAGGTATCAATTATTATCGGAGAAAGCAAGAGACATTATATTATTTCTTGACTTAAATGGAGACATAATTGATGCAAATGAAGCAGCGGTAGAATCCTATGGATATTCTAAAGAGGAACTATTATCTAAAAGTATTTATGAACTAAGATTAGGCGATAAACCACTAGTGAAGAAACAACTTAGTCGGGCAATTGAATTGGGAATTTATTTTGAAAGTATCCATTATAGAAAAGATGGTACAAGTTTTCCCGTAGAAGTTAGTTCTATAAGTACGGTGCTGGATGACGAAGAAATTGTCATGAGTATTGTAAGGGATATATCGGAACGGAAGGCTATAGATGTGGCGTTAAAGCAAAGCGAAGAAAAATTTAGAACTCTCTTTAATAAGACATTTGATTTGGTTTATCTATTAGAAATAGTCGAAGATGAGTCTGTATTGGCGAGGGTAATAGAGGCAAATGATACGGCTACGCAAACTTTAGGTTATAGCCGTGAAGAGTTTATCGGCACTTCAATATTTGAAATAAATAGTTACGAGAGTGGAAAAAATAAGCATGAATTATATTCTAAAATTTTAGAACACGAAACGTTACTTTACGAAGCTACTCACGTATCAAAGTATGGTAAAGAGATCCCTGTTGAAATTAATTCACACTACTTTGAAATGAATGGTAAAAAATATATTTTATCTGTTGCTAGAGATATTTCTGAACGAAAAAAATCAGAGGAAAATTTAAAGATGGCAAAAGAAGGGGCTGAAGCAGCAAACAAAGCTAAGAGTCAGTTTCTAGCCAATATGAGTCATGAGATAAGGACACCTATAAATGGAATTGTAGGAATGATTGATTTAACCTTACTTACTGAATTAAATAGTGAACAGAGAGAAAATCTTACTATAGCAAAAAGCTGTGCTGGCTCATTATTAAATGTTATTAATGATGTACTAGATTTTTCTAAAATAGAGGCAGGAAAGCTAGATATTGAAAGAGTAGATTTCAATATAAATAAGTTTATTAATGATATTATAAAAGCCCACTCCGTTCATGTTAATGAAAAGGGGCTAGTGTTGAATTATAAATTGTCTAGTGACATTCCAACCTACTTAAGGGGTGATCCTAATAGACTTCAACAAATACTTAATAATCTGCTAAATAATAGTATTAAATTTACGGATCGTGGTGAAGTTAACCTTACATTAAAAAAGATAAATTCTAATAAAGCTGAAGTTGAAATATTATTTGAAGTTTCTGATACGGGAGTAGGAATGGAAAAACAAACAATGGATAAACTTTTTAAAAGTTTTAGTCAAGGAGACAGCTCTTTTACTCGGAGATATGCAGGTACAGGCTTAGGACTTGTAATTACAAAACAACTCATCGAAATGATGGGTGGAAGGATATGGGTCGAAAGTGAAGTGGGAAAGGGCAGCACCTTTTACTTCACTATAAAAACAGAAACGACAACCGGCAAACGGGAAAAACCTGCTATAACAAATCTTTCATCTAAGAATGTATTAAGTAAGAAGAAAAATATACTCCTTGTAGAGGATGATAATGTAAACCAAATAGTTTTAGAGCGTATGTTAAGGGAAAAAGGCCATCAAGTAGATGTGGCAAATAATGGACTAGAGGCTATTGAATTTTATAAATATAGAAAATATGATGTTATACTTATGGATATACAAATGCCCGAAATGGACGGGATTGAGGCAACAAATCAAATCAGACAAATAGAAAAAACATTGAAAAAAAGAACAAATATAATTGCTTTAACTGCCTTCGCATTAAGAGGGGATAGAGAACGATTCCTATCCATGGGTATGGACGGATATATTTCTAAGCCAGTTCAAATGGAAAATCTTTACGATGCTATTGATCTGGTGGATAATGGAGATCGGGAGTTAAAGGTAAATGAGTACGTGAGGCTCAATGAAAACGGTGATGTAGAGTTTGTAGATTCATATGAAGTCAAATCTAAAGAAGAGATTATGCCTGTAATTTGTGAAATTGAGGAATATCTAAGTAAGTTTCCAGGGGTAATTTCCGCTGAAAATTTAAGCGAAATTGAAAAGACAGCAAATATGATAAAAAATCTTGCAAATGACATTGATGCCGATGATATTAAAAGATCTGCTTTTAAAATAGAGCTGTCCATAAGACGTGGTGACTTGTCAGAGACACAATCTTATTTGAAAAGGATTCATACTGAATTTGTTACATATAAAAATACTATTAGTCTATAGGAAGAGGGGGAAGTAGATATGCGAATTTTAATTGCAGAGGATGACATGGTGAGTAGAAAATTTTTAAGTAAGTTTCTTTCACAATATGGGGAGTGTGATTTAGTCATAGATGGTCTAGAGGCTATAGATGCATATATGATGTCTTTGAAGGATGAGGAGCCATATGAGCTAGTATGCTTAGATATTATGATGCCTAAAGTCGACGGTGTAAAGGTATTGAAAGCAATAAAGGATTTAGAGAATCAAAAAGGCTTGCAACCAGAGGAAAGAACGAAAATCATTATGACTACAGCTCTTTCAGAAGCCCAGTTTGTACAAAGGGCCTTCGAATATGGTTGTGACGCTTATGCTTCGAAACCTATTGATATAGAAAAACTTATTGAAGTACTAGATAAGCTTGGGTTAAAAAAAGTGAAGGCAATTTCATAAGAATATTGAGTTGGGTATTGGCTTTAGTCGTACCAATTCGTTTTTGGAGGTAAAAGTTTTGTATAATTTGATCTTTAGCAAAGCTATCTTGTTAATAAGTTCAATTTAATTTTATTAGGTATATGAAAAGAGGAGTTTATACTCCTCTTATTGCAGCTTATTTACTTTTTTAACCCAATAATCTCTATCAGTAATATTACAACTAGGACATTTCTTTACTCCTAGTTTTTTATCTTTTTGAAATATCACTGGCATAGAGCAATAAGGACACCATAGAAATTTAGATTTGAGGGTTACCCCATCTGGAAGTTGCTTATCCTTTACTATTTTGGGCTTAGGTATCAAATCAAATAGACTTGGTTCTTTTTCATTTTTCATATATACCTCTTTCGAATGAGTAGTTGTATTAATTTATATATAGTATATATTTTATTATAATATTTAAAGAATATATTGCAAATAGAAATTGAGTAATACCTGAGATAAAGGAAATACTAATTACACATACTGAGTGAAGGAGTCATGTTTATGAAAAAAAACATTACATTTATTATCATAGTTTGTGCAATTAGTTTGATGTGTTATGCTTGTAGGCCTCAGGAAAGAATAGGTAAGGTCGAGGCAGATGATTTAGTTGAAATAACGGAGTTAAATGAGATTAATAATATTACGGGCTTTAAAGCTGAAAATAATAAATTCTATTTTACTGGAATTGAGGACAAATCCTTTAATTTTTATTTCGTAGATTTGAAAACGAAAGAAATCACCAAAGAACATTCCATGATTGAAGAGTACGACTCATTTATTCCCCTAAGACGGGGTGAAGCCTTATTAGTGAATCCACAAGGAGATTTAATATATAGGAAAAACCAAACTGATAAAGAGATAGATACTCAAGTTTCAACTGATTATGGAGCAAACCTATTGGTATCACCTAAGCTTAATAAGGCTATTTATACAAAGGGGACTGAAGGGGACGCTGACTTATATCTATTTACAATTAACGAGGATAGACCTATATTAATTAAGGAGAATATTTCTAAAGAGGCATTTATGACTTTTTCTTACACTACAGTATGGAGTAATACTGGGGAGTATTTTATCTTTAATAATAATGAGATTTATGATTCAAATGGAATCATGTATGACTCAATTGAAGCTGCCAGTATTAAATGGGCTCCAAATGATGAGAGCATAGGCTTCATAAGAATGCCAAAGGAATTAAATAATGCTCGTATTTATTCTAGTCACTGGCAATCCTATGTTGGTAGTGAGTATGCTATTTACAATTTGAAACAAAAAAAGGATAATACAGTGCTGGCTAGGGAAGGGTTAGTAAATGTCTTTGAAGATATTAGTTGGAGTGAAGATAGTTTAAAAACAGGATTATCTATAGGTGAAATAAATAGAGCGGCGGATGGAGCATTGAATTCTATGAAATATAATAGTATCTTTATCTATGACATTTCTGATGATTCTAAGAAAGTAATTGAAGATATGGCTTACAATTATAAAGATTTTTTATTCAATAATTATATATTTGGTAGTAATTTAGGTAAAAGAGATATCATTGAGATAATCGAGATTGATGGAAATGAAAATAAGAAATACAAAAACCCTAAAATATTAAATAGTAAGGATATGTTTGTTGCTTATCTTGATAATAATGCTTATATTTTAAGTGACCGAGAGTTAATTAGGATAAACAAAGGAAATATAACACAAACAAATACATTAATAACCTTTCCGTGGGATGTTGCATCAATTCACGTGGATGTTAAGGGCAAGCAGTTTGTTATCATGAACAAAACTAACCAGATTTTCATACTAAAAACTTAAAAATACTAACTAGTTATCGTTTTTCTATATTAATAGTGTAAATGGCGTATGATATATCAGTCACTAGAGATAATAAGAATATAAATGACATGTAGGATAGATTTTTAAGGAGGTTTTTTTTTGAAAAAATTATTATATATACTCTTTATGAGTATATTTATTTTAATGGGATGTAGTAGTACAAAAGTTCAGGTATTTGAAGACTTTAGCGATGTAAATATAATATGGCCTGAATACGAAAGGGCAACCTATGATTTAGTTCTGAACAATGAATTAAGCTCTGAGTATGAAACGACGATAAAAAAAGTTTTAGATGGAAATCGAAATGTATACACAGTGGATACTATTATTAGTAATGATAGCGGGATGAATATGCAAGGAGCTGTGCTAAGTACATATTTAGACCCCATATCCTCATATAATAAACAAATCATAAATGGCCCTAATTCGAGCCGTAGTGGTGAAATTATAGGCTACTATGAGGAGGATTCCTTAGAAATAGAAATGATATACGGTGAAGAATATAGATCAGAAACCGTAGAGTTACCTGATAATACTATAGATAATGAATATAGTCTTATGCTAGTCAGAAACTTTCCTTTAAGTTACGGGTATAGTAGGAATCTTAATATGGCTGTTATTGCCGCTGAGAAAGTAGTTCCATATTCTATAACAGTAGAGGGAATAGAAAAAGTTAAAGTACCCTATGGAGAAATAGAGTGCTATAAAGTAGTTTGGAAACACATTGGTAGAGGGTTAGTACCTAATATTTATTCCTGGTATAGTACAGAAAATGATAAGAAAATGGTCAAGTATGTAAATGAAAACATAGAGTTACATCTCAGGGATTATAGTTCAGAGAACAGTCAATCGTAAATGTAAGGTAAGGGTTTAAGCATATAGTTTAAATCCTTACCTTTTTTGTTTTAAATGTTTTGAGTACAGTATTATAGTGAAATTTTATAGACATATAAATATAAATAAAGTATTTTATGGTATACTTTTGTTGTAGATGTATTCATTAGATTAAATCAAATGTTTTATCTATTAAAAATGTGCCTACCCTATGGCAGGAAATTACTGGTATAAGTTACACATGTAGGTAACAATAAATTAACTCATAAGGGGCGTTATATGTGGATATATTAACATTTATGAATACTTATGTGGAAAACTATAGCAATCGAATAGAGTATTATAGGAAATTAGAGAGTTATTGCTATCAATTATGTCAAAGACAGATGGACGAAAATGGTATACGATGTATTGTTAGTAGCCGTGTCAAACCTGTAAATAGTTTGAAAGATAAAATTATATATAGACATAAAATAGTAGGATTTGAGTGTACAGATGATATTCACAATGATATCCGTGATAAAGTCGGTATTAGAATAGCCTTATACTTTCCCCCGGATAGTGTTGAAGTAGAAAAATTAATGTATTCATTGTTTGAAATTGTGGAGGAACCAGCACGTTTTGAAAAAAATACCTTAGAATATGACTCTAGGTTCTCTGGATATAAGGCATGGCATTACAAAGTAAGATTGAAATCAAAAACATTTTTGGATGAGGATTACGATGGGGAGGTAATTGAAATACAAGTAGCGTCTATGTTAATGCATGCTTGGGCGGAGGTCGAACATGATTTAGCATATAAGAAGCCGGATGGAGGAATCTCTGACCTAGAGTACGCGTTGCTTTCTCAGTTAAATGGACTGGTACATACGGGAGAGGTTATTTTAGAGCAATTAAAAATAGCTATGGAAAAGAGAATAGAAGATAATAACAGGGAGTTTTTAAACCATTACGAATTAGCCTCGTTTATTTATAAGAATATTCCGAATGCAACTAAGCAAAACATTACTCAGCCTACATTAGGTAGGGTGGACATACTATATAGCCTATTAAAAAGTCAAAATAAGCATTACCCAAAAGTCGTATTAAACTACCTAACATCCATAGAGAACGATACAAATTGTCATGCCATAAGCTACAGAATAATAGAGAAAATTTTAGCTGAAAATGAGAAGGCTTATTGTGCGTACTTTGATATAATATCACCAATTAGGGAGCCATTAATTGGATCATATAGTTTAGATTTTGAAAAAAAATATAGAGATAATGAAAATCAAATAAATGTATTTCTATTAAAATGGGTAGCACTCGAGGGCTGCATTAGGAATAATACAAAGTCGAAGGTTTTTGATATAAGGATAATAGCAAATGAATTACAAGATTTACTTGGAGATGGCATCGGAATGCAGGTTTTTGACGCATACAAAATGAGAAATAGAATTGTACATGGAATTCAAGTTCCAGAGAAACATAAGTTAAGGGAAGCTATAAATGGAATTGATAGAGTACTAAAAGCCATAAAGGGATTGAATAGTGATTACGATAAAAAAATAGTATAGCCAAATGAAAGAAAGACTCATATAAAAATACGACATACATAGTAAAAGGTGATATAAATCACTGTCTATTGGGAAAACTTATTTTATAATATTATTAAATAAGTTTTTATGGAGGGTAAATTATGAGTTTATTTTTAGGAAAGATACACTACTGGTTATACAATAAGATAGTAAGTTTTGAGTTGATTGAAAAGGAAATAATAGAATGGGCGATACATAAGGGTTTGAATATAGAGGAATTTAATAAAAAACTTCGCCATGAATATGGGGCACCCTTGGATGACAGGCCCCTTGAAGAGATAATCGATACATCTAATATTCATGGTTGGTTACAGGACAAAATAAGTAAGGCTGAAATTAGGCAAGCAGCATTAGTTACAAAAATTTTAGAATTCGATCAGCAGAACAAGGGGGATTTATTGGAAATATATAAAGAGCAAGGCACATTAGCTGCTCAAAAGTATAAACAGAATAATCCGAATACCCCTGAGATTATATATAACATTTTAAATGATACTATCTTAGAAGGTATGCCATGTGATCAGGTAAGCGAGGTAGTTAAAAGTAGTAACAATGAATTTGTTTGGAATACAACAATGTGTTTGCATAAACCTTATTGGGATAAGGTTGGGGGTGACATTAATACATTTCATGAATTAAGAGAGGCTTGGATTAAGAACTTTATTAGTGCCTTAAACCCTGAATTCTCCTATGAAAAAAATAATAATAGTCATAGAATAGTTAAATATTGGTTCTTTGTCAACTGGTGTTGGTGAAGAAAATGAAACAATTTTGACCTAAGAAAATATAATCAAGTTAGTGGCTTAGGATAACATAAAAGTTATCTTAAGCCACTTTTAATGTAGCTAAGTTTTGGGTGATAAGTATTCTATTTTTAAAATGATAGAAACTTCTAAAACCAAAGGCGATGCGCTTTATAACCTTAATTTTGTTATTGATTCCTTCTATGGTACCGTTAGTAAAGCCGTATTCCAAAGTATTAGCAATATATGATATGTATTTTTTTATAGTTTTTATTGAAGTTTTCATATAATCAGATATATTATCGTTACTGCTACTAACAAGGGCATTGAGGCTATTAAAATCTTTTGTCTTTAGGTAGTATCTAATTTTATTGTAAAGCAAATATGAAGCTTTTAGCTGTGGATCTAAATCTAATAAGTATGCGATAATATCATATTCACTCATTAGGCGTTTAAAAGACCTATGGTACTTATAAGTAGAACTATCAACATTTGAGGCATCTTTGAGAAGGAGCTTCCAGTACTTTTTAAGTTTATTATAGTTATTCTTATCTTGGTTCATAGCTCTAATCCTAGTTTTATTTAGTGACCTACTAAAAAGCTGGACTATATGAAACTTATCAATGATGATTTTAGCTTTAGGAAACAAGGACTTAATCAGAGATATGTAAGGGCTATACATATCAATTACTATAGTCTCAACGTTATTTCTAGCCGATTTAGAGTATTTTAAAAAGTAGTTTGTCAAAACATGAAGCCTTCTATCTTCAACGATATCAATAATATTACCAGTTTCCGAATTACAGAAGATAAATGACATAGCACCAGATGCGGACTTAACAGATTTAAACTCATCAAAGGATAGATGCTTAGGAAGATGGTTGAAATTAGGCTTATAATGCATATAAAAGCTATCTATTATTCTATTTACGGTAGAGTGACTTACATTGTGATACCTTGCAATATCCTTTTCAGAAACCTTATCCTTGGCACTTAGGGCTATTGATATCTTCGCATTATTAGAAATATAGCAATTTTTATTAACCACACTACTAGTAAGTGTAAAAGTACAGTTGCAATGCTTACATATATATCGTTGTTTCTTAAGTTTTAAATACGCATTAAAACCTGAGATGCTAGGTATTTTGATAGTAGAAGTTTTAAAACCATGTTTAGTAATATTGTTATCAAAAATATGACCACAGCTATGACAAGCAGATGGAATATACGTTAAAGTAGCATGAAAAACCTTAGATTTTTCAATCGGTAGTGTAAAATAATCTGTGCTTTTGTGAAAATATAAGCTCTTTTCTGGCAAGAATCAAAAATAA